>LXOW01002596.1_pt1 | contig 12613 bp, 1 predicted proteins | sample 1368591 | NCBI WGS metagenome assembly LXOW01 (sample SAMN04884650, study PRJNA319009) | bovine gut metagenome | isolation source: Cow rumen | host: Bos taurus | place: Italy: Legnaro (PD) | collected 2014-07-09
GCACTGCTTCTACTATTACGGTTGAGGCTGAAGCAAATGATAACAATCAAGCTGAATATATCGCTACGATCACCGCTGGTGAATGTGTTATTGCTGACACGATCACGATCAATGTGACTCCTGTTGACACGATTACGTTTGAAATTGCTAACACGATTCCTGTTGTTCAATCTCCGTATTATTGTCAAGATCAAGAAGTATTAATTACTGTTAAAAACCTTACTTCTTCTACTGATGGTCGCTTAAGTATTGATGATTACACTTATACTTGGTACTTTGATGGTGTTGAGATTTCAGGTGAGAATCTGTCTGCTTTGAATTTCAACGTTGATCAAATTGGTATGCACTATTTCGCTGCTAGAGTCAACGCTGAGGGTTGTCATGTTACTCCTCTTGTTGGACCGCATAGCATTATTGTTGTTCCTACTCCTGAGATTACTCTTTCTGGTAACAATATCATTTGCAATGGTAATGAAGCCGTTATTGTTGCTCATGCAACAGTTGATAACTTTATGCCTATTGATCTCCAAAATAATTATGATATTACTTATAATTGGAGTGAAGGTACTGCTAATGATACTCTTAGAACTTATGAAGCTGGTCTTTATACTGTAACTGCAACTGTTAAACCTTTGGCTCAACCTGGTTTATTTGCTGGATGTACAGCTACCGCTTCTATTGAGGTGATCACCACGGGTGCAAACCTGCAGATTGTTGCTGATAAGACGGTTATCTGCGAAGGTGAATATGTTACCTTGAGCACGAACTTCGAAGGCTTCGAGAATGAGAATGCTTCTTATGTCTGGACCAAGGTTGGTGGTGCTCAAATCGGTACTGGTTCTAATGTCACTGTGAACCCGACTCAAACCACGAGTTATGCTCTGACCGTCAACGCTGGTGATTGCTCTATCAGCGACACTATCAAGATTACGGTTCACGAGCGTCCTGAACGTCCTACTATTACTCTTGATCATCAGTATCTGTGCGAAGGTGCTCAGGCCACGATTTCTGTGACGGGCAATCCGAGCCACTCTTACTCCTACATTTGGTATCAGAACGGTGTTGAGATCGAGGGTGAGAACCGCGGTTACATCACTGTTAACTTCAACGAGGCTGGTGACTATACGTTCACCGCAAGAGCCATCAATGAATATGGTTGTGAGTCCAGACTTACCGCTGTTCAAAGTGTCACCGCTCATGTGTTTGTTACTCCTGTTGTGACGCTCAGCGGCAACAATATTATTTGCAACGGTGCTGATGCCGTGATTACGGCTAATGTGCTTCCTGAGGGTAGCCACGTTCCTGGCACTGATTACAGATATGCTTGGGAGTGGAGCAATGGTTCTCATGACACTACTCTCGTGACGAATGTTGCTGGCACTTACACGGTGACCGTGACCAACATTGCTCACCATAATGCTGTCAGTTGTACAGCTACCGCTTCTATCGAGGTGATCACCAATGGTTCTAACCTCCAGGTGTATGCTGACAAGATGAATGTTTGCGAAGGTGAGTTCGTTACCTTGAACGCTAACGTCAATGGCTACACTAACGAGAACGCTACTTATGTTTGGACTGACAAAGCTGACAATTCAGTGATTGGCACTGCTTCTACTATTACGGTTGAGGCTGAAGCTAATGATAACAATCAAGCTGAATATATCGCTACGATCACCGCTGGTGAATGTGTTATTGCTGACACGATCACGATCAATGTGACTCCTGTTGACACTGTCTATACTACTGTTAGTAACATTGACGGTGTTTGCGCTGGTGCACAAGTTACGATGACCGCTACCACCAGACCTGCTGACGGTGCTACCGAGTTCACTTGGTACCTGAATGGTCTTGAGATGCCGGGTGAGAACCTGAATGAGCTCACGATGACCATGTTCCAGGGTGAATACAGCGTTGCAGCCAAGGCTGTTGTTGAGGGTTGTACAGTCGCTCCGGTTTCCGAGCCTGTTACCTTCACGGTTGATTCTATGCCTGTTGTCACGATCACGGGTAACCACTACTACACTGTTGGTTCTACTACCGCTACCCTGACCGCTTCTAACGACTACGGTTTCACCAGCTACGTTTGGAGCGATGGTCAAACCGGTCAAGAAATCACGGTTAGCCAGTATGGTGTTTACACTGTGACCGCTACCACTGAGAACGGTTGTGTGGCTATCTCTGAGCCTTTCACCGTTTCTTCCGTGGAAGATCTGCAAGCTCATATCGAGGGTGTGAACGCCGCTTGTCAGAACGATGTCGTCACTTTGACGGTTATTGTTGACAACGATCTCGAAGGCCACACCTATAAATGGTTGGTGAACGGTGATTATATTGATGGTGCTACTGCTCCTCAATATCAGTTCAACGTTAATGACCTCTACACCAGAACTGGTGAACTGGCCAACGAATTCACTGTTGAGGTGAAGACCACCAACAGCGAGGCTTGCCACACTGTTACCACTCCTGTTCACAGTTTCCTGATCACTCCTGTTCCGATGGCAGTTGTTTCTGCTCCTGAAAAGGTTTGTAAGGGCAACGATGCTACCCTTGAGGCTCTCGTCTATGCTATTGGCGACAACGCTCAGTACCAGTACATTTGGTTCAAGGATGGTCAAGCTGTTGATACCGTTGATTACATCAACACCTACGTTGTGGCTGCTAACGACGTTGTTGGTCACACGTATGCTGTTCAGGTTCTCTTCCAGGACAACGCTTGTAGCTCAGACACTTCCGCTCCTGTGACGATCAATGTTTACACTGAACCTGCTGCTATTACTTTGAACATGGATCCCAGTACGATCTGCACCAGCAACCAAGCTTCTGTGTGGATCACTGATCCTAACACTGATCCCGATGATTTCGGTGCAGTTACCTACACTTGGTTCGTGAACGGTTTCGCTATGACTGAGGCTGTCAGCGACACTCTCGTGGTTGACTTCGACCACAATGGCGCTTACACCTTCTGGGCTACCGCTTCTTACGCCAACTATCCTTGCGCCGTTATCTTCACCGATACGCTCACTGAAAATGTTGTGATGCATCCTACGGTTGCTATTACTGGTGATCCTATTATTTGCCATGGCGATCCGGTTGTCCTCTATGCTAATCTGAATGATACGGATGCTTCCCTCGATTACACCTACGAGTGGAGACTCTATAACTACACGGTTGGTGCTAACCAACTTCCTGTTGCATGGCCGTGGAGCATTTTGCTTGGTGACGAGATTACTCTGCCCGACTTCCCTGCATTTATGGAAGGTTCTCCTGTTTGGGTTCTCAATGGTGAGGACACTTACGTCAGCGTTCCGCTGCCTGCTCAAGATTATCCTTACATTTTCACTGTTGTTGTAACCACTCCTGAGGGTTGCCGCGTGGAAAGCGAGCCTTACTATGTGTATGTTAACGATACGATCAGTGTTGTTGCTACGGTTGATTACGACACGGTTTGCGCCGGCGGTGAGATCACGGCTGTTGCACACCTCGGCAACTGGAATGCTGACAACTTGGTTGCACAATGGGAGATGAGTACCGATGGTGGTGAGACCTGGGAGCCTATTTCTTACGGCACCTCCGGTATCCTGCATCATACTCCTACTAAGACCACTCTCTATAGAATTGTTGTGACGCAAACCACTTCTGGTTGTACCGCCACCAGCGAACCTATTAAGGTTACTGTTATTGTTCCTCAGCAAATTGACTTCATCATCGCAGTTAATGCTAATTCCCAATTCAATACAAACTATGTTTGTGAGGGTGCTCAGCTTGAGATTGCTGCTATGATGGTTCAGCTCGACGAAAACGGCGATACTGTCCGCGATATTCATGGCAATCCTGTTTACTATGCTAATACCGATCTCAATTACATGTGGAAGTTGAATGGCATGGATCTGCCGCTCATCCACAGTGCTGAGTTCAGTGCACAGGCTTACATCTATGATGACGATCCTATGTACTATGTCTATGATGCATACGTCGTCTATGACATTCCTGGATGTACTCCTCATCATGTCACTTCCGATACTGTTTTCGTGAGACGTAATCCTGTTGTGATTATCGAAGGTAATCGTAATTTCTGTTACCTCGGACCCAGCTATGACAATGTCATCTTGACCGCTTGGGTTGATGGTACTCTTGATCCTGATGCTCAATACACTTGGTACAAGAATGGTGAGGTCAGATCTAATGTCAACGGTTATGATAACCACTATTTCGAGACTTGGGAGCCTTCCTACGACAATCCTTACATCTTCACGGTTGAAGTGAAGAACGGTGATGGTTGTACGACCATGTCTGCTCCTCATGAGGTGAACGTTTACGATGTTCCTTTCACTCACATCACTGGTGATGCCGATGTTGTTTGCGAAGGTGGTAACATCACGCTGCGTGCTAACCTCGACAACTACAATGATCCTATGCTCGTCTTCCAGTGGTATCGCGATGAGGTGAACAACACCCACATCCTGAATGGTGCTACTCACGAGATCGAGACCTTCTATCCTGAACTCGGTGTTACTGACTACATCGTTACTGTCCAACACCTGATGGACTACAACGTTGAAGCAGTTCCCGCTTGTATCGCTTACGACACCTTCCATGTTGTTGTGAACGCTGTTCCTGAGGTTACCGCTGCATTCCAGAACCTTGACGCTACTACCATCTGCGAAGGCAGAACGGTTACCATTAAGGCTGAGGCTGTTGGTGGTATCCCTGGCGGTGAGGTTTACACTTGGTACCGCAATGGTGTGCTTATCCCCGACGTTACTGGCAATACTTTAGTTGACAACCCGTTCTCTGTTGACGGTGAGCCTGTCACTTATGTCTATTCCGTTTCTGTCCGTCAAGCCGCTTCCGGTTGTGAGTCTGCAATCCTCAGCCTCCCGGTGATCACGGTTAACCCGAATCCTGTTGTTGAACTCGTTACCGATCCTATCGTTTGTAATGTCAATGGCAACAACATCACGCTCTTTGCTAATGTTGATCCTCTCATCAATGACCTTACTTACACTTGGTATGAGGACAACCTCCAAATTGGTTCTACCGATACGAATGTTTATACTACTCACAGAGATTCCAGCACTGATCCTTATAGCTTCAGCGTGAGAATTTCTAACCAATACGGTTGTAATGCTGAGAGCAGCGCACTGGTTTATGTGAACGAAGCTCCTGTTGTCCACATCACTGCTACCGAGACTGAAATTTGTAACGGTGGTCAGGTCACTTTGACCGCTTCTCTGAACGATTGGAATGCTGACATGCTCACCTTCCAATGGTACGACGGCAATGATCCTATCGACGGTGCTACTTCCTTGACCTATGTTGCTACTCCTGATTTGACGAATACTCCTCACAAGTACAATGTCCGTATCCACCAGCTGACTTCTGATTGTAACGCAGCTTCTGACACCATCCCGGTGAACGTCTATGCTGATCCTGTTGTCACTCTCGTTTACACTGGCGAGACCACGGTTTGCGACGGCTATCAGGTCAATATGACTGCTACTGTTGAAGGCGGTGTCCAGGGTGGTGAGGTCTTCACTTGGTACCGTAACGGTGTTGTCATCGATGGTGCTGTCTCCGCTTCTTACAGCGAAACGGTAAGCGCTAACAATGGCGAGCCTACCACTTACACCTACGCCGTGTCTGTTGCTCAGACTGCAAACGGTTGTGAGTCCAATGTTACGGTTGAGAATCCTGTCATTACTGTCAACCCGAATCCTTCTATCGCGATCGAGACCGATCCTATCGTCTGTGAGGCTAATGCAAATAACATCACGATGACTGCTAACGTTTTCCCGACCAACACTAACTTCACCTACAGATGGTTCGAAGATAATGAAGTGATCGAAGGTGAAAATGAGCAGACTATCGTTCTGACTCGCGGTTACAGAGATTATCCTTACAACTTCAGCGTTGCTATCGTGAACGAATACGCTTGCACGGCTGTTGCTGAAGCTCAGGTCTATGTGAATGCTCATCCTGTTGTGAACATCACGGTTGACGACAACGCTATCTGTGAAGGCGGTGAGATCACTCTTGCTGCTGCTCTCAACGATTGGAACGCTGACATGCTCACCTTCCAATGGTATGATGATGAAGAGCCTATTGCTGGCGCCACCACGTTAACCTACACGTATGCTCCTGAGGTTGGTCCTCACACCTACACCTTGTTTGTTGAACAACTGACTTCTCACTGTACCGCTACTTCTGAGCAAGCTCTCGATGTTATGGTGAATGAGATTCCTCAGGTTACTGCTGTTACCGTTGACAACTACAATGTTTGTAACGGTGGTGAGATCGCAATCAGCGCTTCCACTAATGTTAATTCTATTGACGGTGTCTTCACCTGGTACAGAAATGGTATCCTGATGGAAGGTGCTACTGCTGCTACCATCCATGATGCTCCTAACACTGTTGACAACAACATCCAAACTTATGTTTATACCGCTGTTGTGACTTATCCTCACTCCGGTTGTATCTCTGAACCGACCACTTCTGCTGTTGTGACGGTTTACCCGAACCCGGTTGTTGTTATCACTGGTGATCAACACGTTTGTGAGACCGATTCTGTCTTCTTGATTGCCAATGTCGATACCATCGGTATGGATGCAGGTAACCTGCACTACACTTGGTACGAGTCTGGTCAAGTCAGAAACAATATGGCTTACAACCTTGGCGACAACAAGTTCTTCGCTGAGTACAACTATGCACGCACCGAGCCTTACAGATACACTGTTGAAGTTTGGCGTGGTGATGATATCAATGGTTGTGTTGCTCATTCTGAGGAGTATCTGGTTTATGTCTATCCGCAACCTGTCGTGAATATCACTGCTACCGCTACTGAGATTTGCGAAAATGGTGAGGTTACTCTCTATGCTAACCTGGATGACTATAACGCTCAGAACCTGACCTTCCAATGGTTCACCCTCACTCAAGAGGTGAATACTGTTGCTGTTGGTTACGATGCAGAAGGTAACTATGTGATGGCTGACCAAATTGTTACTGTCCGCCACGACATTCCTGGTGCTACTCTGCCTATTTTCACCACCACTCTGGGTGATACCACTCAATTCGGTGTTGAGGTTATCCAAACCAACTCTATGTGTTACGCTATTGACACGATGACCATCAATGTCCTCCCGACTCCTACAGTTTCTGTGGCTCTTGCTAACGCCGACGATTCTGTTGTCTGCCGCGGTGCACAAATCAGTTTGATTGCTACTCCGAGCATTGACGCTCCTGGTGCAGTCTATACTTGGTTCAGAAATGGTCAAATCATTCCTGGTGCTGTCCAAAGCACTTATAGTGAGAATGTCTTCACTGCTAACAACCAAGTGACGGAGCACGAGTACACCGTTATGGTTTCTTACCCGACCTCTGGTTGTGTCTCTGCAATCTCTGCTCCTGCAACTGTGACTGTTAATCCTGCTCCTTCCTTCGTGACCATCGCTGGTAACAACGTGATTTGCGAGGGTAGCACGACCACTCTGACCGCTCTCTCTGATGTCGAGGGTTCCTTCTTGTGGAGCACGGGTGACACGACCGCAAGCATTGTGGTTGCTGATGGTTCTTACAACGTCGTTCTCACGACTCCTGAAGGCTGTATGATGACTTCCACCAATTTCGTTGTTGAGTCCTTCGGTACTGATCTGATCGTTACCGCTTCTGACTACAACATCTGCCAAGGCGAGGATGTCACCTTGTATGCTGATCAGAATGGCTGGCAGGGCAATGTCACCTACACTTGGACTGAGCTCAATGTCAACGCCAACTCTGTAAATGTTACTCCTGACAGCACGACCACTTACCATGTGGTTGCTACGGTCACCTCTGGTGATAACAGCTGCACCTTCCCGGGTGAGGTTACGATTATCGTCAATCCTCGTCCTGCTGCTCCTGTTGTTTGGATCGTACCTGACACTGTCTGCGTTGGTGAATATGTCATCGCTGCTCTGCAAGGTCCTGCTTCTCATTCCAACATTTGGTATGTGAATGGTTTCGAAGTTGAGGGTGAAAATCTCAATACTCTCCTTGTGAATACCGATGCACCTGGTTTCTATGCATACAGTGCACGTACTATCAGCGAGGCTGGTTGTGTGTCTGAGGTTTCTGTATCCAATAATCACAATGCAGTTACTGTCATCGCTGCTCCTGAGTCTGTGACTATCACTGGTAACACTCACTTCTGCGATGGTGGTTACACCGTACTCACGGCTAATGTGGTTACCGATGTTGATGCTTCTAACATCACCTATACTTGGTTCAGAAATGGTGTTGAGATGAATATCATCTCTACCGACCACATCACGGTTACTACTCCTGGTTCTTACAAGGTTATTGCTACGGTCTATGGTCGTTGCTCTACCGAGGCCACCTCTGTTGACGTGAGCGTTGAGCAAACTCCTCAAGTCCAGTTGACCGCTACCGAGTCTGTCATCTGTGTTGGCGGTGCTACCGTTATCACGGCTGAGGCTACTGGTTGGAACAATGACAATGTGAACTACAGTTGGTAGCCTGCTTACCAAGGTTCTACTTACACCTTCGAACCTACAACTGCTGGTACCTATATGTTCTACGTCACTGCTTCTCAGGCTACTCTCGGTTGTGTTGCAGTTGATTCTATCGAGATTACTGTGAACAATGTTCCTGTAACTCCTCAAATCGCTGTTACGAATCCTACCGTTTGCACGGGTGGTCAAGTTACCCTCGAAGTTTCCAACGCTGCTGATCTTGCCGGTGCTACTTACACTTGGTACAGAAATGGTGTTATGATCCCGGATGCTACCACTGCTGTCCTGTCTGAGTCTCCTGTCGCAGTTGACAATGACGCTACTAATTACGAGTACACTGTTGTGGCTGAGCTGCCTATCCCTGGTTGTACCTCCGCTACCTCCGCTACTGCTACTGTGACGGTTATCACCGCTCCTGTTGCTGAGGTTACGGTTAACAGCAACACCACGGTTTGCGCTAACCACACGATCACTCTGACTGCCAACGTTATGCCTGCTGGTACTTACAACTATCAATGGTATAAGGACAATGTAGCTATCCTCGGTGCTAACCAAGCTACTTACGATGCTTCTGAGGATGCACGTGAGGCCGCTTACATGTACAAGGTTGAAGTTACCGCCGACGCTGGTTGTACCACCTTCGGTTTCGCTCCTGCTATCACCTTCGTCGCACAACCTGTTGTTGAGGCTACTATCAGCAGTGACATCGTTTGTGTTGGCGGTACCGCTACTCTCACCGCTATCGTTGACGGTGGTGTTGATGCTGTGAATGGCTTGAACGGCTATACCTTCCAGTGGTTCAGAAATACTCCTAACGATGACGATCCTAACGCTCCGTATTCTACTACTGAGCTGGTCGCTAATACTCCTGTTTACACCACCTCTGGTCTGGAGGCTGCTAACACCTATTCTTACTGGGTTGTTGTGAACTCCGGTTACGGTTGTGTTGCTCAACTCCAAGAGCCCATCACCTTGAACGTTGTTGCTGATCCTGTTGTGACGATCTCCGTTGCTACTGGTTATCAGCAGGCTATTTGTGAGGGTGGTAACACCGCACTCAAGGCTAACGTCTCTGGTGGCTTCGGTACCACTGTCTCTTATCAATGGTACAAGAACGGCAACCTGCTCGTTGGTGAGACCAACCAAGTGCTTGAGGTTAACAATCTCGCATACGGTGCAAGCGACACTTACATGGTTGACGTGATTCAATCTGGTGTTGGTTGTGGTGCTTCTGCATCCAAGACCATCAACAATCTTGTGACGATCGTTCCTACCTACACGGTTGACATTACCGGTTTCGGCAATGTCTGCGAAGGTGGTACTCTGACTCTCAACGCTACGGTCAATGGTCGTATCGATGGTGACGTTGTCAGCTACCAGTGGTTCAAGGTTACGAATGGTAACACCACCGCTGTTACGGATTCTGATCCTAGCAACAACACCTACTCTACCTCTGACCTCTTGTTGGGCAACTCTTACGATTACTATGTTGTCGTGACCAGCAGCATCTCTGGTTGTAGCGTCGCTTCCAACTCTGTTCCTGCAAACGTTGTTCCTGTTCCTACTGTGACTATCCAGGGTGCTAACACCGTTTGCGAAGGTGGTAACCTCACTTTGAATGCATTCGTCAACGGCGGTGTTGATGGGGCTGATTACACCTACACTTGGAACTGGACTGGTGCTGCTACCGGTACTGCTACCACGACTGAGGCTAGTTTCGTTCCTACCTTGACGGCTAATGACTATGCAACTCCGTACTACTTCACCGTTACTGTCAATCGTACTGACAATTCCGGTTGCACCGCTACTTCTGGTGCTCACGAGGTGAACGTGCTTGCTATTCCTTCTGTCACTATCACCGTTGATAACAACTACGTCTGCCAAGGTGGCGATGTCACCTTCACCGCTCATGTGACGCCTGTTGGTACTTACAACTATGCGTGGAGCATCGGTGGTACTGATCAAGATGTCAATACTCCTTCTATCACGACTACTATGAACAACCTTGGTTCTATCAACGCAAGCGTTACGGTTAGCGCAGTTGGTTCAAGCTCTTCTTGCTCCGCTTCTGCTAATCTCGCTGCTGCTGTCCAAGTGGTTGCTGCTCCTACGGTCACTCTGGCTGCTAACAACACGAGCATGTGTGTTGGCGGTGCTACCACGTTGACCGCTACTGTGAACGCTAACAATAGCATTCCTTCCAACTTCACTTACGAGTGGGTTATGAATGGTGAGACTCCTGTTGCTGGTGTGACGAACGTCCTCAACCAGACTCTGAACGCTGCTGGTCCTTACACCTATCAGGTGAGAGTTACTCAGAACAGCGATCTCGGCTGTGTCTCCACTCTGTCTGCTCCTGTGACTATCCAAGTTGCTGAGCAACCCGTTGTGACGCTGAGCTCTCTCGAAGGCCTCAACATCTGCGAGGGTGGTTCTGTCACGATGACGGCTGTTGTCACCAACTACAGCGACAATATCAATGGTGTTACCAACAGCAACGTTTACGGTGCTATGTCCTTCGCTTGGATCAGAAATGGTGTCAATGTGAACAATGCTACGGTTAACGCTAACCAGAACCAGTTCACCGATGTTGTCAATACGATTGGCAACTACACTTACCAAGTCTCTGTTGACGCAGCTGGTAACAACTGTCTGCCGCAGTTCTCTAATACTGAGACTGTCAGCGTTGTTGGTAATCCTTCTTGGACCGAGGTTCATGTCTATAGCAACAATAACGGCACGACCGCTGCATGTGTCGGCGACGTTATCATGCTCCAAGCTTCTATCCAAGGTGGTGTCTCCGACGGTGCTGCAAGCACTAACGGTTGGATCCAGTGGGTTGTTACTGATGAGAACGGCAACACGACCAACGTGAGCGGTGGTCTCGGTGGTAACTCCTTCGATACTCCTGCTGGAGCTGGTACTTACACCTACACTCCGACCTTCGTTGGTAACATTGGTAGCGGCTGTCAGTTGACGAACACTTCTGACGTCGAGGTTGGCATTACTGTCTATGACCTCCCGACTGCAACGTTTGTCAGCGGCGATGGTACCTCCATCTGTGGTAACGACGGCAGCGCTTCTGCTGAGCTGGTTATCTCCTTCACAGGTATTGCTCCGTTCTATTACACAGTGGTGGACAACAATGGTAACGTTGTCGCTTCTGCCATGACGATGGCTAACACGGTCAGTGTCTTTGTGTCTCCTGCTCAACAGACTACCTACAGAATCACCATGGTGAGCGACGCTCATTGCGAGAATGACGCTCTCGATGCTACTGCAACGGCTACTGTTTATGTCAATGATATTGAATTCGCAGAGAACACCTTCATGGCTGAGTGTGGTGACAATCAGGTTACTATCTACTTCACCCTGATTTCTGGTTCTGCCAACAATGCTATGATCTCTTATGAAGGTGCTACTCCGATCGCAGCTTCCTCTATTGATCAGCATTCCGCTACCTTTGTGACTCCTGCCGCTCCTGGCAACTACAATGCGATTGTCACCATCGACGGTTGTGACTACCCGGTTGTTGTTATTGTTCCGATCGCAATCATCAACGACGGTACTACCAATTATAACGGTACTCTCCCGCTCATGGATCGTCGTTGGGACGATGTCGTGGTCGTCAACTGTAACGAGGAGACCAACGGTGGTCACCACTTCGTGGGCTTCCAGTGGTATCACAACGGTGTTGCAATCCCGGGTGCTACTTACAGCAACTACCAAGACAAGGGTGGTCTGAACGGTTACTACTCTGTTGAATTGACCGAGTACATTACGGATGCTGCTGGTAATTCTTACACGGTTACCTACATGACCTGTGAGTACACTCCCGACTACAGCGCCGGCAATGTTAAGGTTTATCCTGTTCCTGCAAATGTTCGTCAAGAAATCACAATCGAACTTGATTTGACCTCCGAACAACTCGAAGGCGCTGTTCTCGACATCTACAGTGTTACCGGTGCTCATATCAGCCACGTGACTGATCTGCAACCGATCACCAAGATTGAAGGATTCAAGGCTCAGGGTACTTACTTCGGACGTATCTTGACAGGTACAAATGAAATCAAGACTGTTAAATTCGTTATCGTAAAATAAGATGT
>LXOW01384756.1_pt1 | contig 12613 bp, 12 predicted proteins | sample 1368591 | NCBI WGS metagenome assembly LXOW01 (sample SAMN04884650, study PRJNA319009) | bovine gut metagenome | isolation source: Cow rumen | host: Bos taurus | place: Italy: Legnaro (PD) | collected 2014-07-09
TTTTTATACTTTTGCCTCGAAATAGAAAAATAATAAGCAATGAACACCAGCGAACAGACCTTACAACAGATCGAACGGGCAATCCGTAAGATTGCAGAAAAGTTTCCTGCTAAAGAGGAAGCATCACTCATGACAGACATCCACATCCGTGTCACTCAAGAGACAGGTGAGATGGTGGTCTATAATGATGAAGATGCAGAGATTACCCGTTGCGTTATTGAACAGTGGATCAATAACACCGATGACAATTTCTACGACCAGATTGCATCCATCATCAGAAAGTGCCTCATGAAGCACAAGGATACGATTGAACAGATGTCAATCCTAAAACCATTCTCTTTTGTGCTGGAGAATGATGATAAGGAAAGTGTGTCAGAATTGTATCTGGTGGATGACGAGACGGTCATCATTGATCCAGACCTGATGGAAGGATTGGACGAAGACTTGGATGCCTTCCTTGAAAATTTGCTGAAAGACTAACTACTCTAATGAACTCTCACGCATTATGAATTTACGTGAGGAATCAATAAAATAGACCTCTTCAAAGTTGGTCTTATGCTTCGTTTTAGAATAGTCTATCAAACGTATCTCATAGTCGCTGGTAATCGAGAAATATTGGATAAACTCTTCCGGATTAATCTCGTCATTTTTGTCTTCGATGGCGTATAGACAGAGTTTATCTACAGGTCTGAAGTCATCGTCTAACGAGTACAGCCACAAAGAATAAAGATGGGGTTGCTCATCAGTAGCAATGAGAATCAGTTTTGCACCTAAACTCTCTGGAAGACTCACGGCCTTTGGTTCTTTACAGTCCTGTACGTCCATAAACGGAATGATCTCCTGAGGGATCGGTTTGAAATCTGGTAGAAACCTAACGTAATCCTCTGTATAACTGATGGGAAGTGTCTGTAGATTCAGACTGTCATAGAATTGCTTTAAAGGATTATCCGAATCTTCCAGATTAATGCCTTGTAACTGAAGTTTCTCATTGATCTCCAGATTCTTCAAGCTATCCAGTTTATGCGACAGTTCCTCTGGCGACAACTGTCTCCTGCCACCACAAGATAGTAGCAGGAGCATCATCGCCAATATAACTGTCAACTGTTTCATCTGCATTTAATTAAAGCTTGATCTTTTTCTTAGCTATCTTACTCTCGTTCTGCAGACGGTCAAGAGCTGTAACAACATAAACCCACTTCACCTTTCCCTTCTCATAAGGAAGCTTATAGAAGGGTTGGTTGGTAATCGCCATGATTTTCGACGGATCATTGATGTCAACCTTTTCGCCTTTTGAAAAACGATAGACAACATATTTGACGACTTCGTCATCCCAGCTCTTTGCCACAGGCGCTGTCCAGAACAACACATAGTCACCATTAATCCACATCGGCTTCAGTTTCTTTACTTTCTGAGGGGCTTTGCCGTCAATAAACGGCATCTCAGGCAGCAGGGCCGGATTCTTCCAATACACATTTCGGAGGGTTGTGCCATAATTACCGACATTATCAACGACAGCCTTTGCATACCAAAGTACAGATCCTTTTACATAAGGTAACTGCTTATGAAGAGCCATCTTTGCAGGCAACTGATGAATCTTGGGATTATTCGGATCGGTAAACTTTACTGTACGTTCAACATCCTCACCGATAATCAGCGGACGGTTACTGGCATATTGGTTCCACCACTTTATCAAAGTCTCATAGTCGGCAGCCTTGTTGCCAATCTCCCAATAAATCTGAGGCACGCAATAATCAAGCCAACCGTTGTTAACCCATAACAGAACATCAGCGTAAAGATCATCGTAGTTCTGCAAGCCATTGGTGTTACTTCCTATGGAAGAATTCCTCTTATTTCTGTAGATACCAAACGGTGAGATACCCACTTTCACCCAAGGCTTGGTTGCGTGGACGGTCTTATAGAATTGCTCAATAAACAGGTTCACATTATAACGACGCCAGTCATTCTTATCTTTGATACCATTAGAGTTTTCACGAAACAGTTTGTCATCAGGGATGCTCTTTCCCTTGACTGGATATGGATAGAAATAATCATCCATGTGGATACCATCTACATCATAACGGCTCACGATGTCTTTGGCCACCTCGCAGATATAGTCACGATTCTCTGCCATACCGGGATTCAAGATTAATTGATCATCGTATGAGAAACAACTCATAGGCTTCCTGACTGCGATATGATTATTTGCCAGTTGACGGGTTACCTTTGTCTTTGCTCTGTAAGGATTGATCCATGCATGAAGTTCCATACCACGTTTATGGCATTCGGTAATCATCCACTGCAAGGGATCCCAATAAGGCTTTGGGGCTACGCCCTGCTTACCTGTCAGAAAACGGCTCCAAGGTTCAATCGTACTCTCATAAAGAGCATCACATTCCGGACGAACCTGGAAAATGATCACATTTACACCATCTTTCTGCAACTCGTTGAGCTGATATGTCAACGTCTGTTGCATCTTCGCAGTACCCATACCTTGAAACTGTCCGTTGACACACTGGATCCATGCACCACGCATCTCTCGTTTCTGAGCTCTTGTTGTCGTCACCAACAGAAGCATCATCGATAATAGGAATATTATTTTCTTCATCATTCGAATAAATTTTTCTTTTGTTTCTTTGCTTCCTCATAGGAGAGCAGTTCTTTCTGTTGCTGTTGATAATCCTCACGTAAATGTTCGTATTTCTCTGAAAGTTCCTGTTCCATCTGATTCTGGTTATTCATCAGTCTGGCAGCAACAAGCGCATTTTGGGAGGCATCCTTCATCCAGACCACAGGACCTGCATAGACAGGTGCGATTTTCAATGCTACATGCAATTCACTGGTGGTGGCACCACCAATCATGATGGGGATATCAAGTCCAGCCCTTTGTAGCTCCTTTGCCACATTCACCATTTCCTCAAGACTTGGTGTGATTAGACCACTCAGTCCGATAATATCAACATGCGCTTCGATAGCTTTTTTCACAATCTGTTCAGCAGGCACCATCACACCCATATCGATGATCTCATAGTTATTGCAGGCCATCACCACACCGACAATGTTCTTGCCAATATCATGAACATCACCCTTGACGGTTGCTAATAACACCTTTCCTGCTTTAGAAGTACCCTCGGTTTTCTCGGCCTCAATATAGGGTTGCAAGATACTGACTGCCTGTTTCATGGTACGGGCAGTCTTCACAACTTGTGGTAGGAACATCTTTCCTTCGCCAAAACGTTGTCCTACTGTATTCATTCCTGCCATTAAAGGTCCCTCTATGATATCTACAGCATGCGGATAATGCAGTAAGGCTTCCTTCAAGTCGTCTTCCAGATAATCACCTATACCTTTTACCAAAGCCTCTATCAGTCGTTCTTCAACGGAGATGGATTTTCTGGAGGTACCAACCTCTTTAGATGTTCCTGACTGAACGGAAACACCTGCTTCATTCTGCTCTGCAGAAAGACTACTTGCCAAAGCTATTAATCGCTCTGAGGCATCATCTCGCCTGTTTAGAATGACATCTTCAATAACTTCTAATTGTGCTTGAGGGATATCTGCGTATGTTACTTTTGATGAAGGGTTTACAATGCCGAAGTCCATACCATTCTTAATGGCATGATACAGGAATACGGCATGCATGGCTTCACGAATATAATTATTACCACGGAACGAGAAACTCAGGTTGCTCACACCTCCACTGATATGTGCACCAGGCAGATTCTGCTTAATCCATCCCGTAGCCTTGATAAAGTCTGCCGCATAGCTGTCATGTTCTGCCATACCTGTAGCCACAGCCAGAATATTAGGATCAAAGATGATATCAAGCGGATCCATGCCTACCTGCTCTGTTAACAAATGGTAGGCCCGTTCTGCAATCTCAATACGACGCTCATAACTGGTGGCCTGACCTTGTTCGTCGAAACACATCACCACGACAGCAGCGCCATAGCGTTTCACGTCACGAGCATGCTCTAAGAACTTGGCTTCACCTTCTTTTAAAGATATGGAATTGACGATACTCTTTCCCTGAACACATTTCAATCCAGCCTTGATGACCTCCCAGTCTGAAGAGTCAATCATTACTGGCACTTTTGAAATGTCAGGTTCTGCGGCAATACGGTTCAGGAAATTCACCATCTCTGTCTTGGCTTCGAGCAGACCGTCGTCCATATTAATATCTATCACGAGTGCACCGTCAGCCACCTGGTTTCTGGCAATACTTAAGGCTTCGTCATAGTTTTTCTCCTTGATGAGTCTCAGGAATTTTCGAGAACCAGCTACATTACATCGCTCTCCTACATTCACGAACTGTACCTCTGGTGTGACATCAAGCAATTCGAGGCCAGAGAGCCACATCCTTTGGGGTTTTGCTACAGGCAAGTGAGGCTTCTTTCCTTTCACCAAGGGCCTGTAGGCGGCAATAAAGGTCTCATCTGTACCACAGCAGCCACCAACGATGTTTACCAGTCCTTCATCCACCAGTTCACCCATCTTTGGTGCCATCGTCTCGGCAGTTTCGTCATAGAGTCCAAGCGAATTGGGCAAGCCAGCATTCGGATAAGCAGATATATAATAAGGCGCACGCCTCGCCAATTCTTTCAGGAACGGTTTCATCTGCGTAGCACCAAAAGAACAGTTCAGTCCAATAGAGAAAATAGGATAACTACTGACACTCGCCAGGAAAGCGTCAAGGGTCTGACCACTGAGGGTACGACCTGCCAGATCACTGACGGTCACAGATAACATGATCGGGATCTTGCGTTGACGTTTTGCCATCACCTGCATGGCTGCATCAATAGCTACTTTGGCATTCAGCGTATCAAAGATGGTTTCAATGAGAATGGCATCCACCCCACCCTCCATCAGGGCATCCATCTGTTCCTGATAGGCAACCAGCAATTCATCATAAGTCAGATCTCTCGCAGCAGGATCACTGACATCGGGTGACATCGAACAGGTCTTGTTGGTCGGACCTACTGACCCAGCCACAAAACGTGGTTTCTCCTCAGTACTATACTGATCTGCTACAGCACGGGCCAACTTTGCACCTGCCAGTGCCATCTCATAGGCATAATCCTCTAAATGATAGTCAGCCTGGGAAATCCGCTGGCTACTGAATGTATTGGTAGCGATGATATCAGCACCTACTTCCAAATATTGACGGTGAATATCTGAGATAACATCAGGACGTGTGATGGACAGTACATCGTTATTGCCTTTCAGCTGTCCTACCAAATGTGTAAAACGGTCACCACGGAAATCTGCTTCCGTGAGACCGTATGTCTGTATCTTCGTACCCATCGCTCCATCGAGGATGAGTATCCTTTCTTTAATGATATCGTCTAGTTGCTTCATTTATATACTTTCATAGCCCTGTCCATCTCCCTGCGATCCTCTTTTTCTTTCAGAGTCTGGCGCTTATCAAACTCCTTCTTACCCTTACAAAGGGCAATATCCATCTTGGCACGACCTTTATTATCGATAAACACAAGCAGCGGCACGATGGTATAACCCGTCTGTTTGGTGGCGCTCTCTAAGGCTCGGATTTCCTTCTTGGTCAACAACAATTTCCTGTCGCGCTTCATTTCGTGGTTGTTATAGGAACCATAGAAATAAGGACTGATATTCATGCCTTTTACCCACAGTTCACCATTCATCACCACGCAATAGGTATCAACCAGACTTGCCTTACCAAGTCGGATACTTTTGATCTCCGTACCTGTCAGAACAATACCGGCTGTGTAGGTCTCGATGAAGAAGTATTCAAAAGAGGCCTTCTTATTTTTAATCTGTACAGGACTTTTTTTCCTGAGTTGTTCCTGTTCTTTGTTCATTGAATCGTAGCAAATTTCTCAAGATGATCATCGATATAGTGAGCGATATCTTCCATCCATTCCTCTTCGTTCTCCACAAACTGATCATCGAGGTCGTCAAAATCAGGGAATTGTTCGAAAAGCGCCATAAATTCCTCATCACTGCACTCTTTTTCAATCTCCTCACGGTGTTTGAGCCACAGAGTATGGGCATCATATATCAGCTTGGAAGGACCGCGCATTTCCCACAGACGAAGCACTTTTGCCAACGGATTCTTGAAGATAAACGGACCATAGCCATTGTGAATCAGTTGCACGAAGCCACCATCCATCACCTCCTGATGCAAGATATCCCATGCCAGAAGTGTCATCTGGTCAGCATTCAGCTCAGCCATCGTTTGAGTAGTCAGTTCTCCACCGATAGTGTCATAGATAGCTTTGACGAATACGTTCACAAAGGCATCCATACCTTCCATAGCAGCCTGCTGCAGATCAGCATCTTTTACTATCACTTCTTTCATTGTCTCATCCTCTAAGTCAGTTCATATACACCTGATGGCAGCTGACGACGCAGCACCTCCAGTTCAAAATCCTTTCCTGGCACGATACCATAGCTTCTGAGTATCGTTTCTACGGTTTTACGGGCTAGTTCGGGATGGTTGTTCTCCTCGCTGAGATGACAGAGCCATACATGTCTCAGACATTCCGTTATGTTATTTGCCAGCACCTCGCCACAGTCTTTATTCGACAGGTGACCATTAGGACTGAGGATACGTTTTTTCAGATACTCAGGGTAAGGCCCACTGAGCAACATCTCTTCGTCATGGTTGGCCTCTATCACCAGATAATTGGCATGTGAAATACTTTCACGGATATCCTCTGTGATGCTGCCTACATCGGTAATCACAACAAACGTGATACCTTCCACCTGTATCTCATAGCCCACATTCTCACTGGCATCATGAGGCACATGGAAAGGTCTTACCAGGAAATCACCCATTTGTATGGGCTCACCCACTATAACCTCTTTTTTCAACTCATCAGCCACTTTCCTCGTTACACAATAATTATGATCGATACCCTTATGCACCTTATCAGTAGCATATACAGGCACCTTGTATTCGTAGCTGAAAGAGCCCACCGACTTGATATGATCTGCATGGTCATGGGTTACCAGCACCCGATGTACCTTCGAGAGCTGTATGCCATACTCCTTGCAGGATTTCTTCAGTGAGCGTATGCCTACGCCAATATCTATAATCAAGCCGTCGGTTGCAGTACCAAGATAATAGCAATTACCGCTGCTACCACTTCCAAACGATATGAATTTCAACATGTCTATTTTGATATTTTCGTGCAAAGGTACAAAAATTTATGCGAAAAGTGTTGGCTTTTCACATAAATTATATCTTAGAATGGCATTCCCACGGCGAAATGGAAAGCAAAATCTCGACTGAAGTCTGGATGTATCAGCGGATAATGAGCTTCTTCCTCTGTCTGATAAGCTGGATTGATCGCCTTCATACCAAAGTCGAAACGCAATACGAAATAGTCAAAATTCAGACGTAGGCCAAGACCATAACTCACGGCGAGATCTGTTATCAAGCCCTTCCATGTAAACTTTCCGCCAGGCTGCTCTTCATAATCTCGGAGTGTCCATATATTACCTGCATCCACGAAGGCAGCACCATTGAACTTCCAAAACAGATGGGTACGATACTCCAGGTTCAGGTCTAATTTCAGATCACCGGTCTGTGTAATAAAATTAATGCGACCGTCTTTGTCCTTATATCGTCCAGGTCCCAAACTTCGTACTGTCCAACCTCTCACACTGTTTGCGCCACCAGAGAAGTAACGCTTTTCAAAAGGTAGCACGGTAGAATTACCATAGGGATAAGCCACACCAAATCCGATATGGAATACCAGCTGATCTTTTTTCCTACGTCCCAACAGATTGCGGGAAAAATCCACATCTCCTTTCACATACTGAGCATAGGCAATACCAAACACCTCATATTGTCCGTTACTGTTTTTCGATCCTCCAAAGATGGCCGTACACAATCCCAACAAGTTACCAGCTGTCTCTAAATTCGTCTTCAATGCCAATCTTCCGTTATTGTAAGTATAACCAAAGCCCATCTTCATAATGAACAGATCTTCGTAGTTATAACGAAGGATAGCATTCGAGTTAGTCGGATTATCAAGATACTCCTTCTTGAACGTCTCACTGATCCAGGGCATAAACACATAATTCAAGTCGAGTACATCGAAGCGATAACTGTCAGGACGATTCTGCTTTCTCCACTGGTAACCCCAACCGGCAGAGAGTACACGACGATGGAACTCTGGACGATCCTGAGAATCAAACATCAAAAAGACCTCACTGGTAGCATTATTTCGCTTACGACTCTCTGCGCTCAGAAAAGGAACGATGAAACGAGGGAAGTTCAGTCGTCCCTCAATACTATATTCGATAAAGTCCTGGTTACTATAACCCTCCAAGCCACGGATCGCTTCATAGGCACCACGTACCTTCATCGTAAAAGTCTCAGAACCTTTGAAGATATTCCGATTCTGATAGGTCAGAGACAACGCAGCACCAAGATCACCGGATGTATTTGTTCCTTCTGGTTGGAAACTAATGGTCGAAGGTTTGTTGGTTTGAACTTGAATCCTCGTATCCAGCAAAGTGGAGTCAGCTACTGGCTGGAAACTGATATTCGTATATCTCACAGCTCCCAATCTTCCGAAGTGATTATAGGTATTCTGCAACTGAGTAGCAGAATAAGGCTGCCCCGTCATCAAAAAGGTATTTTCCTTGAGTACGGACGGACGTAGATGAATGATAGAATCATTTATGGTACCACTCTCATAACTGATATTCCGGATCCAATACCGACTGTGAAGTGTATCGTTCGCCTCACTGCTGACACGATAAGGGTGTAGTACCATCGTCAGTCCGACCTCATGACGGGCAGTATCCTTATAGGCCCTATAAGTGATAAACTCCTTATGGAATCTGAAATAACCCAGATCCTGCAGAAAAGTCGTCAGCTGTGAACGTTCTGTATTTAGGGCATCCGTACTAAACTGCAAACCATTATAAAGTAACGGCTTTCTTGGAGCTATCAATCGTGCTATCACAGAATCCTGGACATCCATTGAATAATCATTTATATAATAAGGTTGTCCAGGATGTAACACATAAAGCGCATCAATCTTACGTTTGTGAGGATGGATGAATAACTCCACCTGTGCGTCAAGATAGCCTTTATTCTGGAGCGCCAACTGCAGATCCTTACAGGTCTGACTTGCCAACAATGTGTCATAGACCACAGGAGCCTCACCCATCTGACGTAAAGTACGGTTGATCCAAGAACTGTCCTTACCTGCCATTGCATAGACACCAAGGGGAATCTTAATGGCTGAGAACCAACGAGCATTCCCTGTCTGACGAACATAACTTTTCATCTGAGAAGGGTTGATGTCTTTATACTTCTTATCGGTCATTACCTTTACCTTATCCAACATATAGGCATCTTCAGGCAGGTGACGCGATACCGAACAAGAACCTAACAGAAAGGCACCTGTCAAAAGCGTAAGATATGACCATTTTAAAGGTAAATTCATCAACATTCTCGTTTGTAAGTTGCAAAATTACGAAAAAATTCTTAACTTTGCATCGGAATTAACGACTTTTTTGAAAATGATCAGCAAAAATCAGCAAAAATATATCCGTCAACTCGAACTGAAGAAATATCGCAAACGTGAAGGACTTTTCGTGGCAGAGGGTACAAAGGTGGTTGGTGACCTTTTGAAACGCTATACACCTGAGGCTATTTTCTCCACCTTGCAATGGCAGGCTCCAGAAGGCATAATTCCACAAATTGTTACTGATGAGGAACTGCAACGTATCAGTTTCCAACAACATCCTCAACAGGTACTCGCCCTCTTCCCCATCCCATCACATACAGCTGATGATCCACTGTCTATGCTCAATGAACAGACATTGACATTGGCACTCGATGGTGTACAAGATCCAGGTAACCTTGGTACCATCATCCGTATTGCCGACTGGTTTGGTATCAATACACTCATTTGTAGCGAAGATACTGCTGATGCCTGGAATCCCAAGGTGGTACAAGCCACGATGGGTAGTCTGGCTCGCGTCAATATCATCTACACCTCACTCCCTACGCTGCTGGATCGTCTGCCAGACAATTATCCCGTCTATGGAACATTCTTAGATGGAAAAAATATCTACACAGAAAAACTCACTTCTGGTGGACTGATCATTATGGGAAACGAAGGTAATGGTATCTCTGAAGAAGTTCGCAAACGTGTGAACTGCCGTCTGCTCATTCCAGACTTTCATCATGGAGAAACAGCAGACAGCCTGAATGTCGCAATCGCCACTGCTATCACCTGCAGCGAATTCAGACGGCGGACTGCTCGTGGATAATCACCTTGATTTTGGAGATACGGTGTCCATCAAGTTCCGTTACTTCAAAGGTGAAGTTCTGGAAATCAATTCGCTCATGCAGCTCGGGGAAATCGCCTTTAATCTCTAATAACAATCCTGCTAAGGAATCTGCATCTCCCTGTACTTCTTCGAAAGTCTCGTCATCTAGATCAAGGATCTTATAGAAATCACTTAATAATGTCTTACCTTCAAAGACATAAGTATTGGCATTAACACGGGTGTAGGGTTTCTCTTCCTCGTCATACTCATCGTTGATCTCACCAACGATCTCTTCCAAAATATCCTCAAGAGTAATAATGCCACTGGTGCCACCAAATTCATCGACCACAATGGCAATATGCACCTTATTCTCTTGGAAATCACGCAACAAATCATCGATTTTCTTTGTCTCTGGCACAAAATAAGGCGGACGAATCAGTGACTGCCAACGGAAATTGGAAGGTTTCGACAAATGTGGAAGCAAGTCCTTAATATATAGGATACCACGAATATTATCTATCGATCCTTGATATACGGGAATACGGGAGTAATTATTCTCAACGACACACTTCAACACATCAGCGAATGAGGTACGGAAATCAAGGTCAACCACATCCTGACGACTGGTCATCACCTCCTTGGCTGTCTCATCACCGAAACGCACAATGCCTTCAAGCATATTTTTCTCTTCCTTCAACTCATTCTCATCAGTCAGTTCCAAAGCCTGTTCAAGGTCATCAACACTGAGCACGTGGTTTTCTTTTTGAACCACTTTTTCCGCTAACATGCCAGAACGCAATAACACAGATGAAAGCGGATAGAAGATTTTCCGCAAAGCGATTATACCAGGAGCTGAGAACCGACAGAAAGCTAAAACATGTTGTCCTGCATAGACCTTAGGCATAATCTCACCAAAAAGAAGTAATAGGAATGTCAGAAGAACTGTGATGACCACAAACTCCAACCAGTATGCTATACCAAAATCAATGACATGAACTATAAAATAATTAGCCAACATAATGATGGTAACATTCACCAAATTATTGGTTATTAGAATGGTAGCTAATGTACGTTCAGAGTCCTCCAGCAATTCTTTAATCTGTCGATCGCTATCGCTTCGGTCTTCATCAAGTTCATTCAGATCGTTTGGTGAGAGTGAGAAGAAAGCAATCTCTGATCCTGAGGCATAGCCAGAGAATATCAAAAGAATACAAGCAAGTACCCCGGCAATAATCACGCCCGTAGTGGGTACTATAAACTGTACTTCACTAAATAATTGTTGAAGATAGTCCATTTGTTAGAACGGAAGAGCCTCGTCTGGCTTATTGTCGGGCTCAGGTGCAACTACAGGTTCATTGACCGTTGAAGAAGAAGTAGCGGGTTTTGGAGACAGAAGTTCCATATTATCAGCCCATATTTCTGTTGCATAACGACGCTGCCCCTGTTTATCATCATAAGAGGTATAACGGATACGTCCTTCAATATACAGTTTATCGCCTTTATGCACATATTTTTCCACAATTTCAGCTAAGCGACGCCAAAGAATAACGTTATGCCAGTCGGTATGATCCGGTACCTGTGTACCATTCTGTAATGTATAACCGCGCTCAGTAGTAGCAAGTCGCAGACGTGCCACAGCTACGCCCTGATCAACATATCTCACCTCGGGATCTTGACCCACATTTCCTATCAGCATTACTTTATTCATAGGACATTTACATTTTTTCCTTACCTAAATAACGGAATCTGAAATTCTTACCCTTTGCAGATGGGAACTGACTGCGGTCATCAACACGCTCTCGCAGATGCTCGACGATACGCTCATAGCAGTTCAGACCTGACTCGGCTTTCACACGAGCGGTGAATTCTGTATCACGATATTGGAACTTACCTGTTCCAGGCACCATCAGTACACGTTTAAAATCAAGTGTTCCTTCATACCAACCCGGACAGATCTCATTCAAACGATTCAAAACAGGGGATGTATGCTTTGGAAGCGGATTCTCTGGGGTGTGAACAGCTTTCTTCTCCTTGAAATCCTGCATGGTAGAAGCATCGGTCTTTATAATAATGAAATAGACACGGGGATGAATCTTATATCGTTTTGGGTAAAACACATCGCTGGCAACATACTCGCGGATGTCAGCCTCTAACTCTGGATCTACCTCAATCTCATCAATACTTCTTAAAAAGTCAATAGCATCATCTACTGTAGAAACGAGCGTTTCACGGTCAAAATATCTTAAATATAAATTCATTTGAAAATGTTGTTTTCCTAAAAGAGCGGAAAACGGGACTCGGACCCGCGACCCCAACCTTGGCAAGGTTGTGCTCTACC
>LXOW01078190.1_pt1 | contig 12612 bp, 4 predicted proteins | sample 1368591 | NCBI WGS metagenome assembly LXOW01 (sample SAMN04884650, study PRJNA319009) | bovine gut metagenome | isolation source: Cow rumen | host: Bos taurus | place: Italy: Legnaro (PD) | collected 2014-07-09
AACCATCCGCCAGTATCTCCTTCGGGATGTGAGCCCTGAGCTCCTAAACCGCCTTCTCACAGAGGCCAGTCGTACACAAACCATGGGCAACCTACAGCTCTATAGTGTAGTCGTAACCCGTGACGGCCGTATGAAGGAGAGGCTGGCTCCAGCCCACTTCAACCAGCCAATGGTTATCAGCGCTCCCGTGCTGCTCACCATCTGTGCCGACTTTAACCGTACCTCGACTTGGGCACACTGCCGTAAGGCCGAACCAGGCTACGACAACTTTCTGTCGTTTCTTAATGCTGCCACCGATGCTCTACTCTACACGCAGACACTTTGCAACCTGATGGACGAGGAGGGATTGGGCTACTGCTACTTGGGAACCACCCTTTACCAGCCTCAGCAAATCATCGACATTTTGGAGCTGCCACGCCTCACGATGCCCATCGCTACACTCACTGTTGGCTGGCCAGACGAAAACCCGCCCCAGACTGATCGTCTACCCTTAGAGAGTTTCGTCCATGATGAGACCTACCACGACTATCTCAGTATTGACATCGACACCTATTATAATAATAAGGAGCAGTTGCCCGAAAATTTGGATTTTGTGCGCATCAATAATAAGGAGACGTTGGCTCAGGTCTTCACCGACATCCGCTATACCCGCCGTGATAATGAAGCCATGTCGGCCACCCTCATTGCAACCCTCCAGCATCAGGGTTTCATGAATTATTGTCTCCGAGAAGCCGTTCGTTGAAAAAAAGAGGGTGTTCGCTGAATGGAATGTCTGTATGATTAAACTTTACGTACTTTTGTATCGTCATAGAGATGTCAGTCGACGACAAGGAAACATTCATATCATACAACATTTAAATTAAACAGCAACAACATGAAAAAGATTTTTTTATCCCTCGTAACCGTGATGTCAATGACGGCAGCAATGGCTCAAGAAGCTAACGACCAAAAAGTTCAGGAAGAGCAGCGCCCCCGTTTGGAAATGAGAGTGGAACGCATGGCACATCAGCTAAAGCTAACCGATGAGCAAAAAGTTCAGGTACTGGAATTAAACAAGGAGTTCGAGGAAAAGATGAAAACCATCCTCACCAAGGAGCAGTATGAGGAGTACCAGAAAATGCAGAATCGCCCACGCTTCAGAGGTGGTCGCCCAGGAGGTCCACGTCCAGGTTTTGGTGGTCCGCGAGGTGGTTTCGGTGGTCCACAAGGTGACTTTGGCGGTCAACAGTCCGTAGAGTAGGACATCGTTTCAGGTTTACTGTCCGCCAAGGCGATAAAAGTATTCAATGATATCATCCCACGTCTTGAACGTGTCGGAACCAAACTCTAAAAGGGTGGCCATCGTGTCACCCTCTTTTTGTTGGCTGATGAGGTAATCGCCGTAAAGCAGGTCACGGCGGTAGGGTATAGACGGTATGTCGCCAGGCTGGTACGTTGATATTCTCTTCGAGCCATTGTTCCTTCTGTGACGAGGGCACTGTATCGACAAAGTAAACATCATACCGCTCAATGAGCATCCTAACCGCTTTCTGAGCCGAAGGTTTAGGCTGAGCATGGACCTGCACTGCTTCTACACCTATATATATAATAGGACGCTGCCGTTTCTCTTGACGGTCGTCTATCCATCGGATGACGGGTACTACCGAGTGCATGAAGCTACGGTCGTCCATGCGATGCTCGCCGTGGAAATGGGTGGCCTGCGGATAGTGCTCACTGAACATGTCGAAAGTATCCACCACGTCGTCCTTGTCGCCAAACACCCCCCAGACACGCTGACGGTCATCGTCGGTCAATCCCTCGAAACGCCGTTCTGACCTGTCGCGATACTCCTTTATGAGTGCCTTGTCGACATAGAACTCCTGCACGCCGTCCAGACGGGGATTCTGAAACTGCTGCGTACCCGTCATGCCGTGTGCCTTCATCGTCTCGCCCATCTCCAGAGCAGGGTTCACGCAGATGCGGTCGAAGCCGCGTAGTTGTTCCGTATACATGCCACCCATCGACGTGCCAATGATAAGGTCAGGCCGTTCCTCCTCGCAAATTCGTTGCAGCAGGGCCATAGCCTCTTCAGGATGTACAGGCAGATCGGGCGCTATTACCTTACACTGAGGCATCACCGTGCGCAGTCTGGTGACCGTTCCGCTTTGTCCGCTACTGGCAAAGCCATGTACATAAAGCACTGTTTTGCCCTTCATCAACTCAGGATACTGTTTTACATAAGAATTCTCTGTCATAATCAATCACAAAAGAAGTAATTATCACATATACAAAGGAACAATTATCGGGTAAGTGAGAACTTCAAGGAGAGTCCGAAGTCGCGAGTGGTAGTAGGATAGCTGCTGGACGAGAGCAACGGGGTATTGGTTTGACGGTCGTAGTAGAACGAGAGTGTGAGCAGTCGCGACAAGGTATAGTCAGCGAGGAAGGATATTTTTAGGGCGGAGTTGCCACTACTTGCCGAAGAGGTACGCGAGGCTATGTCGCGGGTGATGGCGGCTTGGTCACGCAGCGACAAGTCGAGGCGCAGATTCAAGTCATGGTTGACACCGCCTGACTTTCTGTTGGTGGAAGTGAGTTTGGCGCTTTCGTTGGCTTGACTTGTTTTACTACCTTTTCCACCCTGCGCTTTCTTGATCTTGCGCGAGGCACCACTGCCGAAAAGGTTGAAGTCGCTGAGTTTATAGCCTAGGCCTATGACCCAGTCATTACTGCGAGACTCGTTAATTTGTACACTAGTGGTAGAAAGGGTCAGAGTGCGCGTGCGGCGATACTCGCACTTGACGGTCATATTGTTTTGCAAGGTGACATCGACACCAAGTAGAGGGGAGAAGCTCTCGTTGATACTTACCGTCGGCACGTTCCATCCTAAGACAGAGGCTGTGGCACTACTGGAGGTATAGGAGCCTATGGAGAGGATGCTCTTATAGGAGTGGTTAAGGTTGACAGACTTAAAGCGGTTTTGGAACCAAGTTAGCTTAGAGAGTCCAGAGTAGCGTATGGTCCAGTTAGGCAACAGACGTGTCAGGGCAGGGAAGAAATCGAGAGTACCGCCGCTACCTGTATAGGTGTCTATAAAGGCGGGAATCATGACGGCTGCACTGTACTCGTCGATTTCCTGACCATAAGCGGCTATGGCACGCGCCTGGAAGTCGGGCAAGGCGTTGCAGAAGCGCTCGAAAACAGCCGAAGGATAACCGCTATTGGCATCGCCCATCGATTCGAAGGCTGAGGACAGAGATACCGTGGTCATAGTAAAGGTGCCGCTCTGCGTGCGGGGCATGCCAGCGTACTGGTACTGGATGCTATGTGACTTCGTCTCCGTCCGTGAGGCATTGAGGTCAACCTTGAGGTCGCGTAGGGGTTCGACAACGGCTCGCAGCTGGAGGTCGTTGGTGGCCTGCGTACTAGCAGGTGTCGAGAGGCTATCGCTAAGCCAATCGTTGTCATGGGCTTTCTCGAGGAAACTGTCATCGGTGAGTCCGAAGGCAAAACCAAGTCCGGGAGCCATGATGTCACCGCCACGTTGTCCGAAGGCATTGCCGATGCTCGGCATGAAGCCTGCCATAGAGAGAGAGTACTGGTTGCGGTAAGTGAAGCCGATGCTACGCACCATCATGAGCATGCGTGCTGCAGACTGGGCAGGCTTATACCACCACTCATTCTCGGAAGGTGTTTTTGGTGTGATAGTGACCTTGATGGCAACGCTATCGCGATTCTTAATGAGAATTTTATTCTGATCGACTACCTTGAATTTTACAGGATAGGTTTTGCCGTCCTTGGTCTTTGCGGTGACGATGAGGCGCTTCGACTTCTTGTTATGGGCGATGGTGAAAGTGGTGTCTGGCTTCAGTTCCAGCTCTTTCTGATAGGTGTTCTTATTCTTAGCCAGCGACTTATCGGTTTTGGGGGCTCCAACTGGCTTGTTATCTTTGTCCTTGGAAGCCTTGTCGTTGACGGGCTTGTCGTTGACGGGCTTGGATTTGGCGGTCTTGAGTTGGTTCTTTTGGATGGCTTTCTTGAAACGCTCATTAGTCTTCTTAAGGAAGGGGAAATGGTTGTAGAACGTCTCTAAGTTCAGGTTGCCATTAATGTTAATCTGGCGATTATTAGAGATGGTGTTGCCTAGGTCAATACCGTCATTGGTCTTTGTACCACGTGTCCAATTGTAGGTGGCTGTATAATTAGCGTCAGCCGAGAGCCAATCGAGATAGGGCAGCTTATTAAGCGGCAACTGGTAGGTGGCATTGAAGTTCTGACGGTAGTTAAGTGGCGAACCAAACTGCTTAATACTATGCCACACAGAGTCTTTCCAGGCCGTATAGCGATCGGGATAGAGGTCTTTGTTGATGGGGTGCTCGTCGTAGGGCTCTTCTATCTCGGCTTGAGTTCCAGACTGGAAGTTCATGTGGAGGTTTTTAGTGAAATCCCAACGCAGGGTGAAGTCGCGGTTCCATAGGAACTGAGAGCTCCATGTGGCGGGAACCTTCGAGCCGCCAAGATCGTCCATATCCCGTTCCTGAAGTTCAGAGTAGGTTCGCGACAGCTCGGTATTAAAGGTAATGTTCTGTGGCAGCCAGTTGAGCCCGAAAGCTTTCGGCAGCTGCATCCACTTCGACTTAGACTTTGACTTCTTGAACGGTTCCCATGCCTTATAGACGGGTGTATAGGTATAGTTGAACGAGCCTCGCCACTGGTCGTCTTTTTCATAGACGGTGGTCTCGCCCGAACTCTGCGTATGGCGGTGACTATAGGAGATTGAGAAGTTGGCAGGATCATAGGGCATGGGATGGCGTTTGGTCTTGATGCCCATGCGGACATTCGACAATGAGAAGTTGGTGGTTGTAGTCTTCGTGACGGCAATACTCTCAATGCTGTCACGCTCATGCTGGTCGAGGGTGGCATCAAGTGCATCATCCAGTTCCATGTCAGTGTCAAGCGGATTGTACTTAGGCCGCTTCTCCTCTTTGGTGACAGAGTAGTAAAGGGGTGCCGACACCTTAAGTTTATCTGGGAAGAACTTGCCCAACTCGATGTTAGTGTTAACTGAGTAGGTCTTATAGTTATCTGTAGTGCGCTGGGCAACGCCCTCTTCGATTCCGCCAAAGCCTTCGGTGATAATTTTTCCTGTGAGGTCAACGCGTCCCACATCAGACAACTGCACATTGAGGTTGCCCGAAGCTGCCCAGCCGCCACTGTTGTTGACTTCCTGCAAGCGCAATTCATTGACCCACACTTCACCACTCTTGACAGCACCGGTCAGATTGCGTACACCAATCATCATGGTTTTGATTTCACCAAGAGTGGGATTACCCATAATGGTTAACTTGTTGTTTTTGTTATCAGGATCATAGTCGGAATACTCTGTAGTATAGCTGGCCGTTCCCAAAGCGCGAGCCTTATTACGAGCTTTCTTCAGCTGAGTGAAAAGGCCGAGGTCAATGTCGAGCATGTTCTCCTTGGGCCATACGGCACGGCAGTCGTCCATGTTGTATTTGTTGTAGTCGTTACGGTCGGGAGTCAGTTTCAGAGGGATAAGATACTCATAATAGTTATTGCGGTAGTCGCTACCCAAGCGGATGAAGACTGCCAGTTGGTCATCGCTGAGTGACGTAGCATCATCGATGACATGATTGGCATGGACGTACATCTGTAAATGCTTATACTGACGGAGGTCGAGGGTAGAGGTACGGTAAACAGCCTTTGACTCGCCCTTGCTCAAGTTCTTGACCATCATACAAAGTGACTGCTCATTAGCCTCTGTAAGTTGCGGTTGCGAGGGGTCAGTAACACGCGAAATGCCAGGCGGCAACACATAGTTGACGGGCTGACGGTCATTGTTTTCCTCAATGTTGACGGCGCTGACCTCGAGGGTGCCGCTGTTCGATGCACCCGTCAGTTGCTGGTCGTAAACGCGCCACTCACCACGCACCAGGTCAAGACTGCCGAAGCGTAGTACAATAGGTTTTTTGAACTGGGTTAGGAACATGCGCATGAAGCGGATACTGGAGAAATCGCTGATACCTCCCACACGCTCATCATACTGCGTCAGAGGGATGCGGAACTGGTACCATTTGACGGTTTCCTTCTGTCCGTTACGCAGCGAGGCAGTATGTTCGCGGATATCGGTAATGAAATTGTGGCCTAACCGCAGATCTTCAGGACGGATGCTGACTTTGTACTGGTAGTAGCGCTCGTATTCGTTCAGTGTGAAGTCCTGGTTGATATCCTCGACATCGGGATAGGTCTTGTATGATGTGTCATAGCCCTCGGTCTGCTGGTCGCTGTCAGGCGAGTTGCCCTGAGGCATATTGACACGCTTGTAGCGCTCTAATATGCTGGCCTTGCGTTCGTCCAAGTCACGACCGCGATAGTAGTGGTAGTTATCGTTAGCAGGATCCTGATTCCATGCTGCTCTCAGACTGTCATTGACGTTGACACCATTAAGGAAGTTGGCGTAGGCGGGGAAAGAGCGCTCCTCCTGGTCAGTCAGGCCATTGAGACCTACATCCTGCATGGCTCGTGAGCCACTGGTTGTGGCAAAGGCATAAGTTTGTGTGGCCTGGACGGGAATCTTGCCCCAGGCCGTTCGTGCGAACGATGCGGTTCCATCGACTGGCATGCCGCTCTCGTAGAACTTCTTGCCGTCGCGCAGAATGTCCTCACTAACCTCACCGAGATTAATGTAAAGGTCTCCGCCATAGTCAGCTGCATCGGGCTGCTGAGAGCTGTAGATGAATGGGTCGAGCATCCAGAACTCAATGTACTCAATATTGGCCTGTTCAAAATCGTTGGTATCCAGCTTACGCATCATGCCGCCCCACTTCTGCAAGGGATTGCGCAGAGTACCGTTGAAGTTAATATCGGCAGACAAATTGTATGGTCCTCGTTCTTCGGGGTAATAGGCCAGGTTGAGGATGCGCAGAGTATTGGTGGCACCGCTATAGGTCGACTGGTCGCGGTTGGGATAGAGTTCGCTGACGTAGACAGCACGCACATAATGGTTCGATAGTTGGTCGAGGTCGCTCTTGATATGGCTAGGTGTCAAGCTACTTGAGCGCAGGGTGAAAATTTGGTCTATATCGTACCAAGCCAGCAGCGAACGGTTGAAGTTGCTGGTGACGGAATCCTTGTCGGCATATTCCTGAAACATAGTCGGTACACTGGAGATGACCCATGCTTTAGGTTCCTGAACGCTGATGGGACTGGTTGCATTTTCGAAATCATCGATGTACGAGGCATTGTCCTGTGTACCACTGGCCGTTCCAGCTATCAGGTGTGCAAACTCTCCCTTGAATGTGATTTGTGAAGGTTGCGTACAATGCAACAGAGGCAGACGGTCTAGCATCTTCGTCAGCCACTGGCTCTCCGTCTTCCAGTTCAGGTTGACACCCCACAGGGTATTCTTCAGCGGTTCAGAGCCCATTGTAACCTTGGACGTCAGGGCCTGTTCAGAGAGATGCTGAAGCGTACCACCCAACTGAAAGTTCTTGGTAAAGTCGTACTCCCAATTCAGACCAACCATCGTTTTACGCTGCATGCCATACTCGGTGTTCGACTCAAGCGACACACTGACATTGGTGCCGGCATCTATGATGCTCTGGTTGAGGATGGTGACCTCGCCTGCCGAATAGTCAACGCTATAGTCACTACCCTCAGTGAGTTCCACACCACCTGCAGTAACATGTACAGAACCCTGTGGCACATTATAGGCTCCCAGCGAGATAACGTTGGCTGCAGAACCTTTGAACTGGCCCACCAAGAGATACTTATTTTTGTCGGTCATCTGCTTGGCAGCAGTCCGGGTGGTGTCGTAAAGTTCTTGGAAAGCATATTTCGACGCAGCGGCCTCAGACATGCCATAACGCATAAGGAATTGCTTCAGCGTTGCACCGAAGGGTTCCGCTGAGGGGAAGAACACACGACCGTTCTGGACCGTATAGCCCTCAATGAAGTCGAAGTAACCATTAGGATAGGGTTTCTTGTTATTGTCCAGGCGGTCACACCCCAGTCCACGCAGCAGGGTGACATCCTTCACCTGTTGCTCAGGAATATAATTAAGGTATACGCCGGCTGTGTCACTTTGGAACTTGATGTCCAGACGGAATTTCGTCTGTTCTACATTCGTCGCCAGATAATAAACGTTTTTCATCATCAGCGGCCAGTTGGCCTGTTGGGGATTGTGAGACGTATTCTTAAGCGTCTTGACAAACAAAGCGTCGCCGGCGGCAGTATGGTCAGAGGCAAATTCTCCCACTTGATAGGTGCGGCCGCCATAGGTATATTCGTAGGCAACGGCCAGCACCTGGTCAGTTTGCAAAACTGTCTTTAAAGAAATATATCCCAACGAAGCGTTCAGCGTATATTCCGATGCTGTCAACAGTCGGGCAGCAGATAGTTTCTCGTAGTCCTTGCCTCCCTGGAAGGTACCTTCGAGAACAGCTGACGCCTGATCAATATTGCGGGCATTGGCAAAGGTTGTCGTCAGCGCAGAGTATTCGCCATTGGCATCGTTTGATGGTAGCGACGAAGCCGTTCCCCCACCCCACATTGCCGAACGACTCTCAGCGAGGTCAGTCAACGCAATAAGGTTACGCGTGTTCTGAGTAGTGGCAGTCTTATTTGTCACCCATACCTCAATACGGTTAATGGTAACACCGCTCAATATGTTCGGTAGCTGCGACATAGCAGCATCGTAATGTTCACGGAAATAGCCGGCGAGGAAGAAGTGGCGGTTCTCCTCGTAGTCGGCGACATTCAGTTCGAATGGTGTCATCTGGGTACCTCCCTTCGATGACACACTCTTGGTTGTAGAGTTCTTGCGTGAGAGGACAGTCTGCAACTTCAGCTTGCCAAACTGCATATCTGTACGGACACCGAAAAGACTGGTAGCACCCTTGACCAGCGGATTGTTCGAGGGAAAGGTAACGTTTCCAGCCTCAACAAGTTTGATAATCTCGTCTTCCTTACCCTCGTAGCGCAGTTTCAGGTTCTTAGTGTCGAAGTCGAAGGTAGCATCCGTATTATAGTTCAGCGACATGTTTACCTTGTCGCCCACCTTACCTGTAACATTCAAATTGATTTTCTCGTCGAAGTCCAGCGCCGTTGTCTTTCGGTTTCGCTCAGGCAGTGATGGGTTGTCGATGTTTTTCAAAGTAGCGCCAAGTTTCAACTCTGCCGTTCCCTGAGTCTTGATGCGCACACCACCAGGACCGAAAATTTTCTCGGCCGGTCCCAGGTCAAAGTGCATATCGGCAAACGAGAACTTCTCCTCACCTTTGGCTTTCACGTTTTCAGCATCCTTCTTGCGGAAAAATGCCTCACGTTCCCGGCGTTCACTCCACTGGTTATATTCCTCCGGAGTCATCAACACAGGTGTATTCAGGTATGAGTCGCCCAGTTTTGAGCCTATACGATAGACGTTCAATGAGTCGTCATACTCCACCTCTTGCTTGATGTTTTCAGGCATTTTCAAGTCTACTGCCGATGAGTCCAAGTCGGCCACCTCCACGGGTGCCGTTCGCTGTACACGCCAGCGGGAAGAAACATTCCCGACAGACGCGGTGTCGTTAGCCTGCCGATTGTTGCGCGGCCGATTGTCCTGCGGTGGAATGGCCAAAGCTGTGAGACACAATAAGACAATGAATAGCGGTGCGACCTTCTGTAAGTGTCGCATCAACCTTTTGGTCATCATCTTATAATATCTCAACATTTCCGTTTCAGAATTATATACTCCCTCCTAGAGGAACTTGGGGGTAGGCCTATTTAATCTGCTTCAAAGCTAACTTTACCACCTGCTCAACGGGCAGGTCGGGCTGGTCTTTCAGGATGGCCACAACAACCTTCTGCGTTGGAGCCGGTGCAAAACCCAGCATGGTGAGTGCGGCAACAGCCTCATCGCGAACAGCATTGTCGACAGGTATCGCCACGCTCCCACCTGCAGGAATCTCGTCGGCAATGCCCAGTGCAACAATCTTGTCCCTGAGGTCAACGATGATGCGCTGAGCCGTCATCTTTCCAATGCCTTTGATACCCTTGATGAGTCGTTCGTCACCACGGCTGATGGCGCTACAGAGTTCGCTGACACTCATCGACGAGAGCATCATGCGGGCTGTGTTCGTTCCAACACCGCTGACCGTGATGAGAAGTTCAAACATCTCGCGCTCCTTCTTCGACACGAAGCCATAGAGCACGTATGCATCCTCGCGAATGGCCTCATAGACGTAGAGCTTCACATCCTTTTTCCCTTGTATGGCCGAGTACGTGGTAAGCGAAATGTTCAGCCCATAGCCTACGCCTGCGGCTTCGACCGTAGCTAATGCCGGGGAGAGCTCAGTTAGCTCACCCTTGATGTATTCAATCATATCTTACAACATTTGTATATATACAACCATATAAACGTAACAAAGCTGACGTTTATTGTATCCCACTACGAAAAACTCCTTAAGCAACAAAACAAAGGGTGGAAATTTGGTGGTATCGGATTATTTTTGTACTTTTGCACAGAATTTATCCGATAGCTACACCCTATGGACGACGAAACAAGAGACGAAATACAGGAACAGAGTGCTGAGGAGTTCAGCTCCTCAGAAACCCCAGAGGCCTCAGAAAGCTCAGAATCCCACTCCGACTACAAGCCCGTGAACCGCTTTGACGCTGCTGCCGTACACCACCTCAGCGGCATGTACCAGACGTGGTTCCTCGACTATGCCTCGTATGTCATCCTGGAACGTGCCGTGCCGCACATCGAGGATGGTCTGAAACCCGTGCAGCGCCGTATCCTGCACTCCATGAAGCGCATGGACGACGGCAGATATAACAAGGTGGCCAACATCGTGGGTCACACCATGCAGTTCCACCCTCACGGCGACGCTTCTATCGGCGACGCGCTGGTGCAGATGGGACAGAAGGACCTGCTCATCGACACGCAGGGCAACTGGGGCAACATCCTGACGGGCAACAAGGCTGCCGCACCGCGATACATCGAGGCACGTCTGTCGAAGTTTGCACTCGACACCGTGTTCAACCCCAAGACGACGGAGTGGCAGATGTCGTACGACGGCCGCAACAAGGAGCCTATCACGCTGCCTGTCAAATTTCCGCTACTGTTGGCTCAGGGTGCCGAGGGTATCGCCGTAGGCCTTAGTTCCAAGATTCTGCCGCACAATTTCGTGGAAATCTGCGATGCTGCCGTCAGCTACCTACACGGCGAGGAGTTCCACCTCTATCCCGACTTCCCCACGGGCGGCAGCATCGACGTCTCGAAGTACAACGACGGCCAGCGCGGCGGAGTTTTAAAGGTACGTGCGAAGATTGAGAAGCTGGACCAGAAGACGCTCGTCATCCGTGAAATTCCATACTCGAAAACTACCGAGACACTCATAGACTCCATCCTGAAGGCTATTGACAAGGGCAAGATTAAAGCCCGCCATGTTGAAGACCTCACGGCCGCCAACGTCGAGATTCAGGTGCAACTGGCTCCCGGTGTCTCGTCGGACAAGACGCTTGATGCCCTCTATGCCTTCTCCGACTGCGAAATCAACATCTCGCCTAACTGCTGCGTCATCGAAGACAACAAGCCGCAGTTCCTCACCATCAGCGACGTGCTGCGCCACTCGGTGGACCGCACCAAGGACCTCATCCGCCAGGAACTGGAGATCCGCAAGGGCGAACTGCTGGAACAGCTGCACTTCTGCTCGTTGGAGAAGATTTTCATCGAGGAGCGTATCTATAAGGACAAGAAGTTCGAGCAGGCACCCGACATCGACAGCGTCTGCGAGCACATTGACGACCGCCTGACACCCTACTATCCGCAGATGATTCGCGAGGTGACAAAGGACGACATCCTGCGACTCCTGGAAATCAAGATGCAGCGCATCCTGAAGTTCAACAAGGACAAGGCGGAGGAAATGATGGCCCGCCTGAAGGCCGAGATCGAGGAGATAGACCGCGACCTGGCCAACCTCGTAGAGGTGACGGCACAATGGTTCACGTTCCTGAAGAACAAATACGGCAAGGACCATCCGCGCCTCACCGAACTGCGCAACTTCGACACGATCGAAGCCACGAAGGTCGTCGAGGCCAACCAGAAGCTGTACATCAACCGTCAAGACGGCTTCATCGGCACGGGCCTGAAGAAGGACGAGTTCGTCTGCAACTGCTCCGACATCGACGACATCATCATCTTCTACAAAGACGGCAAGTTCAAGGTGGTCCGCGTGGCCGACAAGCTGTTTGTCGGCAAGAACGTGATGTGGCTCGGCGTCTTCAAAAAGAACGACCAGCGCACCATCTACAACGCCGTCTATCGCGACGGCCGCAAGGGCTACTACTACATCAAGCGCTTCAATGTCTCGGCCATTACCCGCGACAGAGAGTACGACATCACGGCAGGTACTGAAGGCTCGCGTGTACTTTATTTTACTGCCAACCCCAACGGTGAGGCGGAAATCATCAAGGTCACACTCGACCCCGCTCCCAAGCTCAAGCGCATCTTCTTCGACAAAGATTTCTCGGAGGTTATGATCAAGGGACGCGCTGCCAAGGGCAACCTACTCACCAAGTTCCAGGTACACCGCATCGGGCTGAAGAGTCACGGCCACTCCACACTCGGAG
>LXOW01291983.1_pt1 | contig 12612 bp, 8 predicted proteins | sample 1368591 | NCBI WGS metagenome assembly LXOW01 (sample SAMN04884650, study PRJNA319009) | bovine gut metagenome | isolation source: Cow rumen | host: Bos taurus | place: Italy: Legnaro (PD) | collected 2014-07-09
TTTTGATTTCCTGCTGCAAAGATATGAATAAAACGGGAAGCACGCAATTTTATTCAGCGAACCTCCCGTTTTATTCAACCAATCATCGTGGAGCTTGATACATGTTTTGGGATATTCCCGATTTTTATTTCCGTTTATTTTGTTTTTCCGCCAACTTTTCGTAACTTCGCAGCCGAAATGACGCATATACAGAAAACGAACATCGTCTTAGCAATAGTTTGTGGGGTGCTGGCTGCGCTCTGCGTGCTGAGCATTGTGAAGAGTTGAGAGTTTAGGGTTTATAGTTTATAGTTTACAGTTGAGAGATGACGACAGAAAAGACACAACGCCTGACCATACGCATCAGCTCCAGAAGCATGTTGTTCTCAACAACAGACGGCAGGGGGGTGACTCTTGAGCGCTACCCGCTGAAGAGCGGCATATCGCTGGCTGCCAACTTGCGCGAGGCACTGCAACAGTCGCCCATGCTGCAGGAGAAATACTTGCGTGCCTACGTCATGATGGACACGCCAGTGCTGACAGTACCCGTCGACCTGTTCAACGAGAAGGACAGCGAGACGCTCTATCGCCACACCTTCACGCTACAGGGACAGCAGACGGTGATGCATGCCGTACTGCCTGAACTGAATGCCGTAGCCGTATTCCCCATACAGAAGGACCTGCTGCAGGTCATCACCGAACACTTCGGACAGGTCACCGTGATGCCTGTGACGGCACCAGTATGGCGCCACACACACAAGAAGAGTTTTACGGGTCCGCGTACCAAGCTCTATGCCTACTTCCACGACCGCCGCATGGAGGTGTTCTGTTTTACGCAGAACCGATTCAAGTTTAACAACAGCTTTGCCGTCAACAACCCCAACGATGCCGTTTACTACCTGTTGTCCGTATGGAAGCAGTTAGCTATGGTGCCCGAGGAGGACGAGCTACATCTGGCAGGTACGCTGCCCGAGAAGGAAGCGCTGACAGAACTGATACGCCAGTTCATCAAGCGGGTGTTTGTCAACAATCCGTCAGGAGAGTTCAACCGCTCTGCCGTCACCCAGATTGAGGGAATGCCGTACGACATGATGCTACACTATCTGAGACATTGAATAATCATGCGGATCATTACAGGGAAATATAAGGGTAGGCACTTCGACATACCGAGGTCGTTCAAGGCAAGGCCGACGACGGACTTTGCCAAGGAGAACATCTTCAACGTGCTGGTGCAGTACGTGGACTTTGAAGGAGCCACGGCACTGGACCTTTTCTCGGGTACGGGCAGCATCTCGCTAGAACTGCTGTCGCGTGGATGCAGCCAAGTGGTCAGCGTTGAAATGGACCGTGACCACCATCGTTTCATCAAGGAATGTGTGGCGAAGCTGGGCGAAGACAGCTGCATTGTCATCCGCGGCGATGTGTTCCGCTTTATCAAGTCGTGCAAGCAGCAGTTCGACTTCATCTTTGCCGACCCGCCCTACGCCCTGAAGGAACTGCCACAGATTCCAGACCTCATCTTCGAGAAACAACTGCTAAAGCCCGATGGTATCTTCGTCTTTGAGCACGGCAAAGACTATGACTTCTCCCAGCACCCGCACTTCGTCGAGCACCGCAGCTACGGCAGCGTGAACTTCTCGTTATTCCGATAATTACACAGCGGAACCGACCCCGTTGTGTAATTTTACAGTAGGGGGGAAATCAGTCGAGTAAGACTTTCCCAAAGGCGGGGAAGGAACTTGGGGTCGAGCCATGAGGACACCTGCTCGAAGGGCGTGCTGAACGACTGGTCATCCAAAAACACCTTCTTCAGACGGAGGGCAGTACCTTCGTCATAGACAAAGATGTTGGCCTCGAAATTGTTCTCGAATGAGCGGAAGTCGATATTGGTGGAGCCACAAGTAGAGAGGGCATCGTCAACAACCATCATTTTACTGTGCAAGAAACCCGGTTCATAGAGCAATACCTTGGCACCGGCCTCATGGAGTTCGCGCAGATAGCTGCGCGAGGCCCACTCTATGAAGCGGGCATCAGAATGCCGTGGACAGAGCAGACGGACATCCACACCGGAGACGATGGCAGTCTTGAGGGCGAAGAGCACTGGTTCGTTGGGCAGGAAATAAGGCGTCTCAATATAGATGTAGCGACGGGCTGCCGTGATGGCCCGCACATAGCCCTGCATGATTCCCGGATAGAGCGTCATAGGACCGCTGGTGACAATCTGGGCAAGGACGGTGCGGGTGGAGGGTTGGAGGGCGAAGGGAGGATAGTAGACGCGGTCAGTGATGAGCGTACGATCGACGAAGTACCAATCGACAAGGAAGGTCCGCTGGAGGGCATAGACGATAGGTCCCGACAATCGGAGCATGGTGTCGCGCCAGGCATTCTTCACATAGCGCAGGGCAATATTCATGCCTCCGATATAGCCCACGATGCCGTCGATAATGACGAGCTTGCGGTGGTTGCGGTAGTTGACTTTGCTGGTGAAGGACGGGAAGCGCACAGGCAGGAAGGCATAGATCTCGATACCCTCTTCACGCATGCGCTCAAAGAAACGGTGCCGGACACGCCAACAGCCCACGTCATCGTAGATGATGCGCACCTTGACACCCTGGCGGGCCTTGTCGATGAGTGCGTCGGCTATCAGGTTGCCCAGGGCATCCTCGTTTATAATATACATACCGATATGGATGTGATGCTTCGCCTGGCCGATGTCCTTCAACAGTTCGGGGAAGAAGGCGTAGCCGTCGGTCATGATGTCGATGGCGTTGTCCTTGAAGGGTAGCGACATGTTCTGATTGACAAAGAGGTCTACCAACTGCTTATGGGCATCGGGCACATGCAGGTCCCGCTGTTCGACGAAGTTCAGCATCGACCGCTTGGTCAGTTGGTCGAGGGAGCGCTGGCTCACCATACGTTCCCGACGGTGGTTGACGCCAAAGAAGAAAAAGAGCACAATGCCCACCACAGGCAGGAAGAAGATGACCAGTGCCCAAGCCATCGTCTTGGCAGGCTGGCCGTTCTCCATGAGGACATGGATGATGGTGGCTGCAATGATGCTCCACATCAGCGTCATACCCAGTATGTACAACCAACCTTCCATGATTCCTCAACTATAAACTATAAACCGTAAACTATAAACTGTAAACTATAAACTGTAAACTATAAACTGTAAACTATAAACTGTAAACTGTAAACTATAAACTCCTAAACAATTACATCTGAGCCACGCTGGCGGGCAAGGGCATTGCGCAGTTCCTGCGTCTGCTTGTACTCCTCCATCAGTTCGCGGATTCGTGTCATGTCAGAGCCTACCTCCTTCAACTGCCGCTGTAGGGCCTTCATGTGCTGGTTGACGATGTCCATGCGGAAGTCAAGGATGAGGTGCTGGACGTGCTGGCGCAGTTGAGTCATACTGGTCTCGCGCTCAAAGCTGCGACTGAGCTGGTGACTGTCGATGCCCAACGTGGTAGCCAGCCGGCTCACCTCCGGGTCGGGGTGCTGCATGAAGTAGCGGTCGGCCTTGAAGTTTGCGTCATCGGAGTGTTCCACTGCCTCGTGCAATACCTTATTATATAGTTCGCTGCTGAAGGACAGGTCGTCCTGACTGAGATCGAAGTCGATATATTGCGCCACGTTCAGGCTGATGGTAGAGCCATCCTCTGCCTCCAGGTTGTCGAAGATAACCTCGTCACCATGACGGATGATGCTCTGGACGAGCAGGCGCTCCACCTCTGAAGTCTGTTCCTGAGCGGTATGCAAGCCTATGGGAACTATCAGGTCNNTCCTTCTGCTTGTCTTCCTTTTCCTTCTGAATGTAGCTGTTGACGGTAGTCACTAAAGCCTGTTCGTTGACGCTGAAACGATGCGAGCACTCCGAGAGGTAGGTATCGCGCTTCAGCTTGTCGGGAATGATGGCCACGCTCTTGAGGATGCTGCTGATAGCCTCTGAACGCTTGTGGGGGTCGGTGACGCCGTTCAGCAGTAAGTCGGTCTTGAACTGTATAAAGTCCTTCTGGTGCTGGGCAATATAGTCCTTGAACTGCTGGGCGGTATGCTTGCGAGCAAAGGAGTCGGGGTCGTCGCCATCGGGCAGCACCAGTACCTTGACATTCATTCCCTCCTGCAACAGCATGTCGGTACCACGCATGGCAGCATGGATGCCCGCCTCGTCGCCGTCATAGAGCAAGACAATGTTCTGGGTAAACCGGTGCAGCAAATTGACCTGATAGACCGACAGCGCCGTACCCGAGTTAGCCACGACATTCTCCAGGCCACACTGGTGCATGGCGATGACGTCGGTATAGCCTTCCACCATATACACGCAATCCTCTTTGACGATGGCTTTCTTGGCCTGGTAGATGCCGTAGAGCTCATGGTCCTTATGGTAAATCTCCGAGTCAGGGGAGTTGACGTACTTCTGCTGCACACCCTTCGTAGCAGCATCGAGCTTGCGACCTCCGAAGGCCACCACCTTACCGCTGACGTTCAGCCAGGGGAAGATGGCACGGCCAGCAAAGCGGTCGACAAGAATACTCGCCTCTTGCCCTTCACCTTTACGATAGCATAGGCCCGTCTTCAGCAGGAACTCATCCTTGTAACCCTTGCGGCGGGCCTCGTTGACCAAGGCATCGCGCTTGGTAAGGGCAAAGCCCAGCTGGAATTTCTCGATGATGTCATCGCGGATGCCACGGCTACGGAAGTACTGCTTGCCGATGGCCTGGCCGTCGATGTCGTTCTTCAGGATTTCATGGAAATACTGGCAGGCCCATTCGTTGACGATGAACATCGACTCGCGCTCCGACTGTTCGCGCTTCTCGTCGTCAGTCAGTTCACGCTCATGAATCTCGATATTGTATTTCTTCGCCAACCAGCGCAGTGCCTCGGGATAGGTTATCTGCTCATGCTTCATCAGGAAGTTGACGGCATTGCCGCCCTCGCCACAGGCGAAGCACTTGCATATCTGACGCGCCGGCGACACCATAAACGACGGCGTCTTGTCGTCGTGAAACGGGCACAGTCCCTTGTAGTTAACCCCCGCCTTGCGCAGGTTAACAAACTCGCCGACCACATCCACGATGTTGACGGCATCCATAATCTTATCGACTGTCGCCCGGTCAATCATGCCTGCAAAAATAGCAATAATCCCCGAAACTGCCAAAAGAAATGGAGAGAAATCCACATACCTCGTGAATTTCTCTCCATACGCAAAAACAAATCAATTTACTTAACCAGTATCTTTTTGCCGTTTCTGATGTAGAGTCCGTTGGCAGGCTGCTGCACGCGGCGACCCTGCAAGTCGTAATAACAGTCATTGGTTGTTGCTTCACGGCTATTGTCAACGATACCGATGCCCGTGGTACCCTGGCCGGCAATCGTGATATTCAACGAACGACTGCTACCACCCTTGGTGATGTAGGCCTGATAGCCCTTCACCTCAACGCCAGTCTGCTGTTCAAACTTCGTGCCTGCGGCATTGAGCACATAGCCGTCGACGTTCTGAGCAGTATAGGCACCCTGGAAGGTGACCACGCCAGCCACCTGCGGTTCGATGGTAGTAACGGGAACGGTGACATTGAGTCCGTTGAAACTCATCTCCTTGTTCGTCAGATCCCAGCTGTCAGCCCACTTCTCCGTGTTCTTGCCCGGCACGGCAATGATATAAGGCTTGCCGGCCTCGAAGGTCGTGGCATAGTCGAAGGTCAGTGCCTCGTCAGTAGCGTCAGTCAGCTCCATCAGCCAGAAGTGGCAGCGTGTATCAGTGGCAGAGGTAAACCAACGCTTGTTCTTACCGTTACACTTCACGTTGTTCACGCTGAACGGCAGCATGATGGTCTGCCAGCCGTCGCCATTGCCGGTATTGCCCACGGTGAAGGTGCGCTTGTAGCTGATTTGCTCGGCAGTAAAGGCCTCGGGAGCATAGAAAAGATAGTCGCCATTGACGACCATATTCTCGGCCACGCCGTCAACGACAAGGTTGCGACCATAAGTGGAGTAAGACGAGCTGGTGGGCTTCTGCGATTCTTCTATATAGAAAAGACAGTTCTTATTGGTAACACCATCCATATACATGGTTGCTGACTTGGAGATACCCCTGCAGTCGATAGCGACGGCTTCCAAGCCATCACCGCTCAACTGATTGTTATATGAGGTCTCAGCAAACTCCTTCACCGTGCCGTCGGCCAGCCAGTAGCGGAAATAAGGCTGGAGTGTAAAATCGGCTGTGGCAATGTCGGTCTCGTTACCGCCCAACTTGTTGTAAAGCCGAATCCTGTAGGTATTCCCTGACGCAAGGCCTGTTACCACGCCCAGGTTGAAGGGAACGCTGTGGGTTCCTGTTTCCACGGTGAACGGAATCTCAGCCGTAGCATAGACGGTCTTGCTGGAACCGCTTCCATACTCCACGTTGGCGTAGTAGGTAGCGCTGTAGCTGTGGCCCGTATTGTTGGTCACGTCGAACGTACCCGTCACCTCAGCCAGTTGTCCGTTGACGCTCTTCACGGACAGCGTGGAACCACTCTGGCCGTCGAACTGCATATTGCCAGCCTGCACCTTGTTGGCATCTTCACCATAGCCGATGAACATCTTGCCCGTGCCAAAGGCATTGCTGGCATAGGCTGAAGCACCATTGGCAATGAACCAAAGGTTGTATTCGCCCTTCTTAGTGATGTTGACATTAAAGTCGTGAGTGGTTTCGCCAGGCTTGATGGCTGCCAAGTGCTCGCATTTCATAGATGACGAAAGCGTATTATTATCAACAGTATTGTAATACAGAGCCAGCATACCCCAGTAGTCATCACCCGCATTGTTGATGGTTACCCTGACAGTATTGTCATGATTAACATCCATGTCGCCAATAAATTCAATCTTCGTTACCGACAACTTCGATTTATTGAAATCCTGAGGATGGTTTACGACACTGCTGACAGAGCCGTTGTTGACGGTGATGTCAAAATACATAAGCGCTGTTCCATCGTCGGCCGTCCAGTTGTTCTTACCAGCTAAGCTTGAGACGTGAACCACCTTGTAAGTACCATTTGCTATGTTATTGACAGGAAGCTGGTTGATTCTCTGCGTATAGGTTGTAAGGTCACCATACTCGCCATAGTTATCCGTTGTCCTGCGGTTAAAGAGTCGGTCCTCATAGTCTTTCTTCAAGACAATATAGGTTCCATCGCCATTGTCAATGGCCCATGCGCCATCCAAAGTATAGACTCCACCTTGAACATTATAGTTAAGGTACGTTACTTCAGTGGAGTAAGCTGAATAGCCTCTTGAACCTCCAATATGGGTATAACAGGTGTTAGCCACACCCTCAACAGGGTCGTAAGAGACTCCAATTGTAGCCTGCTGCAGATATTTGTACTCAGAGCCGAGAGCACCGCCGCTAACGGTGCCACTACCTTCAGGACACAGGTAAGACAGGCTGAAATAACCATTGTAAGTGGTATTGTCAACGGCTGCGCCCTGACCCCAACCCCAGTTGATGTGCCAAAGGCCGTCATTATATCCGTCGAGGACAAAAGCGTGACCAGGGTCGGTTGTGCTTGAACCGCTCACACCCGTATAGGGGACAGAACGTCCATTAGCCAACTCATTGTAGAGCAAATCCTCCCACTCCTGAGAAGTGTAATATTGGCGATCCATGTTCTTGACGTGCTCCTGAATGCCAAAATAGGCAGCCATACGGAACGGCATATAGACGAATGCTGCATCAGAAGAATTGGTACCATATTCCATGTGCATAGCACGTCCGCAATAGGTCATCAACATGGCAACAGCTTGGATTTCTTCATTGGTAGGAGTCCCGTATTTGCGGGCATAGTTGTCCAGCATGTGTTCCCAGTCGAACACCATTGCGGGTAAAGCCTTGAAGGTATGGCCAGTCGTTGTTTTACCAGACTGTGTTACTGTATAAGCAGGAATAACTGTCGTTGAGACTGCAGGCCAGTTTCCATGCTTACTCTTATAATGCTGGGCAGCCTGGTACAATGCCTGTGCCATTGACGTTGCAGCACATCCTGTATAGAGATTGTCAGCATTCCATTCAGGATTCTCCTCGTCAAAAAGCAGACAGTCGTTGTAGTCGCCAATCTGATCCCAGTCGGTTGTCAGCAACGGGGCAATGTTGGCACGGTCCGAACGGCGCGGTGACTTCTGAACCTCAATATTGCCCAATGACTTGATCTGGTCTGCATAGCCCTGCAGCCAGAAGCGCATGTTGGCGGGAATGTTGTTGATGTCGAACGAGCCGTTGTCGACATAGCCAAGGATTTCCTCAGTACGGTCGTCGCCCGAGACGATGACATAGCCGTTCTGGCCTTCGATGTTAAACACGTGCAGGGCATCGCCAAAGGCTGCGGGAGCCTCAACCAGTTGAGGACTCTGCAGGGCGGCACGGCGTGGACCGCTGGCCGTTGTTGCCTGCTTCTTCAGAAATTCATCTGCCTTCTGGCGGGCGTCACTGGTGGTGACGGGATTAGCCATGACCGTGCCACTGAGCAGCAGGGCGGCTAAAACTGTTATAATATGGTATCTCATTGTATTACTCCTCTTCGTCATCCCAAACATTAATATTATATAATCTCACTCCATATCCAGGCAGGTCGCCAAAACCGTCGGCACCAGGACCGTCAATACCATCATCAGTGATGCCAGGTAGACCGGCGTCACTACCCAATGGGCCACTACCCGCCAACAGGCAGGACGAAATCTCGAATTCATCTGTCAAGAACGCAGGTTTTATATATCTCTTCTTCATCGTTGCTATTTTTTTACTTTATTAATTAGAAAAATGGGACTTGTTAGCGAACAACCTTCTTGCCGTCCACAATATAGACACCCTTCTTCAGCTGACTTCCGTCAGCACGACGACCTTGCAGGTCATAGACCACTCCAGAGGCATCGTCAGAGCGGATGCTGTTGATGGGAGTAGTTCCAGAATCGTCCATACCTATGCGCAGCATGCGGCTGCCGGCAGACTCGCCAACGAAATAGGCATTGAACGGATTGACAGTAGCCTTATCCTGAAGTTCGAAGAAAGAACCTGCGTTATTCAAAACATAAATATCCTCTACGTTTTCAGCATTGCCATAAGTACCCTTCAACGTATAGAATCCAGCTTTCTTCTCAGGCGAGGTGGTAGCTTTCACTGCGGTATAGCCTTTTGTGGTGGCCTTGAAGGTGATTTCCTTGTTGGTCAGGTCGAACTTCTCGCCCCACTTGTCGCCAGGCATGGCGATGATATACGGCTCGTTGGGATTCATGTATTGATTGGGCTCATAGCTGAAAGCGACATTTCCATCGGTACTGTTACTAAACTTGAAAAGCCAGAATCTGAGGCCGCTTTCTGTAGCGCTGTGGAACCAGTCAATCTTCTGGCCATTGGCATACACCTCATTGCAATAGAACGGCAGCAAGATGGTTTCCCAGCCCTTGCCATCGCCATTGTTACCCTTGGTGAAGGTGCGGGTATAGCTGATTTCCTCGGCATCAAAGTCTACGGGGAAGGCAACGGGCTGTCCGTCAACCAGCGTAATCTTGCCAGCCTGGTCACCCTTCACCACGTTCTTGCCCTCCAGCGCGGCAGGCACGTCGGCATCGGCGGCAAAGAGGAAGATGCAGTTGGGATTGTCAATGCTGCTTACGTCCACCAGGTCGGGCGGGAAGACACGGAAGTCGACGGCAGCACTATTGGCAGGCAGGGTGCCGCCTGCGGCAATGCGCCCGACAGTGCCGTCGGCATGATAACAGGGTATGGCAGCTGTGACGCTGATGGCGAAGTCGGAGAAAAAGGTCTTGACCACGGTCTCACTATATGTTGAGCTATTGCGTGACAGATTGACCAGCTGGGCTGTCAGGTAATACTTCTTGCCGGCCTCAAGGCCACTGGCTTCCATGTAATATGGATGGACTTCATTGCTCTTGGTGAAATTATGCACTTCGGACTTTTCATAGACCACGTTCTGTGCCTCGTCTTTCAGCGTGAGCCTGACGGGACCATAATAGGAAGAACTTGAACACTGAATCAACACATTACCCTTCAGCGTAGTGTTATAGAGATAGGCATTCGACTTGTCATCATAGCCATAGTCCTCAAAGTCAACACCTGCGTAAGAGAAATAATAGGATGAGGGTGCATACTTGCCGGGATCGACGACAAACGTACCGACGGTATTGTGCATATAGTCGATGTTCACGGTGTAGGTATGGCCGGAGTAGGCATAGCTATTCGTACCACCATTCTCGAGGAATACAGAAAGTATCTGCGACTGACCAGCCTTGATGGCGATGTCAATCTTCGAACCATATACTTTCACGTTATCGTCGCGAGTGCCGTTAAGGGTGAGATAGCCATACACGTCGTCGCCATGGTTCTGCAATTTCAACAGCAGTTCCATATATTGAGTGTCTGTTCCTCCCTTATAGGTCAGCACCTCAGCAGTGACATTCTTGACGGGATGAGGAACGATGGTCAACTTGCCATCCTCGACATCTACCTCCACATACTTCTGGCGGTAACCTTCGCAGAGGTTCCAGTCAGCTCCCTCGTCATTGGTCTTACAGATGGGAGCCAACTTGTAGAAGCCGTTACTAAGGCCAAGGTTGCCAATGTTCAGTATCTGGGTGGTATAACCCTTATAGCTCACGTTGAGGTTGGCTGTCGGTGCATTTGCAAGTTCGGAGAAGGTTTCACCATCTTCGTTGAGCAGAGCCCAGCTGAACTGTCCCTTGAAAACCCGATCGTCCCAATTGAACAGAGTAGCGCGTACGCCGGCTGTTCCTTCCTTGATGATGTCGTCAGTAGACATCAGTTGGACGGAGGTGCCTTCCTGTGTTTCCGGCTGGATGCCAATGATGGCCTTCAGACCACTGGTAAAGCCGCCAGGAGGAACATCGTAGTCCATGCTACCCCAACTACTAAAATAAGCCACAAACGGGTTCAGCACGTTCATGTCGAAATAGCCCACACAGTTGCTGCCCCATCCCCAGAGTATGTGGTAGAAACCGTCACTGGCACGGTATCCGTCAGCAATATAGGAATGGCCACCCAGGTCAGGATGCTCGCCGAGGAAGTTGACAGGACGGCCGGCAGCCAACTCGCTGTAGAGGATGTCATCCCAGTCTTCGGCGCTGTAGGCATTGCGCATGATGGACTTCATATTCTTGTTGTAGCCCAGGTAGTCGACCATGGTCGGAAGGAAACGACTTTCTGTGGCGCTCGAACCGCTTGTGCTGAAATTGGTATCAAGCAGATTGGCCACATGGAACATATACTGCGGCATCTCCCCGAGACTGGATAAGGCAGAATAAGACTTATTGAATTTCGTATAGTCGTACTCGTAATAGTCAGAGCGATAGCTGCCGTTGTCATGGCCGGGGAGTCCTTGAGGATACTTGTAGTGAGCCACTATCATAGCCACCGTCACCGCCATACAACCTGTGGAACAGTCAGCAGGACAGGCAGAGCTATATACACCGTTCTGGTTCCATTCAAACTCGATAAACGGCGAGACATCCGCACGGCCTGCACGGCGGGGAGCACGCTGCATAGAGAGTCCGTGAGCCTGGGCAAACTTCACGACCTCAGCATACTCCTGAAGTGAGAGGCGCAGAGCCTCAGGCATGTTTTCCTCAGTCAGCGAACCCTCTGTGGAGTAACCAAGAATGGCGTTGTCGGCTGTGTCATCGCCACTGACAATGACAAAGCCACCCTCTGCCTGGTCGTTAAACACATAATAACCGGCACCCTCGGACTGCTGACTTTCCATCATGGACACAGCAGCACGCCTACTGGATGACTGTCCGTCTGCACTACGCTGCTCCTGCAAGAACTGTGCGGCCAGACGCTGAGCCGTGCCCTTATCAACAGGAACGGCAAGTAAGCTCACTGATAGCAACAGTGAGTACACCAAAAATGCAATCTTTTTCATTTCATTAACTATAGTTTGTTGTATAAGTTTCTACTTTTCACAAAATAACTTCGACAAAGGTACCCAAAATAATTTCATCTCGCAACATTTAAGCAACATTTTAAGTTTTTTTACGTATTCCCTATTTCGCCCTGTGAATTATTGCACAAATATTGCTTTTTGTGCACAAATAGGCTGTTTTTGTGCATTTTATTTGGCTGTGTGCGCAAAAAAGTGTAATTTTGCACCCGATTTGGAAAAAGGATATCATTTTTACACATTATTTATATAATATGGCTTTAAAAATTGTTGTGCTGGCCAAGCAAGTGCCAGACACCCGAAATGTGGGTAAGGACGCAATGACTGCCGAAGGCACCGTAAACCGTGCTGCCCTGCCCGCCATCTTCAATCCAGAAGATTTGAATGCCCTGGAGCAGGCCCTTCGCCTGAAGGAGCAGAACCCAGGCTCAACAGTAGGAATCCTCACGATGGGTCCTCCACGTGCAGGTGAGATTATCCGTCAGGGACTTTATCGTGGCGCTGATACTGGTTGGTTGCTTACCGACCGTCTCTTCGCTGGTGCTGATACCCTCGCTACTTCTTACGCATTGGCTACTGCCATCAAGAAGATTGGCGACGTAGACATCGTCATCGGTGGTCGTCAGGCTATCGACGGTGATACCGCTCAGGTAGGTCCTCAGGTGGCTCAGAAGCTGGGCCT
>LXOW01063952.1_pt1 | contig 12607 bp, 12 predicted proteins | sample 1368591 | NCBI WGS metagenome assembly LXOW01 (sample SAMN04884650, study PRJNA319009) | bovine gut metagenome | isolation source: Cow rumen | host: Bos taurus | place: Italy: Legnaro (PD) | collected 2014-07-09
CCTACAAAGGCCCCCGCCACCCCCACGCCCGTCCCGGAGCCCCTGCAGAACCAGGTGCTCAGGAAGGGGGACGATTCGCCCACCGTGGCCATCGTGCAGACGAGGCTCATGGAGCTGGGGTACATGGACAGCGACGAGCCCACGGAGCACTTCGGCAGCATCACCGAAGCGGCCCTGACCCGCTTCCAGAAGCACAACGAGCTCAAGGCGGACGGCCAGCTGGGCGAAAGCACCTGGCTGCTGCTGATGAACGAGGGCGTAGAGATCTGCGTCATGCAGAACGGGGACGAGGGCGACGACGTGACGGAGGTGCAGACCCGTCTCTATGAGCTGGGGTATCTGGCCAAGAACTTTATCACCGGCACCTACGGGGAGAAGACGGGCGCCGCCGTGGCGGACTTCCAAAAGGCCAACGGCCTGGAGAGCGACGGCATGGTGGGCCATGAGACCATGGATATCCTCTACGCGGAGGACGTGGTGGGCAACTTCTTCAGCAAGGGCGAGACAAACGACACCATCGCCACCTATCAGGAGCGGCTCAAGAAGCTGGGCTATCTGACCGGCGACTATAAGGTGAAGGGCAAGATGGACGAGACCACCATCACGGCCATCCGCAGATTCCAGGAGAACAACGATCTGACCCCCGACGGCTGCCTGGGCCCCACCACCATGTCCGCCATGGACGATAAGGACGCCAAGGCCTATACCCTGACCCTGGGCATGAAGGGCAACGAGGTGAAGGCGGTCCAAAAGCGGCTCAAGGCCCTGGGGTATCTCACCGCCAACGCCCAGGTCAACGGCTATTTCGGCGAGGTCACCCAGAACGCCGTGATGGAGTTCCAGCGCCGCAACAGCCTTTCTGTGGACGGCACCGTGGGGCCCAAGACGTTGGAGAAGCTGAACAGCTCCTCCGCCAGAAAGGCGAAGCCCACCCCCAGCCCCACTCCGAAGGCCACGGCGAAGCCCAAGACCACCCCTAAGACCACCGCCAAGACCACCCAAAAGACCACCGCCAAGCCCACGGCGAAGACCACGCCCAAGCCCACGAATTCCAACGCCACCGGCGTAGAGAAGCTGATCTCCATCGCCGAGAGCAAGCTGGGCTGTCCCTACGTGGGCGGCGCCAAGGGGCCCAACAAGTTCGATTGCTCCGGCTTCGTCTACTGGTGCATGAAGCAGGCGGGCTTCAGCGGCGGCTACATGACCAGCCGCACCTGGCGGACCTGCACCCGGTATCCCCGCATCAACAGCATGTCCCAGATCAAGCGGGGCGACATCCTGGTGTTCAAGGGCAGCTCCATGGCCACGGGCCACGTGGGCATCTATCTGGGCAGCGGCAAGATGATCGACGCCAGCTCCAGCGCGGGCCAGGTCCGCATCACCAACACCATTCTGTCCGGCAGCTACTGGAAGAACCACTTTCTCATGGCTTACAGAATATATAACTGAAACACAGGATAAGCGGCGTCGGCGGCCCGTGCCCCGGCGCCTTTTTTGCAGGGGGAGGATATATGGGGTCCAGTTTCATGAATCGGGTGGCGGAGCTCTATTTCCGTCTGCAGCCCAAGCTGAGCGAGGCGGCTTTCGATTCCTTGATGGATCTGCAGGGGAAGCGGCCGGAGAAACCGGCCGTGCCGCCCAGATCCATGGGCGGCCGCCGGGAAACGGGGCCAAACGGGAGCCTCCTTTTCTTTCAGGAGGATCGAACGGACACGCCCGTGATCTTCTACTGTCACGGCGGCTCCTACATCCGCAATTTCTCCTGTTTCCATTGGCGGTTCATTCAAAAGCTCATGGCCAGGACCGGGGCCACGGTGGTGGCGCCGGACTATCGGCTGGCCCCCTGCGGCACATGGGAGGAGGCCTTTCGGCTCATTTTGCCCTGCTATGACCGGTTCGCCGCGGCGTATCCAAAGCGCAAGCTGATCCTCATGGGCGATTCGGCGGGGGGCGGCCTTGCGGCGGCCCTGGCGGAGGAGCTGTTGAAGACGGGCGGGCGGCTGCCGGACGAGCTGATCCTCCTGTCCCCCTGGACGGACGTGACCATTTCGGACCCGGACGTGGAGCCGTTTTTGCCGCTGGACCCCTGGCTCACACCGGCCCATCGGGCCTGCGGCCGCCGGTGGGCGGGGACCGTCGATCAGCGCGATCCCAGGGTGAGCCCCGCCTTCGGGATAGTGAAGGGCCTGCGCCGGGTGACGATCTTCGTGGGGACCCGGGAGATCCTGAACCCGGACGGGGTGAAGCTCTTTTCCCGGCTGGATGCGGACGGGGACTGCGAGCTCATCGTAGGGGAGGGCATGTTCCACGTGTACCCCCTGCTGCCCATCCCGGAGGCGAAAGAGGCCATGGACCGGATCGTGGAGAAGATCACGCGGCCGGCGGAACAAAAGGATCGTTTGGCGTAAGGAGGCGGGATATGGCGTCCGACAAAGCATATTTGCAATTCGTATTGGAGCAGCTCGGTGAGGTGGAGGGCCTCCGGTATCGGCCCATGATGGGGGAGTACATCATCTACTGCCATAATAAGGTGGTGGGCGGGATCTACGACGATAGGTTGTTGGTGAAGCCCACGAAGTCGGCCCTTTCCCTGCTTCCCGAAGCGCCCCGGGAGGAGCCCTATCCCGGCGGCAAGCCCATGCTGCTGGTGACGGAAATGGATAATAAAAGCCTCCTGCGGGAACTGCTGGAGGCGGTGGCGCAGGAAGCATGAAACGCTTCTCGATATGCACCCCTGCGGGGGTTCATATCATATCGAATGGCTGCGAAGCAGACGTATATCGAATGGGCGCGAAGGGATCATATATCGAGCCGCGCAGCGGCATATGGACGTCACGACTTTTTTACAAACTGATTCCTGCAATGGGGGCAGGTGATGCGGATCTTGCCCTTGCCCTTGGGCACCCGGACGGCGGCGCGGCACTGGGGGCAGCGGAAGTACCTGTGGACCTTGCGGTCCTGCCAGCGGCTCTTGAGACGGCGGAACCAGCCCAGGACCTTGTTTTTGCACACGAAGTACCGGTAGTTTTCCGAGGCCCGCCGGGAGGTGTTCTTCGACAGGGTCCGAAAAACGCTCCAGATGAGCAGGACCCAGGACACTGTCACCAGCACCGACCCCGCGGCCATGGTCAAGCGGTCGTTGATCCCCGAGAGCACGAAGCCCAACAGCAGCAGCACCCAGCCGCTGACGATCAAAAACCGGTTCAGCTCGTCGGCCCCGTAGCGGCCCGCCATGAATCGACGCAAACGTTCCTTCATCTCTTCATACCCCGTCCTTTTTTGTTGGCACCAGTATGGCGCATCAATTTGAACCCACTGTGAAAACAGATGGGTATTCATGCAAAGTTTTGTTGACGGAAGGGGCGGGAGGCTTTACACTGGAGGCAAACGGACAGGAAAGGTCGTATGCCCATGACCCTGAGCATTTTGAAGACTTCGGTGGGCCTCATCCTGCTGATGGCCATTGGCTATCTGTGCAGCAAGGTGGGCCTGATCGACCGGGGGGCGGAGAAGAAGCTGACGGAACTGCTCCTGAAGGTGGTCCAGCCGGTGTACCTCTTCGCGGCCTACCAGCGCTCTTTCGATCGGGGGCTCCTTCGGGACTTCATGATCTGCCTCGCCATGGCGGCCTTCGCCTTCCTCGTCATGATCCTGATCCCCTACCTGTTCTTCCCCAAGGGGAGCCGGGACAGGGAGGTGGGCCTGCTCATCACCGCCTTTCCCAACACGGGCTTCTTCGGCATCCCCCTCATTTCGGGCATCTACGGAGCCGAGGGCGTGTTCTTCCTCACCACCATGATCACCATGTTCAACGTGCTGCTCTGGACCTACGGGGTCATCCTCATGTCCGGAAAGCGGGACAGTCTGCAGAACACCCTGAAGCGGCTGGTGAGCCCCTCCCTTATCGCCATCGTGGCGGGCCTGGTTTGCTTCTCTCTGGGGCTGCTGCTGCCGGAGGTGATCACGGCCCCCCTCAAAAAGCTGGGGGACATGAATTCGCCTCTGGCCATGCTGATCTCCGGAGCCGTGGTGGCCCGGGCCAACTTCAAGCAGGGGCTCAGGGACCCCCTGGTGTACAAGATCTCCTTCCTGCGGACCATCCTGCTGCCGGCGGCGGTGGCCCTGTGCCTGTTCTGGCTGCCGGTGAACCCTCTGCTCACCGCCATCGTGGTGCTCTCCTCCGGGTTCCCCGTGGGCAGCGCGCCGCTGATGTTCTGCGTTCAGTACGATAAGAACAGCGTCCTCGCCGGGGAGTGCGTGGCCCTTACATCCGTGCTCTGCTGCGTCACGGCGCCGCTCATCTACCTGTTTTTGAATCTGTTGAAGGGGCTGATATGATGGATAAAAAGCGCACGGTCTCCAAAAAGAAAAGGAGCTTTCGCCCCGGGTGCCTTCTGTGGCTGTTGATCCTGGGGGCGGCGGCGGGCGTGGCGGTGATCCTGATCCTGCGCCCCTCGGCCAATGGCCCCGAGCCCGCCGGTCAGGTCAGCGACGCGCTGTGGGACGGAAGCTGGTACGAGGACGAGCTTCATCGCATTTCAAAGGATGGGCCCCTGATCGAAGGCATGAAGGCATTTGAGAAGAAGACCGGCGCAAAGCCCTATCTGAAGCTGCTGAACGGCGTCGCCCCGGAGGAGCTGGACGCCTTCGCCCGGGACCAGTACGAGGCTCTGTTCAGCGAGGGGGACCATCTGCTGGCGGTCTACGACGAGTGGGGGGAGAACGCCTACTATCTGTCCGCGCGGACGGGGGCAGGCAGCGCCCTCTCCTCTGAGGACGTATCCTTGCTGCTCGCCTGCATCGAAAGGGCCTATGCTGACCCTGCCAACGGCTCCTACGCCGAAGCTTTCGGCGCGGGGTTCAGGGAGGGAGGCCTTTCGATAGCTCAAAAAGAGCAGGGAAGCGGCGGCGTGGGGCTGCTGCTGACCTTGGGGCTGCTGCTCGCTTTCCTCGCTGTTGTCCTGGTCCTCTTTTTACGCAAAAGGGCCCGCTATACGGGGGACTGAACCGGGGGAACGGTTGACTATACAGGGCGTCTGTGATACAATCCAGATGATATGTGGCGGGCTGTCCGGCCGGCCGCAAAATAAAGAAAAGAAAGGGAAATGTCATGAAAAAGTTCGTTGCTATCCTGCTGTGCCTGGTGATGGTCCTGTCCATCGCGGCCTGCGGCAAGAAGACCGAGACCACCAAGACCGAAGAACCCCCCAAGACTGAGACCGGAAAGATTTACAAAGTCGTCCACTTGGTGAACGGTAACCTGGGTGACAAGTCCTTCTTCGATTCTGCCAATTCCGGACTTACGAAGTTGGAAAAAGACGGCCGTATAACCCTCAAGACCATCGAGATGGGCGGCACCGACGAAGATCAGCCCAAGTGGTTGGAGACCCTCTATGAGGTTGCCGGCTCCGGTGAGTACGACCTGATCGTCTGCGGCACCTACCAGATGCCCGACTACCTGAAGGAAGTCGCCACCAAGTATCCCGATCAGAAGTTCGCCATCTATGACGACACCACCTACGTGGGCGAGAACAAGAACGTGGTCAACATCTCTTACCGGCAGAACGACATGGGTTACCTCATCGGCGTTTTCGCCGCTGCCATGACCGCTGACACCTCCGTGGCCAACATCAACGAAAAGAAGGTCGTTGGCTTCGTGGGCGGCGTGGATTCCCCCGTCATCAACGACTTCCTCTATGGCTTCCTCAAGGGCGTCCAGGACACCGATCCTGAAGTGAAGGTCGACACCCGGTATGTCAACTCCTACGTGGACACCGCCACCGCCAAGGAGATGGCCCTCTCCATGATCAACGACAACGGCGCTGACATCATCTGGGGCGTGGCCGGTTTGTCCGGCAACGGTGCTGCCGAGGCGGCTGCCGAGACCAAGAAGGCTTGGTTCATCGGCGTTGACTCCGACCAGGAGCTGACGCTGCCCGCCGATCAGGCCGCTATCTGCCTGACTTCCGGCCTCAAGAACGTGGGCAACTCCCTGATCTGGCTCATCGATGAGCTGGATGCCGGCCGTGAGCACTGGGGCACCGAAGTCAATTTGGGCCTCAACGAGGGCGGCGTCGGCATCGTCACCGACAAGAACTTCGCCAAGATCGCGCCCAAGTCCGTGCAGGATGCCGTTCTGGCGGCGCAGGAAGCCGTCGCCTCCGGCAAGATCAGCGTGCCCACCGCCATCGGCGATACCACCAAGGGCGCCGAGACCCTGCGCGATTCCATGATGCCGTAAGACGGCATACTGTAAACGGATCGCGCTCCAACGAGAATCACATCTAAAAAGGGGGAGCAAACGCTCCCCCTCGATTTTACTGAAAAACGAATAGGGAGTTTTGCAGTATGGAAAAGACCAACATCGAATATGTGGTTCGGATGAAGGGGATCACCAAGGTGTATCCTAACGGCATCGCCGCCAATCAGAACGTGGATTTCGAGGTGAAGGAAGGCGAGATCCATGCTCTCATGGGCGAAAACGGCGCCGGAAAATCCACCCTGATGAAGATGCTCTTCGGCCTCGAACAGCCCACGGAGGGCGAGATCTACGTCCGCGGCGAGAAGGTGAATCTGAGCTCCCCCACTGTGGCCATCGCCCATGGCATCGGTATGGTACATCAGCACTTCATGCTGGTGCCCAGCCTGACCGTGGCGGAGAATATCGTTTTGGGCATGCCGCCCGTCAAGGGGATCTTCATCGACTATAAGAAGGCCGTAGAGATCACGGAGGAATATGCCAAAAGGTACAACCTTCACGTAGACGCCAACGCCAAGGTCATGGACATCCCCGTAGGCATGAAACAGAAGGTGGAGATATTGAAGGCCCTGGTCAGGGGCGCCAGGATCCTGATCCTGGACGAGCCCACCGCTGTGCTCACCACCCAGGAGACCGCGGAGCTATTCAAGGAGCTGGTCCATCTCAAGGAGCAGGGCTACACCATCATCTTCATCTCCCATAAGCTGAAGGAGATCAAGGAGATCACCGACCGCATGACCATACTGCGGGGGGGCCGGTCCATGGGCGTGTACAACACCGCCGACACCTCCGAACAGGAGATCTCCCGCCTCATGGTGGGGCGGGACGTGATCCTCTCCGTGGAGAAGGAGCAGGCCAGGCCAAGGTCCGTGGTGCTGCGCGTGAAGGATCTCGAATACACCAACGAGTGGAATCGGAAGATGCTTAACAAGGTCTCCTTTGCCGTGCGAAGGGGCGAGATACTGGGCATCGCCGGCGTGGAGGGCAACGGCCAGGCCGAGCTGGTGGAGATGCTCTTCAACCTGAATCAGCCGGACGGCGGCACGGCCGAAGTCAACGGAAAGAACATCCTGGGTGTGGATCAGGACAAGATCCGCGCCATGGGTGTATCCCTGATCCCCGAGGATAGAATGACCTACGGCATCGCCGGGGACGGGACTATCGAGGAGAATCTCATTTCCGACCGGTGCGACAAGAGACAATTCAACTTCGGGCCCCTCTTCAACATGAAAGCCATACACCAGGAAAGCGACCGTCTCATCGATGAGTTTGACGTGCTCTGCAAATCCAATCAGCAGCAGGTGAAGATGCTCTCCGGCGGCAACATCCAGAAGGTGGTGGTGGCCAGGGAGTTCTCCTCGGAGCCCGTGCTCATCATCGCCGACCAGCCTACCCGGGGCATCGACGTAGGCGCCACCGAGTTCATCCGCAAGAAGCTGGTGGAGCTCTCCCGGGCGGGGGCGGCGGTGCTGCTGGTCTCCGCGGATCTCAACGAGGTCATCGAGCTTTCCGACAGCCTGATGGTGTTTTACGGCGGTCAGATCTCAGCGTATTTCGAGGACACCTCATCCATCAACGACGAGATCATGGGCGAATATATGCTGGGCCTCAAGCATCAGAGCGAAGAAGAGATCAGGAGGGTTTGTCATGAAGGATAAGCGAATGACGGTGTTTAATTTCGTCCGGGGCGCTGCGGCTATCTTCATTTCCCTGGCTGTGGGTACAGTGTTCATCTTCCTGACCTTCGCTCTGGCCGAAAAACACTACACCTTCGGAGAATGCCTGAAGAATACGGGAGAGGCTCTGCGCTGGATGCTGGTGGGCCCCCTGTTCCGCAAGAGCGGTGAATTCAACTCCATGGGCCTCTTCCAGATCCTGGCGGCCATGATTCCCATCACGTTCACGGGCCTCGCTACCTGCGTCATGTTCTCCGCCAACCAGTTCAACCTGGCGGGCGAGGGCTCCGTCATGGCGGGCGGATTTGTGGCGGCTCTCTGCGGCATCTATCTGCACATGAACACCGGGTTCCATGCGGTGGTGTGCATCGTGGCGGCAGCGGCGGCCTGCGCCCTCATCATGCTGATCCCGGCCCTGCTGAAGGTGAAGCTGGGGGCCAGTGAAATGGTGACCTCCCTGATGCTCAACTATATCATCATGTACGTGGTGCTCCACTTCCTGAATGTGCACTTCGCCGATCGGAGCAAAGGCTCCACCCAGACTTTTCCCTTCGCGGCCACGGCCAGGATCGGGGAGATCATTCCCAATGGCAGCAAGTTCACCTGGGGCTTCGTGATCGCCATGATCTTCGTGGTGCTCACGGCGCTGTTCATGTATCGGACCCGCTGGGGCTACACCATCCGCATGATCGGCGCCAATCAGTCCTTTGCCAAGTATTCCGGTATGAAGGTGGGCGGGACCATCGTCCTTTCACAAGTGGTGGGCGGCATGCTGGCGGGCCTGGGTGGCGGCATTGAGGTCATGGGACGGTTCAACACCTTCCTTTGGAAGGAGCTGCCGGGCTACGGCTGGACCGGTGTGACCATAGCGATCCTCGCCAAGAACAACCCCATCTTCGTACCGCTGGCAGCCTTCTTTATTGCCTACCTCAACAAAGGCTGCTCCCTCATGTCCACCTATTGCAACGTGCCCTCGGAGATGATCGACATCATCCAGGCGGCAATATTCCTGTTCTTCGCAGCCGAGCAATTCCTGTCCGGTTACCGTCAGAAGCTGGTCGTCAGGAACACCCGGGCAGACCTGCAGAAAAAAGCGGAAGGGAGGAAGGCATAATGTTCAGTCAGTTAATGAGCATGATCCTCACAGAGGACTTCCTGTTCTCCATCGTTCGCATCACCGCACCCATCCTCTTTGCGGCTCTCGGCGCTGTGGTGGCCGAAAAGGCCGGCGTCACCAACATCGGTCTGGAAGGCACGATGATGATCTCCGCCCTGCTGGGCATGCTGGTCAGCTACTGGACCCAGAGCTGGGTCCTGGGCGTGCTGACGGCGGTGATCGTGGGCATCCTGCTGGGCCTTATGATGGGCTTCTTCTACCTGAAGCTGAAGACCGACATTATTTTGGCCGGCATCGCTGTCAACATGCTGGGCGGGGGCGGGACCATCTTCCTGCTCAACATGCTGGTGCACATGAAGGGCAATACAGGTTCCCTTTCCAGCGCCAACATCCTGATCCCGACCATCAACATTCCCCTGATCGACCGGATACCGATCCTCAGGAGCCTTCTCTCGGGCCATTCCGTCCTTACCTATTTGGCCTTTCTGTGCGTGCTGCTGGTGTGGATACTTCTCTATCGGACCTCCCTTGGGCTCAACATCCGGGCGGTGGGTGAAAACGCCAACGCCGCTTCCAGCGTGGGCGTGTCTGTCAACAGGATCCGCTACATCGCCATCGGCATCTCCGGCGCCTTCGCGGGCCTGGGCGGTGCGTTCATGTCCATGTACTATTCCCAGGGCTGGAATTCCGGCATGGTTGCCGGTCGCGGCTTTATCGCGCTGGCGGCCCAGGCCATGGGCCGCGGCGAGCCGATGGGGGCTATGCTTTCCAGTTTGCTCTTCGGTCTTGCTCAGGCCCTCAAGAACAAGGTCACGGGCCTCACGGGCCTGTCCAGCTACAATTATCTGGTGGCCGCCATCCCGTACATCGTCACCGTCATCGGCCTCGTGATCTACGCGGCCAGCACCATCCGCCGCGCCAGGCGCCGTCGCAAGGCAGCTGAGGAGAGGTGAAGCTATGATGCCGAAAAAGATACCCGTTATCCTGGACGGCGACCCGGGCCATGACGACGCCATCGCCTGGGTCCTGGCTAAGTCCAGCCCCCTGCTGGACATTCGGGCCGTCACCTCCGTGTGCGGCAACCAGACCATCGAGAAGACCACCTACAACGCCCTTCGGATCTGCACCCTNNGAGCCGGACTTCGAGCCCTGCGGCCTGGACGCCCCGGCCCTCATGGAGAAGGTCATCGAGGAGAGCCCCGAGCCCGTAATCATCGTGCCCACGGGGCCCCTCACCAACGTGGCGGCGCTGCTTCTGACCCGGCCGGACCTGAAAAAGAAGATCGCCCGCATCTCCCTCATGGGCGGCGGCATCGCCTACGGCAACTGGACCCCCGCGGCGGAGTTCAACATCCTGGTGGACCCGGAGGCGGCCAAGGTGGTCTTTGAAAGCGGCGTCCCCATCTGCATGGCGGGCCTCGACGTGACGGAGAAGGCCCTGGTGTTCCCGGAGGACTTCGAGCGCATCCGGGCCGTGGGCAACAAGGTGGCCCATGTGGTGGCGGACTGGCTGGAGTTCTTCTACGGCTTCCATCGGAAGTTGGGCTATCCCGGCGCGCCGGTCCACGACGCGGTGGCCGTGGCGGCCCTCATTCAGCCGGAGCTCATGACCTTCAAGGACCTGTACGTGCAGGTGGAGACCCAGGGAGACTGCTGCAAGGGCTGCACCGTGGGCGATATGTACGGCGTTTTGGGCAAGGCCCCCAACGCCTCCTGCATCATGGACATCGACCGGCAGGGCTTTGTGGACCTTTTGGTGGAGGCGGTGAAGACCTATGAGTGACGAAACGCGCATCCCGATCTGGCTGGACACGGACCCCGGCGTGGACGACGCCATGGCCATGGCCCTGCTGCTGGCCCTGCCCCAATACGACGTGAAGGGCATCTCGGCGGTGGCGGGGAACGTGGAGCTCTCTAAGACCTTCCAAAACGCCCGGGATCTGGCGGCCTTCTTCGGACGAAAGGACGTGCCCGTGTACCGGGGCGCGGCGCGGCCCCTGTTTCGGGAGCCCCGGACCTGCTATATGATCCATGGGGAGAACGGCCTGGGCGACGGGCAGCTGCCCCCTTCCGACGCAGCCGTGGAGACGCTCCCGGCCTGGGACGCCCTCTATGAGGCGGCCAGGGCGGCGAAGGGCCAGCTCACTTTGGTGACCATCGGGCCGCTGACCAACGTGGCTTTGGCCCTGGGCAAGCACGGTTCCCTGGGCAAGCTGTTGAAGCGGATCGTCATCATGGGCGGTTCCGCCTCCTACGGCAACGCCACCCCGGCGGCGGAGGCCAATATCTTCTGCGACGGGGAGGCGGCCGCCGCCGTGTTCCAAAGCGGGGTGCCCATCGTCATGTGCGGCCTCGATATGACCTTGAAAACGGTCATGTCCCCGGCGGAGCTGGACGAGATGGGCCGCTTGAACCGGGTGGGCAAATTCCTGCGGGACGCCGCCCAGCACGGCATCGACTACTCCCGGGCCCACGGGTTCGACGGCATGGCCCTCCACGACCCCACCGCCGTGCTCTATCCCCTGTACCCGGAGCTGTTTTCCGGGGAGGAGGCCGGCGTGGCCGTGGAGACCAAGGGGACCATCACCTACGGCAAGACCGTCACCGACCTGTATTCCGACAAGCAGTTCCCCTTCAAAAACGCTCTGGTCCTGCTGGACGTGGATCGGGAGAAGCTGATCCAAACGGTGATGGAGATCCTGAAGCGCTACTGAATAAACCCCAAAACACCTATCCCCCGGCTTCCTTATGGCCGGGGGATCTATATATTTCTTGGCTTTTCTATTTCGGTTCCTTACAGCTCCCGGGCCGCCCGGGCCGCTCTCTCGCACGCTTTCTCCAAAATGTCCGTAGTTTTGGCCGGGTCCATATCCACCCCGTCCGCGGCGATGCAGCGGTAGACCCCCGTGCCGAAGAAGCGGCACAGGGCCTCCATATACCTGGAGCCCATCTCGTCGGGGCTGTTCTCATAGAACCCGCCCCGGCTGGTGAGGAAGGTCATGCTGCGGGCTTGGCAGGCGCCCCGGAGCCCCTTCTCGTCGCAGAGGAAGGTGATGCCGTCCACGGACACGTTCTCCACGTACACCTTGAGCAGGGCCGGGATGGACAGATCGTAAAAGGGCGCGGCGATGAGGATGGCGTCCGCCTTCTTGAACTGCCAGGCGTAGTCGAACCGGCGGTGGGTAAAGTCGCCCTTTTGCAACAGCTCCTCCCGCTGAGCAAAGGCCCCCTCCATGAGCGGCAGCAGGGGCTCGTCCATGAGCGTCACTCTTTCCACCTGCCACCCCTCGGGCAGGCTGCTGAGGAACGCCTCCGCCAGCTTCCTGGTCCGGGACGCTTCCCGGCGGATACAACAGTCCACAAATAATAGCTTTTTCATATTGACCTCCTTTTGGCAGCGGGCGATGTGCCCCTTCCGCCCTTCGGGCACCTCCCCCATTTCACATTCGTGAAACAGGGGAGGCTTTTGGCAGCTCATGGCTCCCCTGTTCTGCTGTGCAGAATGGGGGAGCTGTCACGAAGTGACTGAAGGGGCAGAGCTTACGGACGATCACG
>LXOW01412653.1_pt1 | contig 12606 bp, 8 predicted proteins | sample 1368591 | NCBI WGS metagenome assembly LXOW01 (sample SAMN04884650, study PRJNA319009) | bovine gut metagenome | isolation source: Cow rumen | host: Bos taurus | place: Italy: Legnaro (PD) | collected 2014-07-09
AGATGTGTATAAGAGACAGCTTTCAGGCTGTGGGGGCACTTCGTTAGGCTATAGTGGCACCTTGTTCGACGGTAGTAGCATTTTGTCCGTAAAACTCATTGAGTTTTCACGCCCAAAACTATCAGGTGCAACGCAGGTGCAAGCTGAAGCAGGCAAAAACAGAGCGTAACTGTCTGATAATGAATGCAGGTGCAAGGGGTGCAAGCACCCCACGTACATGCGCGCAGACGCAAACGCGCTTCCCAAATACTTGGGAAGCGCGTCTTATCTAGATTATCTGATATTCTTAGAATGCCACACACGGACGGTAGATAGAAGGTGGAGCAATGACACAATGAGTACCATCATTAGGATTGTAGATATACATCTTATCATGCTCTACAGGAGGATTACCACTTGGAGTATCCATATCTGCACGGGCAAGCGGATGACAGCCAAAAGCGTATGTCATATAAGTTTGGTCGAAACCTGAGTAACACTCCAGATGGCCGTTACCAAAATAGACGGGACGTTGTATAGTCGGGTTTTCATAGATAGACTGAGAATCGAAGCCATAGCCGCCACGGACAGCGACAATTCCCTCTGGATCACCATCACCAGCAAGATAATTACAAGTTAAGAAGTCCTGATTAGGATTGGTTGTGTAATTTCCTATATAATACTCTGCAGCAGTTGGCACCTTCCAAGATACGTTGTTCACAGAACCAGGACCATTGAACGAACTGGCTGCCTCCGTACTACGAATGCCGCTTACACCATCATCATTATTCTGCCATTCCTCGTGAAGGTATATCCAGAACCGGGGCAGCGTACCAACGACAGTGTTTTGCCAGTCAGCGCCATAATAGGTATACCGAAACATACCAGAACCATTGTGACAGATGCTTGGAAGTGAAACGCTGAAAATGGGATCATTATGTGCAACATCTACCTTATAAGTCACATCCTGTGTACTGAATGCCAAATAGTGATTACAAACATCGGTGCGCCAGAACTCGTCGAGCGTTGAACATTCGTGCTTTGCGTAGTCAACGACAAGATGCCTTACGCCATTTTCAGAAATATTCTCTATACCATAGGCTCTGAAACCGTTGTCAGCGAGCTTCTCAGAATTCAAAAAGTAAGCGAAATAGAACCAATTATGATTTCGATCATAATCGTAGGCAGTCGTGCTGAGCCAGGGAGCCGGAGCGTAAGCAATCCAGCGGACAGTACCCACGGCAGTGGGATCTGCCACAGAAGCCTTTGCGATATTGCCGTCATCCAACAGCAAGTCGCCTATCTCCATAATCTCATCATAGTCGTAGTCCTCCAAGTCAAAGAGTATTTCCTCATTAGTCCAGGTATAAGGAACGTCCTCACCAAGCAGGTTCACCCACTCAGTGCCTGCCCATAAGTCATGGGCATCGTTACCCACCTCGTTGGCAGGATGGAAGCCATGCTGATGGAAGTAGGTATAATAGATAGGAGTCTGGACACTATAGCAACCCGACGGAACGGGTGGCAGGTCAACAATCCAACCGCCATTCACAGCCAGCTTCTTCGGGCCATACTGGGCACGCATATAGTCAGGAGCCACTAACTGATAGTAGAACTTGCAGGTGTCTGTGTCGATACCCAAATACCAGTTGCCCATACCCTCAAATTCAGCAGATGCATCAGCCTCTGTCTCCGGCCAACGGGAATCGCCGATGTACTTTTTGGTAGGCAGAAGACGCTGTTTCATGCGCCAGATAGTGTTATCAGGAGCTACCCATGTGTCATAGCATCCGTAGGCAGTGGCATAGCCGTCCCATTTCTTCAGGGCAATGACATCAAGAGCCATTAGGTGGTCGAGCTTCAGCGTCAGCACGGCAGTATGATTGTCCATGTCAACAACACATTCGCCCTTGGCTCCTAAAACGTCAGCAGCGTTGAAACTATCCTCCGTACTCTGATTGGCATAGGAGGTCAAAGTGCTGTTCATCAGAGGCTCGAAGAACTTATAGGCAGGAGTGGCAACAGTTGCACTGCTTACCAACTGTCCAGTCTTGTCGTAAGTGTCAACCACGCATTCGGGCAACTTGCCAAGGTCGTAGTCGCTTGCAGTGAGACCGCCCTCCTTATAGGGAGAATAGGCAAAATAGTAATTCTCGCAACTGGGCTTATAGGTCAGCGTGGTGTTGTTACCATCCACGTCCTGAACAGTCCAGTGTTCACCGGCATCACTGGTCACGGCCTTATAGTTGGAAACTGCAAAGCTATTTTCACCATACGAGATAACGTGGACGATACCAATGACATCGTTCTCGCTGAACGAGGTACGGGGGAAAACATATTCGCCAACGATAGGCTCAGTATCAGTCTCAGAAAAACTGGTCTCCGTACGAGTTGACTGGCCATTGCTTCCGGCCAGACTGATGCAGACTTCGAGCGGTCCGCCATAGTTGGCCATCGGATCATCGACAAAGCAGTCAATCTGCTGTTCGTCGTTTGAACAGGCTGTGAATGTCAGCGCAAGGGCCGACAGGAGGAGAATTTTGCTGTTCGTCTTCATTGTATTACCATTTTGTCCAAGGGTTAATAGAAGAATCAATCTCTGCGGTCACCTTCAACCTGCCATCGATGGTGAACGTATAAGTGTAGGAATGTCCAGACAGCCATTGCGGCATGGCTACCTCTGCCTCCAGCGTGTCTTCAACACCATATTCGGAGAAGCTGACCTCTATGGTCTGCTTGCCACCCTCAAAGTTCTGCGGCACCACAAGGTAAGGACCACCAATCTGCAAAGGATAAGTAGCTGTTGCATCAGCATATTCCGAATTATAGGATGCCACGAAGTCAGCAGAGCCGCTCACAGAAGTCCACTGAGGAACATACTTCATCGCGCCAGCATCATAAACCGTACCAAAGTCGCCACCAGTCTTCAGGCCCTTGAAGGTGATATTCTTAATAGTGACATTGGGATGAGCTTTTGACAATTTGACATTGACCACGGCCAACGGATGCATGAAATTGATGGCCACGCCCGAAGCACCCTGTTCAGCCTTGGACTGATTGGGAGTGAAGGCAAAGATGAATTCCTTCATCGAAGCAGGCTGGCTGGCAGACGTCATGTAACTGGTCAAGTCACAACTGAACAATGGACTATTGTCTTCAGCAAATTTTGAATCTGTGATGTAGTCCAGTCGCGTCACTGGCATGAAAGCCAGGAAGTCGAGCGTTTCGACCATCGGCCAGTAGTGCTTGCCGTCATCGAAATTCCAACTGGCAGGATTGCCGTTGTAACTGACCGTTGAGCCGTTGATGTACATAGACTTGGAGCCGTGCACATAAGCGTAAGCCTTGAACTGTCCATCGGTCTGGAGTGATGTCACTTGGTCATAGACAGCGGCACGGGTGCCACCCGTCGATTGCCAATCGGTGCTGACTGCAAAGCGGATATCATCTTTGACGAAACTCTGCTCTGCATCACTGTCGGAGGAGCATCCTGTCAGCAGCCCGGCCACAGGCAGGAAGAACAACCACCGTAAATTACTTTTCATCCGTATCATAATTATCAAATCTTTCGTTGGTAGCCAGACGGGGAGTCGAACCCCGCCTGACTTATTGGTATTGCATACGAAGCATTACTCCATGGTTGGGAAGTACTCACCACCATCAACCCACTCGTCAACCGTAACGGAGACAAACTTGATGACAGCGTCCTTCAGCAGAGGATCGAGAGTAGGATCATCGGGATCGTCGTTGTCCTCGTTATCCTCATAGTAACCACCACCAGCGAGGTCCACGGTATAGGTGTACTTCTTACCAGGCTCCCATGTGGTATCGATAGGCCAGATAGCCCAAACGGTGGAACCGTCGGCCATGGCGGCTACGATATAATCGTTACCGTTAGATGCAACGGTCTTGATGTTCAACTTAACACCGATGAACGAACCGTTCACCTTGTCGCCGATTTGGTAGGTGTCACCAGTCTTCACATACTCAGTAGCCTTAGTCAGAGCCTGGGGAACGAGGATGAACTCACCATCAAGAGCAACAGCGTCGTTAGTGTTAACAGCAATGTACTTCTTGTCAAAAGTAGAAGCATACTGGGTTTCAGCAGCAGCAGGAACCAGGTCACTCCACTGAGCAGGAGTCAGCAGGCCTTGATTATTGCCATCGGTATTTGCATCGGTGAAGGTGAACTTACCAGAAGCAGAAAGATAGCCAAGCTTCCAGCCTTCCACCTCGAACTTCAGCTTGTCGCTGGTGTTTTTCACCTTGGCAGCAATCTTAGCACCCGTGTGACGGAAGTTCAGACCAACACCATTAGCAGCGTCATTCTCCTTGTTCTTACCCTTTGTTGCAGCATAGACCAGATCAGCCTGATTAGCGGGATTCTCACCAGCAGCGGGAGTCACTTCGAAGGTTCTGTAGTCGGTAACGGCAACCTGACCGGCAGCACCTGCGATGCTGTAGGCATAGAAATTGAGAGACTCGCCCAGAGGCCAGTAATACGGAGTAGCACTGGTGAAGGTGCTACCGTCCTTCGTGAAGAGGGCATTTTCGAAATAAGAACTCTCAGCACCCTCGCCTGCAACCATGGCAGTCACCACGAACGAATTGATGTTAGCTGTGGTCAGGTTGGCAACGGTAGAAGTACGCGTAGCCTTGTTGACAAATGCACGGAAGCTGATGGCCTGGCCTTCATTAACGGCAGTGGTCTCATCATTGCTGCAGGAAGCCAAAGCAAGAGCGGCCACTGCAAATAAAGCAATTTTTTTCATAAAAGAAATAATTTAGTTAATAATAAAGTGATAAATTTTCATGTCTTACATTCCAACTGCGATGTCCACATTCTGCCAGTCATCTACGGCGGGCTGGAAGCCAGAGCCATTGACGATAGGCTTGGGGATAGGCAGGCCATCGACCTCAATAATAATAGGAGCGAAATAGCCATTCTTTTCCAGCTGTTCGTGCATTTGCTGGGTCACGTCAATGGTGTAATACCACTTGGAGCCGTCGGCAAGAATGGCATAAACAGTGAGCAGGTGGGAATTGGTAGCACCGTCGGGGCAATGGCTGAAAGCATGGAACTCAGCTTGCAGCGTGGTGCCATCGATGGCATAGATGGGGAATGCCTGCGTGGCTAATTCATCGGAAGGCAGCCCCTTACCCATGAACACCGACTGTGCGAGTCCCGACAATGCACCTCCATACTGATTCATCGTGTACTTGAGGTTGGGCACATTGCGAATGATTACCGTTACGTCGCAAACACGGCGTGAGGGCTGCAGTGTTATCACATAATACTTCGTGTCGGTTTTTCCACCCTTATTATTATCGTAGGTGCGCGATGCCGAAATGTCAAGCTTAAAGGGTTCACCCACGGCAGTCCACAGCAAATCGGGAGCCAGTATGACATTTTGGTTTTCTGTCGTGGCAGCACGAGGCATTCCAGTACGAGTGAGCTGAGTGCCCTCTTCAATGCTCGAAAGACGAGTGTAGGCCTCCATCGTGCTCACAGCTTCCATACCACGGAAATAGAGTGACTCAGTGTCGTTGTTGAAAGCCACGGCACGATAATTTCCTGGCTGCAACTGTACGGCTCCGCCATCACGTCCGGGGAAATCAAAGCGGATGGGTTCTGCCGACGGCTTGTCCATGTTATAGAACATCACCGTCATGCCAGCAGGCTGTGCCTCGGGTTCCAGGGACCAGTCGAACTGAACGCGCACATCGACCAAGTGCGTATGGTCATAGCACAAGTCCTTATACTCGCAGGATGCGAAGAACAGTCCCAGGCTAATGAGCAGCCACGAAGCTATATTCAAGCGGCAAGTATTTTTAATCATAAGTCACCTCCTTTCTTCTTGTCATATTTGTGATGAACATTTCCACGGCCGATAAGCCATTTCAGTGAAACCTCAGCCTTTGTGGGTCCGAACCAGTTACGATGGTGCGTTTCCTGCCAGACATAATGTCCGTCCATAGGCAGGTACTCATGGTACTTACCATCCTGGTATCCTACGCCCAAGGAAAAGTCGAGATTGAAACGGCGAGCGATGGGCAGTGAATATCCATACTCGATGCCACCGCCGAATCCCCAGTCAGGCGACTGGTAACCACGGCCACCCCACTCCACGTCGTAGGTCATCATCAGACCGTAAGCTCCAAGGTGATGCCCTGTGAAGGGATTCTCTTCAGAAGCAGCCCCGAAGTACTTACGCACTCCAAAGTAGCCGCCGTAACCTTGCCAGTAGCGATGACGGTCATCATTCTTGAACCAAGTATAGAACCAGTCGGCATTCAGTGTCCAATGGTTGCCCAGAGGAATTTCCAGTCCGATATTGGGAATGACGGCTGCATCATACAGCAGGTTTGTCCTTGCTGCCAGATACCAGGGTTTCGGCTCAACCACAGGAGGCGGCGGAACGATGGTGTCAGGAGTGACAATATCGACAACGACGGTATCGGGCTTCTCCACATCGCCAATCACCAAAAGGCGATTATCCTTCACATACTCGATAAGATACTCCGAACGGCGGAGCGGCGGAAGAATATGATCCTTCATATAGTTGAAGTCAACGGCATAGCGACTGCGCAGGATGCGCTCTTTCTCATCCAGTCCGCGATTGCTGCTGATCAATTCTAAAATCTGGTCACGATGCGGCAACTGCTGAACGGTGGCTGAAGAAACCATATATTCCAAACCTTCCCAGTCCTCTGCCACGGAGGTTGTCTTAATGATATCCAGCGGAAGGTCATAATGCTCACTCACGAACAGCTTCAAAGACTCTGTACGCTTCTTAGCCAAATTGTCATTGAAGTTGTAAGGACCATCGGGCGAGGCATAACCACAGATGGTGATGGTACGAACCCTGATGGTAGAGTCTGTGAGAATCTTATCCAGCGTTTCTGTGATACGGTTAAGCTCGCCGGAATTATCCTTGGAATCCGGACGCAGATCCCACTCATTAATTATATATTGTATGCGAGCCTGTCCCTGAATGGAATCGTGCCAGGTACTATCAGTAATGATAACCTGGTCGGCACGGAGCCTAGGCGAATAGTAGGGCGAAGTGGAAATGAGGGCAACTCTTACGCTGTCATCCTTTACAGGAGCAGTGACTTTTTGGCCAACTGCCACTTTGGAAGCACTCATGGTAGTCCTTGGCTTGGCGGTATTTGCCTCTACCACCACTACTTCAGCGACTTTCGTCTTATTATCATCATTGGCCTCTTCTTCAATCTCATTTTGTCCGTAATCCTCAGTCTCCTCTGTCTCGTACTCTACGCTATATTCGGTACGTCGCAGCTGGGGAATGCAATTCTCTTTAACATACTCGAAATCTTCAGCATACTCCGTGCGGATGATGCGCTCTTTGTCATCAGGCTCACGGTTGCTTTCGATAATCTCTAACAGAGCATCGCGGTTGGGGAGCTGTTCGATGGAAGCTGCCTCCACAAACTCTTTCAACCCATCCCAGTCTTCAGCAATGGCCCTTGTCTCAATCTTGTTGAGAGGCACATTGTACTGCTGGCTCACATAAGCTTTAAAACTGTCAGCACGCTGCTGTGCCAGACGAGCATTGTAGGCATAAGGGCCGTCAGGCGAAGCATATCCGCTGACAATGACACGATGCAAGCTTTTCGTTGGCGAAATAAGCATCATGTCGCCACTTGCCGAAATGTCAGATCCTGCAGAACCCTCTGGCATTGCAGCCTGCATACCAATAGGTTGCATGCTTGCCATGAGTGCTGCAAATCCGAACACTTTTAATAGTTGCCGTTGTTTCATATTTAAAAAAGATACATTATATTATCGAGTTAGGATTGTAGTGTTCAAAAACACGATGCAAAGATACTAATAAATATAATTGACATCCATAAAAAAAAATGACTTTTTGGCTTGCAGGCCAAATAGTCACCAAAAACCGATTCGTTATGACGATTCAGCTTTTTCGGCTGAGCCGATATTGCACAGGAGTCTGTCCGAAATGCTGCTGGAATAAACGATAGAAATTGTGCGGTGCAAGCCCTACTTCCACTGCTATGTCCGAAATATTCTTTTGGTCATCTTTTTCCAATATGTCACACGCCTCTTCNNAATATATACGGGGAACGACTGGCCGTCGGCATAGGTGTTCAAGAGCAGGTTCAGCGTAGCCCTGCTGATACCAAACTTATCCAGCACATCCTGCCGCTGGAAGTTGATATTGGCGTAAAGCCTTTCTTCACGGATTCGGCTATCAATGGTGCGGAACAGGCTTTCCTGCTCACTGCTTCCCGAATACACCTTCTCCTTTACTGGTTCAACAGCACTTTCGGTTGGGGCAGGAGCCTCCACAACTCCAAACAAATCAGCCTCCACCACCCTGTTGGCCGTTCCGGCATCCTTTGCTACAGCTTCCACTGGAGCATCAGTTGGTTCTTCTACCGACATTTCGGTAACATCTACAGGAGTATCAGCAATTTCTTCTATCGACTCGCTTTCAACCGGAGTAGGTTCAGCCACACGAGCTACCATCTCCGGCTCAGTCACAGCCTTGCCTTTCCCTGCTTCTCCGACCGAAACGTCAGTTCCTTCCTGCCGTTTTGTAACTCTCAAATAATCCGATTGCGCCGTATTATTCCTCGGCTGGGGCTGCAAGTCGTTCATCATCCGTCCAAGGGTCATGTTCTTCTTCTTGGCAATCTTGGCCAGGCGCAGCACATAGCTTGCCAGTCCGACGGCAACCAGCAGGAAGAGGACGGCCGACAGGGCGACGACCACCCCCTGCAGACTTTCTGAATGTTGCCGTTCGGCCTCCAACTGCTGCACCAAATCGTCATAGCTTGGTAGTTCATCCGGAGCAGCGGCCTCGGTTTGGGTCTCCACAAGCTGCTGCCTCTCCATCACACTGTCTGCCTGCGCGGCAGCAATCGAATCTTGCTCAGACACAAGCTCTCCACTGCCCTCCTTTCCCGAGCAGCTCAAGATGAACAACACACCGATAGACAGAATGACGGACTTCATAATACTATATCAAATTGTCAGAGGCTGGGCAGGCATTCCCCCACCCAGCCAAAATCAGACTAAATTACTTCTATACCCATTTCCTCGCACAGCTTCAAGCTCAGCTCCTTGAGCTTGAACTTCTGAATCTTGCCGCTGCCCGTGAGTGGGAACTCCTTGACGAAGAACACGTATTTCGGTGTCTTGTAGCGTGCAATCTTTCCACGGCAGAACTCACGCACGTCCTCGGGCTGCATGGTCACCCCCTCATTGAGGATGATGAAGGCTCCCACCTCCTCGCCATACTTCTTCGAGGGCACGGCAGCCACCTGCACGTCCTTGATACCCGGCATCTTGTAGAGGAACTCCTCAATCTCGCGGGGATAAACGTTCTCTCCGCCACGGATAATCATATCCTTGATACGTCCGGTGATGCGATAGTAGCCCTGCTCGTCCTTCACGCCAAGGTCGCCACTGTGCAGGAATCCGTTCTTGTCGATGACCTCAGCCGTAGCCTCCGGATTCTTATAGTAGCCCTTCATCACATTGAAACCACGGCAGCACATCTCGCCCTGCACGCCTACGGGACACTCTTCCCCGGTCTCCGGGTCGAGCACCTTCACCTCTACAAACGGGAAATCGCGGCCCACGGTGGTGCAACGCTGTTCAAACGTGTCATGTACGTTCGACTGCGTCATGCCCGGAGACGACTCGGTGAGTCCATAGACCGACGTGATGGTCATATACATCTTCTCGCTGACCTGCTTCATCAGCTCCACAGGGCACAGACTGCCGGCCATGATGCCCGTTCGCAGGCAACTCATGTCGAACATGGAGAACATGGGGTGGTTCAGCTCGGCAATGAACATGGTGGGCACGCCGTAGAGGGCGGTGCACCGCTCCTTATGGACGGATGCCAGCACCACCAGCGGGTCGAACTTCTCGACCATCACCTGTGTGCAACCGTGGGTGAGGCAGTTCATCGTAGCCAGCACCACGCCGAAGCAGTGGAAGAGGGGCACGCAGACGCACAGCTTGTCGTCCTGCGTGAACTCCATGTTCTCGCCCGTGATGTAGCCGTCGTTCGAGATGTTGTAGTGTGTCAGCATGACGCCCTTGGGGAATCCCGTTGTGCCACTGGTGTACTGCATGTTCACCACGTCGTGGCAGCTCACCTGCCGCTTGGCCTCGTTGAGCGTCTCGTCCTCGATGTTCATGCCCAGCAGCAGCAGCTCGCCCGTGTTGAACATGCCCCGGTACTTCTCGCGGCCGATGAACACCACATTTTTCATATAGGGGAAACGCTCGCTGTTCAGATGGCCGCGCTCACAGCTCTTCAGCTCGGGCAGCATCTTATAGGTCATGTCCACATAGTCACAATCCCAGGTACCATCGGTGATACACAGGGTGTGCATGTCGCTGTCCTTGCACAGGAACTCCAGCTCATCCTGCTTGTAGTTGGTGTTCACCGTGACGAGCACGGCACCGATCTTCGCCGTGGCATAGAGGAACGTGAGCCAGTCGGGCACATTCGTAGCCCAGATGCCCACGTTAGAGCCTTTCTTCACGCCAATGGCGAGCAGGCCCTTGGCCAGGTTATCGACTCGCTCATTGAACTTGCTCCATGTGAAGCGCAGGTCGCGGTCGCTATAAACGATGTATTCTTTGTCAGGGGTGGTCTCTGCCCAGTATTCGAGCCAGCCGCCCAAGGTTCTTTCACTTAATTGCATCTGCCAAAAGATTTAGAAGGGGATATACACCAATGCCAATATCTGGGCCTGCTTGCCGGGAGCACCGTGAACATGGTGCATCACGATGCTGTCGTAGTAGATACTGTCGCCCTCTTTCAGCACATACTTGTCCTTTCCGTAGTCAATCTCCACCTCGCCCTTCATCACGAAGATAAACTCCTCGCCCTCATGGGCAGAGAGCTTGAAATCCTTCTCCTCGCTAGGCTGTATGTCGATGATGAAGGGTTCCATGTGGCGTCCGGCCTTCTGCTTGGCCAGCGAATGATACTCCATGTGCTTGCGGGCATCGGCAGTGCCGTTCGAGAAGCTGATACTGCTGTCGCGCTCGCGATCCTCAGCCCTGCACACCACGGGTCCCAGGTCATCGTTGTCGTCCAGGAAGGTACCCAGGCGCACGCCCAGCGCACGCGCAATCTTGATGAGCGGCCCCAGGGAGGGCAGGTGCTCGTCATTCTCAATGGCATTGATTTGGTCTGCTGACAGACCACTACGTTCCGACACCTCCTCAATGGAGATGTTCTTAGTCTCACGGATTCCCTTGATCTTGTGACCTACTCTTGTCTGATTAGTCATTGTCCAGTTATTTAAGATTTTACCATATTGATCCTTTAACCACGGGGGCTATTCAAAGTTGCACGCTCACGGCCTTGCCGTCGTACTGCACCACCCTACCCTCTGGATTGTCGAGGTTCAGTGCCTTCGGGGCATCCTTCGTGACCAGCACCACATTGAAGCGGCGCTGCTTCAGCATTCCGGGGAACTGTCCCTTGCGGTCTGAGAAGCTGACGGTCTTCGAGGCATCGTCGTAGCGGATGTCGATAGTAGCCCACTTACCCTTCTCGTAGTTGTAGTTTGTACCCTCGTCCTCGTAGAGCTGGAACTCACCGTCCTGTCCGGCATAGACATAGAGATTTATCAGCTCTGCGGGCTTCTCGTCGCTCCACTGCATCTGGGGGCCGAAGGGGATGATGGCACCCTCGCGCACGAAGACGGGGATCTGCTCGTAGGGAGCATCGACAACTAATGTTCTTGATTGACCATTGGCCAATGGTGAATGGTCAATGACCTTCTCACCCGTATACAGGTTGTACCAGCCACACTGACGGGGGAAATAGACGCTGCGGTTGCGGGCTTTGTAGTAGCCCACGGGGCAGGCCATCAGTGCCGGACCCAACATCCACTGGTTACCGATATTCTCAACTTCCCTGTCGCCATTGAAGTCCATCACCAGCGCACGCATCAGCGTGTAGTCCTTGAAATGTGCCCATCCGGCCAGCGAGTATAGGTAAGGCATGAGCTGATAGCGCAGACGGTCGTAGTAGACGAACGACTTGTAGGCGGGATGATTGTCGGGGGCGATGTTCCATATCTCGCGCAGGGGCCACTGCCCGTGGCTGCGGAACAGGGGTATGAAGGCTCCGAACTGGTTCCAGCGCGTCTGCAGCTCGCGCCACTCCTTCAGGTCCTCGTTCTCCTGGCCCGTCTTGTCGAAGAGCTGCTGCGCCGCCACATAGCGGTTCTCCACACAGAAGCCGCCCTGGTCCATACCCCAGAAGGGGATGCCCGACATCGAGTAGTTCAGACCGGCGGTCATCTGCGCACGCATATCCTCCCAGCGGGTGCCGATGTCGCCACTCCACGTGGCAGTCGAGTAACGCTGCTCGCCGGCGAAGCCGCTACGGGTCAAGAGGAACACACGGGGCTCACTTTCATTTTTACTTTTCAAGTTTTTCCAAGTCTCGCGCTGCCCGTTATAGATAGCGTCGGCGTTGACCGTCGAGTAGGCGTTGAAATACTCAGTAGAAGTACCAAGGGCGGTGGGGCCGCTCAATGCCTTGCGATACCACATCGGCGTGCAGTCGCGCACGTTAGGCTCCGAGGCATCCATCCACC
>LXOW01272078.1_pt1 | contig 12604 bp, 9 predicted proteins | sample 1368591 | NCBI WGS metagenome assembly LXOW01 (sample SAMN04884650, study PRJNA319009) | bovine gut metagenome | isolation source: Cow rumen | host: Bos taurus | place: Italy: Legnaro (PD) | collected 2014-07-09
TGGAAGGCGATGAGTATGGTCATCACCTCGGCATCCGACATGCGGTTGGGCTTGTCGCGGTGACGCTTCCCGTCGGTCACTTGGAGAGTGTGTTTTTTCACCGTGTCGTTGAAAAACTTGCAGAAATCGTCTGCCATGCAATAAATTTCCGTAATTTTGCCTTCTGATAACATAGCGTGTTTCGTTTGTTTTTTTTGCACTACAAATATACGAAAAACATCGCTATGTTATTCTTTTTCAGACAATTATTTTATATCGAACTCACGTTAAGATTATTATTTTGTAGCAAAAATAATGATTTTTCTTTAGTTCGGTCGGTTTGCAATCCGCCACAACTATAAACTTCAACGTAAATATTTGATAAACTTCACGTAAGTTCGATATAAAACTAATACAACTAACACGCTTGTTCGCCCATTTGGCCAAAATTTAATCACCCACTTGGCCAAAATTTAATCACCCACTTGGCTAGAGTCCACTCCCTTATTTGGCTACCATTCACACATCCTCTTTTTTGACAACTTTTTTCTGTTATAGACGAGAATAACGTGAAAGTCAAGCAAGGAGACTAAAGGAACACTAAAGGAGGGGTAAAGGAACACTAAAGGAGCGTCTAAGAAAGCACTTAGATGGATAAGACTACGATAAAGGTACGATAAAAGTATTTTTATTTACAGCACCTCGCCAAACTTAATGTCCTTCACATTAAGCTGCAAATTGGTCTTGCCCTGCCAGGTGTTGTATTCCAAGTGGTAGCAGATGCTGAAAGGCTCGCCGTCGTGGATGCGGTCGAAAAGGTCGCCCTTTTGGAAAGCGATGCCTGAGAACGGTGCCACGCCTTGTTCGGCGTCGCCGACCTGCGACACGGTGAGTTTCAAGTGACGGTGGCCTCCTACGGGACGTGAGCCACCAGCGTCGATGACATTGTCCGTCCAAAACACGGGAGCCATGTTGCCCGGACCGAAGGGCGCAAACTGGTTGAGGATGCGCATGAACTTGGGCGTGATGTCGCAGAACTTAATCTTCAGGTCGACCTCCATCTCGGGGACAAAGTCCTCGTCAACAAGATGCTCGCTGACGTAGGCCTCGAAACGACGGCGGAATTCAGGCAGGTTCTCTGGCTTCATCGACAGGCCCGCTGCATATTTGTGGCCACCGAAATGCTCCAGCAGGTCGGAGCAGTTGTCGATGGCATCATAGATGTCGAAACTCTTGATGGAACGTGCCGAGCCAGTGATGAGACCGTTGGCACGGGTCAAGACGATGGTGGGACGATAGTAATAGTCGGTGAGGCGCGAGGCCACGATACCGATGACACCACGGTGCCAACGCTCGTTGAAGACCACGGTGCTCTTGGCGTCTTTCAGCTCCTGGTCGGCGTCAATCATGCCCAAAGCCTCTTCCGTGATGCGGTTGTCGAACTCGCGACGTTCGTCGTTGAGGTCGTTGATGGAAGCCGCCAGTTTCTCGGCATGTTCCTTCTTGTCGGCAAGCAGCAGACGCACCGAGTCGGAAGCCTTGGCGATACGTCCCGCCGCATTGATGCGAGGACCGATAAGGAAGACCAAATCACTGATGGTCAGCTCTCTGGTCAACACATTCTCGTCTTCTTCCAGCTGGTCTTCATCGCGACGGTAGATGTTGGCATGCTGCAAGATGGCTTCGATGCCCGGACGAGGTTTCTTGTTGAGTTGCTTCAAACCGAAATAGGCCAACACACGGTTTTCGCCCGTGATGGGTACGATGTCAGCAGCGATGCTCACCGCCAAGAGGTCGAGCAACTCGTACACCTCTTCAATGGTGCCCAAACCCTTCATGGAGAGGGCGGTCACCAACTTGAAGCCCACACCGCAGCCCGAAAGCTCATCGTAGGGATAGTTGCAGTCGGGGCGCTTGGCGTCGAGCACGGCCACAGCATTCGGGATGACATCGCCGGCACGGTGATGGTCGCAAATGATGAAGTCGACACCACGCTCGTTGGCGTATTCGATGCGCTCCACCGCCTTGATGCCGCAGTCGAGGGCGATAACCAGCTTGAAGCCGTTATCTGCCGCATAATCAATGCCTTTGATGGAGATGCCGTAGCCCTCTTCGTAGCGGTCGGGGATGTAAAACTCGATTTTTTTCTTCTTGAAGAAAGGCTTGAGGTAGGTGTAGACCACCGCCACTGCCGTTGTGCCGTCCACGTCGTAGTCGCCGTAAATCAGCACCTTTTCGCCGTCGTTGATGGCGCGCATCACGCGTTCCACCGCCTTGTCCATGTCTTTCATCAGGAAAGGATCATGGAGTTGCGACAGCGAGGGACGGAAGAAAGTTTTGGCTTCTTCGTAGTTGGTAATTCCGCGTTGGACAAGCAAAGTGGCAAGGTTCTCATCGATATTGAGCACCCTGACTATGTCGGCAACTTGCTGTTTGTCAACCGATTCGTGTAAAATCCACTTCGTTTCCATTCACGTAATTTTGAACTTGTAAAAATAAGAAGAAAAACAATACGACAAAGCGGAATTTTCAATTTATAATCAAATTTGTTATTAATCCATTCTCTTCCAAACATTTAAAATGTAGTTTTTTTCCAATTCTACATAATGAGACCCTTTTTGTGACCCTTAAAATCTGTTGATAACTTTCCCAAAAAAATCTCTTTCAAGTATTGCGCTGCTTTCAGTTTTTTCGTAATCTTGCAGTCTTGATTTTGCAAAATTTCACACCTTTGAAAAAAATTAGAACTGCTTTAATATCAGTATTTTATAAAACAGGAATCGACACTATTGTCGATTTGTTGAAACAAAATGGAGTGCAAATTTACTCCACTGGAGGCACTTATGATTTCATCAAGCCTTTGGACCCTTCAGTGAAGACCGTCGAGTCGCTCACGGGCTATCCGTCCATTTTGGGCGGTCGCGTGAAGACTTTGCATCCTAAGGTATTTGGTGGCATTTTGGGTCGTACCCAGCTTGAGTCGGACCAAAAGGAGATGCAGGAGTATGACATCCCGCCTTTCGACCTCGTCATTGTCGACCTTTATCCCTTTGAGGAGACGGTAGCCAAGACCGAAGATGCTTCTGCCATCATTGAGAAAATCGACATCGGGGGCATCTCGCTCATCCGCGCCGGCGCAAAGAACTTCAACGACGTGCTTATCGTGCCTTCGCAGAAATACTATGGAGAACTCATCCAGCTGCTGAAGGACCAGCACGGCGAGACCTCCATCGACGACCGCCGTCGTTTTGCCGCCTACGCCTTTGGCGTGAGCTCGCACTACGACAGCGCCATCATGAACTGGTTCACGAAAGACGACGACAGCAAGCCGCTGCGCATCACCGAAGAGGAAGGCACTACCTTGCGCTACGGCGAGAACCCGCACCAGAAAGGCACCTTCTATGGCGACCTGAATACAATGTTTGAGAAGCTGCACGGCAAAGAGTTGTCGTACAACAACCTGCTCGACCTCGATGCAGGCCTCAACCTCATCCGTGAGTTTGACGAGCCTACGTTTGCTATCCTCAAGCACAATAACCCCTGTGGCATCGCCTGCCGTCCGACTGTCAAGGAGGCTTACCTTGCGGCTTTGGCTGGCGACCCAGTCTCGGCTTTCGGTGGCGTGCTGGTGTGCAATCGCCCCATTGACTTGACTGCTGCTGAGGAAATCAACAAGCTCTTCATCGAAGTCATCGTGGCTCCCGGCTATGCCGACGATGTGCTCGACCTATTGTTCTCGAAGAAGAACCGCGTGGTGCTGCGCCTGAAGGCCGACCAATACAGGCCCCAGACCGTAAAGACCGCCTTGAACGGCTACCTCGTGCAAGACCGCGACCTTCACACCGAGACGGCTGACGACTTCAAGGTCATCACCGAGAAGGCACCCACTGCCGACGAAGTGGAAGACATGATTTTCGCCAACAAGATTGTGAAGCACAGCCGCAGCAACGCCATCGTCCTCGCCAAAGGCAAGCAACTCTTTGCCTCGGGCATCGGACAGACCTCGCGTGTGGATGCCTTGCGCCAAGCCATCGAAAAGGCCCATTCGTTTGACTTCGACTTGAACGGTGCCGTCTTGGCTTCCGACGCCTTCTTCCCCTTCAAGGACTGCGTGGAACTGGCGCATGAGGCGGGCATCACCGCCATCGTGCAGCCTGGCGGCTCGGTGCGCGACCAAGAATCCATCGACTGCTGCAACGAAAACGGCATCGGCATGGTGTTTACTGGTTTTAGACATTTTAGACATTGAATACCATGTAGAGACGCGGCGCGCCACGTCTCTACAAAGGATAGATAACGATTAAAAACAAACGATTAAACAATAAAGGACATGGGAGTATTATCATTTTTGAACAAGGAAATTGCTATTGACTTGGGTACAGCCAATACGATCATCATATACAACGACAAGGTAGTCGTTGATGAGCCCTCCATCGTGGCCATGCAGCGCGACACGAAGAAAATCATCGCTGTCGGCAAGCGTGCCATGATGATGCACGGAAAGACCCACGAGAACATTAAGACCATCCGCCCGCTGCGCGACGGCGTCATCGCCGACTTCCAGGCCGCAGAGTACATGATGCGCGAGATGATCAAGATGATCAATTTCAAGAACACGTTGTTCCCGCCCAGCCTGAAGATGGTCATCTGCATCCCTTCGGGTATCACCGAGGTGGAAGAGCGCGCCGTTAAGGACTCTGCTGAACAGGCAGGTGCCAAGGAAGTGCGTCTGATTCACGAGCCCATGGCTGCTGCCATCGGTATCGGCATCGACGTGCTTGAGCCGACGGGTAACATGATTATCGACATCGGTGGTGGTACCTCCGAAATCGCCGTTATCGCCCTCGGTGGCATCGTCAACAACAAGTCCATCCGTATCGCTGGTGACGACTTCACCGCCGACATCGAAGAGTATATGCGCAAGCAGCACAACATCATCGTGGGCGAGCGCACCGCCGAACGCATTAAAATTGAAGTCGGAGCTGCCATCCCGCAACTCGACAATCCGCCCGATGACTATGCTGTGCAAGGCCGTGACATGCTGACGGGTATCCCGAAGGAAATCCGCGTCAACTACGCCGAAATCGCCCACTGCCTCGACAAGAGCATCATGAAGATCGAAACGGCTGTGCTGAACGCCTTGGAGCAGACGCCGCCCGAGCTGTCGGCCGATATCTACCGCACAGGTATCTACCTCACTGGTGGTGGTGCCTTGCTGCGTGGCCTCGACAAGCGTCTCAACGCCAAGACCAAGCTGCCCATCCACGTGGCCGAGGACCCGTTGCGCGCCGTCGCCCGTGGCACCGGCATCGCCCTGAAGAACTTCGACCGCTTCACATTCCTGATTAAATAAATGCGGAATTATGAATGCGGAATAAAGGGCAAAGCCCAGCGTCGCATCGCGATATTCAGCATTCAGCATTCCGAATTCAGCATTCCGAATTAAAACGATATGTATAACCTTCAGCGTTTCATACTGAAACATCACTTCGTCATTCTGTTCATATTGCTCGAGGTGATTTCCATTTTGCTGCTTGCCCGTAGCCAGAACTTCCATCGCAACCGTTTGGTGAACACCTCCAACGCTGTGGTGGGGCAAATCTACGAGTGGAGCAGCGAGGTGGGCAATTATTTCCGCCTCAACAGTGCCAACAAACAACTGGCTGAAGAGAATGCCATGCTCAGGCGACAGCTGTCCATCGTGTACGACACCACCGCCAGCATTTTCAACGTGAACGAAGGCGATACCTTATACGAATACATCCCCGCCCAGGTCGTCAACAACAGCACCAACCAAGCTAACAACTATATCATTATTAATAAAGGTACCCTCGACGGCATCCAACGCGAGATGAGCGTCATGTCGACGGACGGCATCGTGGGTGTGGTGACCGACGTGAGCCGCCATTACGCCTCCATCATGAGCCTGCTGCACAGCAAGTCCGTCGTGGGCGTGCGTTTCAAGAATAACCAGGAAATTGCCGGCCTGAAATGGGAGACCAACAACTACCGCTACGGCATGGTGGAAGACATCCCGACACATATCGTCCTGCAAAAAGGCGACACCGTGGTGACCAGCTCCCACTCCTTCATCTTCCCCGAAGACCTGATGGTAGGCACGGTGGAAGAGTTCTACCCCACTGCCGTCGACGCGCTGAGCAAAGCCAAAATCCGGTTTGCCACCGACTTCTCCACCCTGAGGCATGTCTATGTCATCAAGGATTTGCACAAACCCGAACTCGATTCCCTCAAAGCCAAATTCCAATGACATGAACAAGACCGTTTTACAAATCATCCGTTTCGTGGTGCTCGTGCTCTTCCAAGTGCTCGTCATCAACCACATCCGTCTGGGCGGCTATGTACATCCCTATATTTACTTGATTTTCATCATGTTGTTGCCGTTCAACACGCCGAAATGGCAACTGCTGGTATTGGGCTTTGTGTTGGGCTTGACCATCGACTTGTTCACGGGAACGCCAGGGCTTCATGCCGGAGCCACGACTTTGATGGCTTTCTGTCGTCCTTCTATCATCCGACTTATCTCTGGCAACCAGAAATTCGAAAACATCCAAGAGCCCAACCTCGGACAACTAGACGGCATCTGGTTTTTGAGGTATGCCTTTTTCATGGTGTTCGTTCATCACTTTGCGCTGTTTTTCCTCGAGTCGTTCAGCTTCAGGCTCATGGGCCAAGTACTGCTGCGCATCCTGCTGAGCGTGCCCGTCTCCCTCTTCCTCATCATGATGATCCTGTTTATCTTCAAATCGGAAAAGAAAAGAGAATAATATAATAATCTGATTTACAATGAAAAAACAAATCCTATTCTTTTTCGCACTCGCATTAGGTTTGAGTGCCTGCAACCAAAAAGGAAACGACTTCAAGGTCAACGTCAGCATGAAAAACGGCAACGACCAGACCGTGTATCTGCAAAAGTACGTCGACAACACGCCTGTCACCATCGACTCGGCTGTCATCGCCAATGAAACGGCCACACTGACCGCTCCCAAGGACAACCCACAAATCCTTTATTCCCTGAAAATTAAGGGCAAACGTGGTTATATGCCGTTCTTTGCTGACAACAAGGATGTTGCATTTGTGGGCGACATCAACAACCTGAAAGATGCGGAACTCATGGCTTCGGAGACCCAAGCCGAATTGGATGCATACAACGACCAACTCGAAGCGTTTGAATCGCAAATCGGTGAGCTTTATGCCGTCATGAACGAGGCCTTAACCAACAACGACTCTATTATGATGGACTCGCTCAACAAGGTTGGCACCGCGCTGATGGAGCAACAAGACAGCTTCCGCGACGACTATATCAAGGCTCACCCCGAGAGCTTCGTCACCCATTACATCCTCGACGGCGTGAAACAAGACTATCCTATCGACCAGCTGAAAGAATTGGTGGGCACCTTCACCACCGAGTCCATCTACAAGGACGACCTCAACAGCTACATCACCAAGCTGGAGCGCCTCGAAGAGGGACAGCCCTTCATCGATTTCACACTGATGACCAAGGACAACACGGAACTCGTCCTGTCCGAGATCATTGCCCAAAACAAGCTCACTCTGGTTGACTTCTGGGCTTCGTGGTGTGGTCCCTGCCGCCGCGAGAACCCCGTCGTGAAAGCCGCCTACGAGCAATTCCATGAACTCGGCTTCGATGTCGTCGGCGTCAGCGTCGACCAGGACGAAGCCGCTTGGCTGCAAGCCGTCGCAGAAGACCAACTGCCTTGGACGCATGTGCGCGATGCAGAAAACAAGGTCAGCGAAGACTACATGATTTATTACATCCCTGCCAACTTCCTCTTCGACCAAGACGGCAACATGGTGGCCAAAGGCCTGAGAGGTGAGGAGCTTGCAGCAAAACTCACTGAACTGCTGAAATAATGCTGAATGCTGAATGTTGAATGCTGAATTATTGACTCCGGTAGGTCATTCAGCATTCCGCATTCCTAATTCCGCATTCTGAATTAATATCTCCCGCTATGAAAACAAAACTCTTTCTATTGTGTGCTCTTGCGCTAGGGCTCTTTGCCTGCACGTCCAAGACCAAGACTTTCAACATCAATGTGAACCTCGCCAATGCCGATGGAGAGACCGTCTACCTGCAAAAGGACGGACAAGTGCTCGATTCGGCGGTGATTGTCAATTGGGACGCCGTGTTTAAGACGCCCGTGTGCAAGGACAACGAGATATACGGCATCATGCTGAAAGGCTGGCGTCGACCCTTCTCCTTCTTCACCGACAACGTGGATGTGACCCTTGAAGGCGACGCACAGAATCCCAACCTCATCTTGGTGAAAGGCTCCGCGTCGCAAGATCGTCTGAATGCCTTCACCGAAAGCTACAACGACCTTGAGGCCAAGTTGGAGGCCGACAGCACGATGAGCCAAGAAGATGCCGAGGAAATCCTGAAGATGCACTGCTTCGACTTCGTTTGGGACAACCCCACCGACCCCGTGGCGCATTATGTGATGTACCGCTACAAGTGGGCCTTCGGTCCCTGCGAGCTGCGCACCATGCTCGACAACATCTATGCCGCTGACAGCACCTTGACTAACAAGAACCTGACTTTGGCCGAGGAGTATGTGGAGAAGCAGGAGCGCGTGCAAGCTGGCCAACCCATCATCGACTTCACCCAAAATGACCCCGACGGCAACCCTGTGACGCTTTCTGAACTCGCCCAAGGCAAACTGCTTTTGGTTGACTTCTGGGCTTCATGGTGCCCCGACTGCCGCAAAGCCAATCCCGATGTGGTAGCCGCTTATCAAAAGTTCCACGAACAAGGTTTTGACGTGCTTGGCGTATCGTTCGACACCAACAAGGAAGCCTGGCTCACCGCCATCGAAAAGGACGGCCTGACCTGGACGCAAGTCTCTGACCTGCAAGGCTGGAGCAACGCTGCTGGCGCTCTATATGCCATCGCTTTCATCCCGCAGAATGCCCTCATTAAGGACGGAATGATTGTGGCCCGCAACCTCGAAGGAGAGTTTTTGATGGAAGAAATAGCAAGACAATTGGAATAATCAGAGCAGATTCCGTAAATTGAAAATGGCGCGAAGAGATTCGTGCCATTTTTGTTTATTCAGTCGTCGACTACGACAAACTGCATTCAAAATCAGAAAGGTCTCCCTAAACAATTTCTTTCAGCATTTCGGGAAGATCTATTTGCTCATCACGAAGCTTCTCTATTTTTTCTCTCCCGATTGTGGTAAGAGAAAAGAACATCTGACGCTTGTCTTCTTTGCATAAATTTCTGGAAATCAAGTTTTTCTTCTCTGTGGATGCTATCACTTTAGAGGCATTGGAGGCAGAAAGCCCCAATGCCTCGGCCACAGCACCGGACGAAAGTTCACCTTTTTCCTTTAATGTACACAACAGCATCGCTTCATTGATGTTCAAGTCAAATCGTTGCGAAAACTGATGTTCCAGTTCAGCAATTGCTCGATTGATGTCACGCAGACGGCATATAACCTGTTTGTCCATGCAGTATCAAATAAACAAGTTTACACAAGCATCCTCGGCACGGTTCATATAAGTGGCTACACCGCCAATGGTCACACCGTCAATGAGTTCCTCTTTACACACGCCCATCATGTCCATCGACATCTGACAGGCGATGAATTCCACACCGCTGTCCATGGCTTGCTGGCGAAGTTCTTCCAATTGGCTGATGTTTTTCTTCCGCATGATATAGCGCATCATTTTGTCACCGATGCCGAACATGCTCAACTGGGAGAGTTTCAACTTACGGGAATCCGACGGCAGCATCAAAGAGAACATCTTTCCAAAGAAGTCTTTCTTGACAGCGGGCTTTTTCACCTTCTTGATGACATTCAGTCCCCAGAAAGTGAAGAAAATGGAAGTTTTGTGTCCTGTGGCAGCGGCACCGTTGGCCAGCACAAAAGTGGCCAAGGCACGGTCAAGGTCATCGCTGAACATGATAAGGGTTTTGTTCTTCGACATGGCACCTCCGACCGATGTCATTACCGGCTGTGACCCCCCTTTCTCAATCACTACCGAATAATAGCCGTTCTCATTGGTTTGAGAGAGGAAACGATTACCGGTAGATTGACACCACGCTTCGGCATCTCTTGGGAAACCTGGGTCAGTGGCTTTCACTTCAATCCGCTCACCAGCGTTCATTGTATCCATGTTTTTCTTCAGTTTCAGAATCGGTCCAGGGCACTGAAGGCCACAAGCATCAACTGTGATTACTTTGTTCTCGCAAGAATTTGCATTATATGTCTCGTTCATTTTTTCAGTTGGATTGGTATTATTGTTTTTGTGTGTTATGGTTTGTGTAGCCAATTCGTATGTCTTATAGCCACCGGAGAGGTTACGCACATTCTTGAAGTTATGGCCGGTGAGAATCTTCAAGGCAATATAGCCGCGCAAGCCGATGGCGCAGAACACGATGACAGGCTTGTCGGCAGGAATCTCATGGATGCGCTCACGCAATTCGTCCACAGGGATGTTGATGGCATTGCGAATGGTGCCTAAACTATATTCGTCTGCCGTCCGCACATCGATCAAGGTTGTGCCGCTCAAATCCATATCCTTCAGCTCGCGCCAGTGGATAATAGGCATGGTGCCGTTGATGATGTTGGCGGCAGTGTAACCTGCAATGGCAATGGGGTCTTTGGCAGAAGAGAATGGTGGAGCATAGGCGTGTTCCAACTTAATCAAATCATAGATGGTACCTCCATTTTTTATCAAGAGTGCCACTTGGTCGACACGCTTGTCCACGCCGTCGTGTCCCACGCATTGTGCACCATAGAGCTTTCCGTTTTGCGGGTCAAAGGTGAGTTTCGTAGTCAACTGGAAGGCTCCAGGATAATAAGAGGCATGGGCGGCGGAAGATGTAGTTGATTGTTCAAAGGCGATGCCCATTTGTTGTAACCGTTTGGCTGGGAGGCCTGTGGCACCCACAGTTAGGTCAAATACCTTGGCAATGGAGGTGCCAATGGCTCCCTCATACTCCGTGTGGTTGCCAAACACCATGTTGTCAGCCACAATGCGGCCCTGCCGGTTAGCAGGATTGGCAAGGAAGTTCAACCAAGGCTTGCCAGTGAGGGGATGCACAAACTCGATGGCATCACCTACAGCATATACATCGGCGGCAGAAGTTTGCAGGTAGTTGTCCACCTTGATACCGCGTTCCCCAAGTTCAATGCCTGCCTTGACGGCCAACTCTGTGTTGGCGCGAACTCCCACGGAAAGCAGCACCATATCGGCCATGATGTGTCCGCCATCGGTAAAGCAAACACGCAATCTGCCGTCAACCTGCTCGAAGTGAGAGACACCTGTATTCAGCCAAAGGTCGACTCCTTTGTCCATCAGGTGACGATGCACATGCGAAGCGATGGAAAAATCAACAGGGGTCATCACTTGGTCGGCCATCTCTACGATAGAGACCCTTGCACCGGCATGTTGCAGGTTCTCAGCCATCTCAAGACCGATAAAACCACCGCCCACAACCACGGCATCCTGAATCTTATGCGTGTTTAGATAGCTTTTGATGCGGTCGGTATCTGTCACGTTGCGAAGGGTAAAGATGCCTTCCGAATCAATCCCTTTCAATGGAGGAACAACAGGCGTGGAGCCTGGCGAAAGGAGTAGTTTGTCGTAATTTTCTGTGTAGGAAGAGCCATCCACCTTTTTCACGGTCACCGTTTTGGCAATTGTGTCGATGCCAACGACCTCATTCTCCACGCGCACATCAACATTGAAGCGCTTGCCGAAACCTTCTGTGGTCTGTACAAATAGATTGTCGCGGTCCGAAATCACTCCGCCGATATAGTACGGCAGTCCGCAATTGGCGTATGAGATATATTTCCCTTTTTCCAGCAGGATGATTTCCGCTGATTCGTCGGCCCTGCGGATACGTGCTGCAGCTGTGGCACCGCCTGCCACACCACCAATGATAACATGTTTCATATTTTGCTTATTAAGATAATTTTATAGGATTCTCGATAAAACTTGAAAATGCAAAAATAAAATATTTTCCAATATAAAATATTTCTATCGGAAAATAATTTTTTTGAGTTTTATCTTAACGTCCAGCTGCCCACGCCACAAACGGCGGGTTGGGATAGTCTGCTTTGCTGTATTCCAAAGGCTGTCCGTCGCTGATGCGGAGCACCTTGCCACCAGCGGCGCGAAGGATGGCATCGGCGGCGGCGGTGTCCCATTCCTTGGTCTTGCTGTAGCAGACATAAACATCGGCGCTGCCTTCGGCAAGACGGGCAAACTTCAGGCTGCTGCCCTGCGTGTCGATGACGAGGTCGGGGTGGGCGGGGCGCAATACCTTATTAATATATGCGTCCACCTCGGGCGTGCGGTGGGAACGACTGACTAAAACCGTAAACGGACGTTCTGTAGGGCTGCCACAATGTGACAGCCCTACAGAATGCCATAATTTATCCATCACTGGTGCATAAATCACGCCCAGAACGGGTTGCTTGTCATCTATCAACGCGATGTTGACGGTAATTTCGCCGTTGCGGTTCACAAATTCAACGGTGCCGTCCAAAGGGTCGACGAGCCAATAGCGTTTGTATTGCGAACGGTCAGGCGGCAGGTCTTCCTCGCTGACAAAAGGCAAACCCGTGGGTTT
>LXOW01324446.1_pt1 | contig 12596 bp, 17 predicted proteins | sample 1368591 | NCBI WGS metagenome assembly LXOW01 (sample SAMN04884650, study PRJNA319009) | bovine gut metagenome | isolation source: Cow rumen | host: Bos taurus | place: Italy: Legnaro (PD) | collected 2014-07-09
TTAGAGCGCTGCCTTCACACGGCAGAGGTCACTGGTTCGAGTCCAGTACGTCCCACCAACAATGAAAACCTGCTGAATTCAGCGGGTTTTTCTTTTTAGATGATTTGGGGTTCCCAAAACGGTCCCCTATTATCCATTAAAACCCTGAAAATGTATGGGTATGGTATGACCCGCATGAGAAATCCAGCCAAAATTGATAAAAAATGCCAGTTTTGGCTGAATTATCCGAACAATGAATCAAAAGTAACTATATCATTTACATGTGTTTTGTGTTTGGATTCCGTTACACCAATGGTGGTGACGAGGGCTATGTAAATTGAGTGACTTGGTTTGTGGATGTTTGAGTTTCTTACAGCTAATATCTGGCGCGCAAACTCCTCGGCATCATCGTCGGACAGCGTGTATTTCCCTTCGGAAAACTTCATTTCACAAAGATAGTCAGCACGCTCGGCAGTGGCAGGGATAATGAGGTCAACTTGAACTCCTTCACCGTCGGGTGTCTCACCTTTCCAACTGAAAGGAGTGGCATATTCCTTGATTCTAAGTGCATCTGCAAGTTGTGGCACGTGCTCCATAACAAGTAACTCAAAGGTGTTGCCAGCCCAAGTATAGAAGGGCTTGCTCCGCTGCACAGAACGCCAAGAAGTGAAATCGGAGTTTTCGACAAAACGCAAGTAAAACAGGGTAAAGAAATCGACAAGCTGATAAACCGTCTGTTTTCTTGGACCTCCATAGAGGGTATAACTCCTGATAATGCCTGAATCCATTAAGTTCTCAAGAATGTCAGTGAAGGTTCCACCTCCCTTTTTGTCAACCGCCTTGAGAAGCTCTGTTCGCGTCATTCCATAAAATCTCTTGCCAAGCTGACGGATGACATCAATGTATTTTTCTGAGCTTGAATAAAGCCCCGTGTAAACATCCTTGAATTCCTGACGGGCTTTGTCCTTGTCGAAATAGATGGCGTTGATGTTATCGGCCATCGTCCTGTCGGGACGGATGCTATCCATATAATAAGGTACACCGCCGATGACCATGTAAGTAAGGGCGATTTCATATCTTGACAAATGGAAACCCCGTTTGATCCAATACCTCTCACATTCTTCAAGTGTGAAGGGTTTAAGGAATATGGATTCGGTTATTCTTCCATACAGGCCTCCGTAATCACGCAATACATTGTCAACCATCCAACTGGTGGCAGAACCACATACAATGAGGAAAATGTCTTTGCGTTTTCTCGCCCATGAATTCCAAAAGTGCCCAAGCTCCGTAAGCAATTCTGCCGACTGAGGGCCTGCAAGCCATGGCAATTCGTCGATAAAGACCACTTTGCGCCGTGCACGCTTGCTCTGTAGCAGTTTTTTCAAAAGTCCCAAAGCTTCCATCCAACTTTTGGGAGCGGGATTCCCTTCTTTTGGAAGACCATATTCCTGAAGACTGTTGTAGAAGTGTGCCAGTTGTTTCTGACGGTACGACTCCACCTTCTCAGGGTTGTCCTTGTCAATCTTCTGGTACAGGCCAACGGCCATGAAAGTAATCTTTTTCTCAAGTGCTTCCTCAACGAGAAACGACTTGCCGACACGACGGCGACCATAAATAGCCAAAAATTCGGAACGTTCTGCTTTGTAAAGCCTTGAAATGGTTGCAAGTTCCTCTTCTCTCCCGATAACTGTAGTTGGGTTCATAGTGATGCTAATTCGTTGCTGCAAAGATAAATAAATATTTTTACATGGTTTAGAAAATCAGCCAAAATCACGATTTTCTTCTCATTTTGGCTGATTTTCTATCCAAAGTGCTACGCCTACCGATGATTAGCATTAGTTCATAGAGATTTCGTTTCTTGCAAACACAATCAATCGTGATAGTCGCTATCTTTCCATTCGAATCTCACCTTCTCCGGGACAAGGTAATTGCCTATCTTGTAGTCGATGTTTGCCTTGTGGGCTTGGCTGAGTTGGTAGCATCGTGGAACTAATCTTGGTGCTACCATGCCACGGATTCCAGTCGGCGTATATTTCCCAATGCTCGGACATTCCTAAGCGTTCACGGGTTGGTTATAGCATTTCGCAGATTCGGTCTTCCCTGATGATTTTTGGCGCCGCTTTTCCAGCCAGCACCAATACCTTCTTGCCATTCCTATAGATATGAAGCTGCCGTGACCGAACCACCGCCGTCAGCTCCGGGTCATCTTGCATCGCTATCCAAAGACGATGATATGCGCCATCCTCTTCGAACAGTTTCTTCTGCAAGTGCGAGCACATATTGGTTGTGTCAATTGTCATCATACTGCTGTTAACAAAACAACCAAGAGTAAAGTCCTGCTCCGATAAGGCAGGGAATGAGGCCGATGAGCATACCCCAACAGGACTGCACAAAGTGGTATTTCTTCTGATGATACGCTTCATCCATGTGTTCCGTGCCGGGTAGGCGGACAGCTTTCATGTTCGCAAACAACACCCAGTCCAAGAAAAAGCAGTCGTACCAGTCGATGAAAAGCCATATACCATACCCGACTCCCAATGCAGACCAGAAATCGTATGCTCCGGCTAACTTAACCACTATTAGTAACAACACAAGGACAATAACCAGAGCCATCCCCTTTTTTAATAAAACTGTCGGCGAGAAAAATTTGGAAGGTATGCGCTCGTGCGTTCTGAAATACTCTTCCTGAATGTCCTCAGGGTAGTCGGCTATCCACCAAACAGGATTTTTCACCAACGGTATCAGAATCATCGCCGTGAAAGCCGCTGTTAGAATGAGTGTTTCGATGATGATAATAGTCCAATTCATGGTTGCCTTTTTACTTACAATGTTTTATAAAGCATGAGAATATAGCCAAACTATCCGCGTCCGTTTTGAACATATATTCGGGATGCCACTGGACGGCCCAGACAAAATGTTTGCCCATCATTTGTACCGCTTCGATGATGCCGTCAGGTGCGACCGCCATCTGTGTCAAATATTCGCCGAGGTCTTTGGCTGCTTGGTGATGCAAGGTGTTCACTTCAATAACTTCTTTGCCCAACAACGTCCGTAATTCTCCGTCCAACATGACTTTATGAGTTGGTGCACCGTAAGGCTTGCCTTGCCTGTGAATAATCTCCGATGGATGCTGCGAAGGAAGATCCTGCCAGAGTGTACCGCTCAAAAACACATTGATGAACTGAAGTCCTCGACAGATTCCGAGTATGACCTTGTCAGCTTGCAGGGCTTTCGACAACAGAAGGGTCTCCAATGTGTCGCGTTCCGGACAAGAGCCAACATCCTGTCCACCAGTAAACAGAAATCCATCGCAGGTTTCCACAATTCGGTCCGCGTCTTCTTCCGACATTTCAAGAGGCAAGATCATCGGGATGCCTCCAGCAGCCTTAATGCCATCCAAATAATCCGGCAACATCCAAATACTCTTGCGTTCCGCATCCCAAAGAGGAGTAACGCCTATAATCGGGTTTCGTTCCATGCTGCAAAATTACAAAAAATAGCTCAACACAAACCTTGTGTCAATTGAGGGTTTATAATGGGGCAGCAAGTCCATTTTGATAGATTTCAATGATGAAATAACAATTACAGTAATATTTTTGCAATCCAAGCGCAAGCCTCGACATCAGCGAAGAAGTTCATTTCTTATTGTAATTGTTCCACATCCGCTTCACTATGCCAGCCATTTCTTTCCGTAGCCAAAGCGGTTCTAGCACTTCCACAGCATCGCCGTTCCAAAGGAGTTCTTGCCGGAAGTCGAAGGTGGGCCGTACCTCAACGGAGAAGATGCTGTATTCGCCCGTATGCACCAGTTCTTTCTGCGAAGGATGCAAGGGCAAGGAGCGCAGGTAGTTGGCTTGGTTATAGCTGACCTTCAGTTTCACGGTCTCCATAGGGCAATTCTCATCATGGATGATGCCGAAACAATGCTCAAAATACTTTTCCGGATTGAATTCTTTGGGGTACTTGAAAGCCTCGTCCGACAGGTTAGCCTCCAAGACACGATCCAAAGCATAGATGCGGATTTTGTCTTCGTAGACGCTATTGCCCACCAGATACCAACGCTGACGGAATAACTTCACACAATAGGGCGCCACGGGAAATGTATGTTCGTGTTCGCTCCAGTAACCTTTATAGGTGATTTCGAGCAGCTTGCTTTTCTTCATCGCTTCCATAACCGTTGCGAGAAAGTCTTGCCCCGACGGAATGTTTTCAAGCAGGATACGACCACTGAGTGCCTTGTTCTCAAGCAGCGTGTTGTTGACAGACATAGTGTTGAGCAGCCAACGGTGGAAGCCGCCTTCCTCTAAGTCTTCCCGATTCTCGATGTAGTAGCGGTCGCCATCATGTTTGTCGCACATAATCACCAAGCCGAACATCTCTTCCGCTGCGTTTTTCCAGTTGTTGAAGGTGCGGCGCGGAAGCTCTTCGCCTTCGCTCAACTCGGTTTGCGTCCATTTGCGGTTGATTTCCTTCAAGGTGATTTTCTTGGCTCTGTAGAGCGTCTCGACAAGCCAGACGTATTTGTTGATGAGGTTTTTGGACATGGCTGTAGGTTTTTAATGCCGCAAAGATACAAAAAGCCTGTGCTAAATAATGGCACAAGCTATAACAACACGCAAAAACTGCGTGTTCATGAAGGATTTTTGTTTCGGAAAGTGGTATGCGCAAATTTTGCATATTACTTTGCCAACTTGTAATACCGTGCATAATTTGCACGTTAATTGGTTGAGCATGTATGCAAGGTTTGCACAAGTGTCAATCTCGCTCAATTCTCCTTTTTATAAACATTGTGAATATGACACCCGATAACAGTTCTGTTTTTCTGAATAGATTTTTTTATGGACTGGACATACCGCATCAATTCATCCTGAAGTTCAGGTTGCAATGAAGTGTATTGAATACAAGCAGTAAGCCAAGCAAGAATGACTTCGCGATAGCAGCGACCTTTATATTTGATTTGTTTGATACCTTCGGGTCGCTTGTCGTCGAGAGATAAATATAGCAGATTGCTTTTATTCTCAATAGCAATGCTTCTGCCCTCTTTGTCAACAACTAACAAACCGTTATCATTCTCCAAAACCTGTGCGGAGTCGCAGTCAAAAGGGAACGGCATTTTCATGCGCACTACCTCGTTGACAAAGGCATATAGGAACACGCGCCCCATACCATGCTCGTCCACGTGGCGTAGAAGTTGGGCGATTGTGTCCCTATCAAATGCTTTTCGGGATTTCCTTATCAATTTCAACTTTAATCTCATAGTAAAAATCACGGCAATAGATGAAGTCAGTGATGGCGAACTCGGTATGATCGAACAAGTTGTGGAAGGCATTGATCAGATGAAGACCTTTGGTCAGTTCCTGGTCAAGGCCTTCGTTCCAGTTTGCTTTTGGACAACTCACCAACATAAAATCGTCAAAACTACAGTCGGCATACTGGTTCAAAACAAAGGTGTGCGTCACACCGCTGTCGTATAACACATTCCAGCCTGAAACCTGCAAAGCGTCCCAAAGCTCTTGACGGTTCTCGCTTTGTACGGGATGTAACACTGGATAGTCTTTGCCCAAAAACAGCAGGCTTCCACTATAACATTCTCCCCCAATATTTTATTTGTATCATATACGGCATGAGCTTTTTCGTACATCGTCAGCAAGGCCTCACGCAGCGCATCGTTAAAGGCGATGATGTCAACTAGTAACTCTTCTTGACGTTGTAGCATATAATGGTTTATGATGTTTCTTCTGACTTTGAGCAAGCAGTGTTCATCGGTATAGTCGTGACTTTTGGAAATTGGACCATTATAAGCAATGATGATTTGTTCTTCAAGTTCCTTTAAGGCGTAGTCCTGCAAAATTTCTTTTGTGCTCATAGTGTTTTGCATTTAAGTTTACGCTGCAAAGAAAAAGAAAGCCTGTGCCGAATTGAAGCACAGGCTTAAGATTGTTTCAAGCAAACTCTTAAATAACGATTCAGTATTATATGAAAAAGTGCAAGGTGATTTGCTTGGAAATTAGGTCCTATGAGTCTTTGTAAAATCAGGATGCTTCTTCAAAAACTCATAATACATGCCCATAGTTTCATTATATCGTGCTTCTAACCCTCCCTTTAAATAAGACAAGTGATAAGCATCTATTGCAAGTTTGTTTTGTTTTGCATTGTAATGCATACCCGTTCCTTGTCCTTCAACACAATCCACATATTCAAACTCATTCTCATAAATATTGTAAACCGTGTTCAGTATAATATTATTTTCATTCTGGTTTCCGCAACAAACAAGGATGTCTGCATCCAAATTTAATATTTGTTCTTTGAGATTAGCGAAGTATTCTTTAATAGCCACTTCTAATTTATTATTCGATATTGTTCCATATCCCACTTCTTTTTTGCAGTTAATTCGTGCAAAAATATTCTCATCAGAAAACTTCAAAACATCTTCCCACGAAAAGGCATTGTACATCATCAATCCATCTTCAGTAGGCTTTGTATTCAGTAACCCGTACAAAAGACATGCTTCATTTTGGAAAAAGAAACTACCTGACACTGTCTTGTTTTGAGGAGGTTTACCCTCCCCTTTTTTATAAAAAGTTTCTGTGCGTACATCCCAAGCCTCATTGTCATTAGTATTCTCATCTTTTGTTAAGAATAGAACACGCAAAGGGCATTCTGTCCATAGTTTATTTTCTTTTCCACTCACTTTTCGTCTAATTGCCCCAACATCGCATTCGTCAATATAAAACTCACCTTTAAACATTATTCCATCATAAGCAAAATAGGCACCAACATCAGGACACTTGGGATATAATGACTGATTTTCTTCGATGTACTTTTTACGCCATTCTTCGAGAATGCGATCGTTTTCTGCAACATAGTCTTTCATGGCTGATACTAGTTTATCCGTTGAACATCCAAGTGCACCGAATCTATGGCGCAAGCCTTTTTCAGGTCGATTCCATACTTGGCCATAAATGCGTTGCGCACAAGTTCCTTACCTTTCAAGTCTCCCCAAACATTGGAGGTTTGGGATGCAACCTCTACTGACATCCCTTTTTCAAGCCGAACGCCATTGATATTGGCGTTTCCTTTTATAGTAATTCTGTACAACATAATGAGTTATTTAGGGGTTAATTATACTTTCTAATTCTATAAGCTCAATCCTTCTAATCCTGCATTCAGTATCATTGTGGCAAATTCAATACCTGTGATTAGACGAACACCTGCTTCGTCTGCCTCATTCATTGCTCTCAGGCTGTAATGCTCGCATGACGAGATTACCCACATCTGTGTATGATAATCGTCATAAGTATGATTAGTCTTATAGGCTTTGATTTGCTGAATAGCCCATTCGTCTGTGATACCTTCATGCTTTTTTACTTGAACCATAATGGCAGTCTTGATGTTCTCAAAGTATCCTATAACATCAGCATCACCTTCGCCTTTGTCAGGAGCATTCTTGCTTGGGATTTCAGTCCTCGCTCCTAACGATTTCAGATACCACTCGACAAGATTCTCGAAGCTGTCTGCACTCGTTAGATTTTCAATCAATGTCAAAAGCTTTGGGGCTGTTTCTTCGATGATTTTCTCCTTCAGATTGATGGGCTTGTGTTCCTCGTATGCCTTCCGGGCATTCTCTATAGAATCCATAAGGTCAGAAATATCCGCATTGGTCTGCCTGATTTTCATTCTTGAAATCAGTTTCTGATCGGCAAACCCTATCCGAGGTATGTTATATAGAATTGGCTTCACCTTTCTATAGAAGCCCAAATCTATTGGCTGACCGTCTTCATTGTAATAATAACCGTTTTCTTGTCGAATAGCTTGCTTTCCATTCCAATCAACAAATACAGAGGAGTCCATGGATTCATTTGAAAAGATAACGTCGTCTTCAATTTCAAATAGACTAAATTCCTGGCTTGTGGGAACAAGAACAATGTCTCCCTTCTTCATCTCCATTATAAAACGCCACAGGTTCCATCTGTTTTTAGGCACCCCCCATCCTTCAGCTTGCATCGCACTTTCTATGGTCGTTTCTCCTTCTGTCTGCACTTGTTTTACAAATGCATCTGAAGAGAAATCACTCCAACCAATAGATAAGAAGTGGTGGGTAAACAATAGAGAATGAGCGAACCCCAAAGCATTATCTCCACCTGTAATCCTGTGTAACCAGTACTGCATAATGGTAAATTATGATTATTAAGTATTTATTCTTCCACGACAAGTTTTTCAAGGTTTTCTGTGTTGCGAAGATACGAACTTTTTTCGATACAGAACTGGTCTTGTTTTATCGTTTCAAGTTTCGATAATGTGCTTTTTATCTCTCTGGAAATATACTTCACATAGTCCTTAATATGGATGGTTGGATTATTCTTGTTGTTTTCAAGAGACAGGTTCCTGTATTTTTTCAACCATTGAATACCATGGGGCCATTCTCCATTTGGTGTATCATCATCCCCATCATGATGTATTCCGATGAAATAATCACCACCCGATGATTCCTTTTTTGGTGTTATCCAGATAGAGCAATTGAACCATTCGCCTTTCCAAAACCTCATGGAGTAATAGCCATATTGATTGCCTTCCAAGAGGAAAAGCAAATTATTTTCTATCGAAAGCACTTCCAACTCTTTCCAGATTTCCGTTTCCCAGACTTCTTGCCAAACCTCCATACGAATTTCATTGAGTTCACGTGTTGTTTTCTCAACAAGAGCATCCGGCTTGTAGTTTATACAGCCATAACCATATCTGCCTAAATATAACTTTTCAGTTATTTCATGTTTCACTTCGTATATTTCACAGATCAGTTTTCTCATTTGAGAAAGCTTCTCATTTAAAAACATCATACATTCTTGGTTGCTGATTTCACTATTGTACTGGTGAAATAGGGGCATGGTTTTATCGAAAGTATCATTCATACTGCATAAGATTTAAATGTTGCGGGTATGATCCGTTACAATATGGTGGCTGATTGAGTAAGACACCATTGGCATTTATTTCGCAAAGCTGCTATTTGGGACTTCATTTTCATAATCATCCGTTTTCGCTGCAAAGAAAAAGAAAGCCTGTGCCGAATTGAAGCACAGGCTTGGGGAAAATTGATTAATTCCTGCAATTATGAATTGTGAATGCTTTTCAAAAAAGCTCTGTAGTGATCCATGACACCTTCATATATTTCGTTTGGACTTTTTCTGCCGCTTGGATGATAAGAACAGAAAATTAGAGTTCCAGAATTAGGATGAAACCGAATACTATTTTTACCTTCTATACTGACAAGTTCATCTTCTGAATACATCTTTAGCACAAAATCGTAAATAATGCCGTTTGTGCAAACAATCATATTAGGATTCAGTATTTCAATCTCTTCTTTTAGCAAGTCACCGTATGTTTTAATATGTTGTCTCAATATCGGGTTACGGCATATAGGCCCACCTGGGTCTTTTTTGCATTCCACTAACGCAAACGGTTGATTCGCGAGGAACTCTTTTACTTCATTGCGATGGTTTTCTACTTCTTGATACAACCAGTCATTATTCTTATCGGCCTTTACTAAGCCCCAAAGAATAAAGGCTATGTTTTTAAAAAACTTGCTTTTGAGATTGCGATTAGCACAGGCTTGTGCATTCCATTTATCCTTTTTATCCTTATCCTCCCAATCTACATCTTTAAGCCAATAGCGGATATCTTCAATCCATTTTTGTTCCCCAAATTGATGTTGGTCTTTTAGTAAAAATAAGACTCGTTTTGATGTCTCTGTCCATTTTTTTATCGCTTCTTCTTCTGACAGGTCGTTTTTATACAAAATTCCGTCTTTGGTGAAACAGTTTTTTTTCTCCATACGTTCCTGCCATCTGTCGAATAGAAGTTCAAGTTCATAATTGATGTTGTTGTTCATTATTGTATATGTTTTGGATGTAATTCCCATTTAATTCAATCTATTCCACTGATGATACCCTCCCGAAGGGCAGTCAAATGCATTGGGCGACTTTGAGGCGTACAACAGAATGCCGCATTTCTTGCATTGGTAGACATCGGTGCCTGTCGGACATAAATCTTGCCAATTGTGATAGCCTCCAGCAGTGCATCCCAAAGAAGATGGTGTATTCTTACTTTCAACGAGAAGACCGCAATTCTTGCATCGATAGTTTTCGCAACCGACTTCGCCAAGATCATTCCAATCGTGGTAGTTTCCTGCCCGACAATGGAGAGTGTTTGGTCGACGCTCTGTCTTAATCAATATGCCACATTTCTTGCATTGATAGTTTCTCATTGGAGGCAAGTTCGGATTTTGTACTTGTAGGCATAATGCCAATATGATAATTGCGACAAAGGTAATCATTTTTCTCTCATTTTAGGTTTTCATGGAAAAAGGAGACTGACTTTTTGCGCCAGTCTCCATCGGCTTACTTTTTCGGCACGAAGGCGTAAACTTTGCCACTAATGATTTTTGCTTCTCCGCCTAAAAGTCTAGCGGCATTTTGCAACTCACTAGAAGAATTGTAAGTTTGAACGTTTCCGTTCGGGAAATTTAATTGATACATAGTTTTTTGAGTTTAACATCGCTTCCACTAACGGGTTTCAGCATCTCCGCCGTGTCCAATTACAAAAAGGAAGAACACGAAATCCCTTTATTTCGTCGCAAAGAAAAAGCAAGCCTGTGCCAAATTAAGGCACAGGCAGGAAATTTTCTAATAAATAAGAGTTTGTTTAAATTTCAATGGGATAATTTGTCATGCATTTTTGAGAAGGCGATTTGGGTTGTGTTTTGCTCGCCTACACTTCGAATCGCAAAGTTGCCACCAATTCATCGCTGATATTGTTCCCAATCTGGCGGCAGACATCCTGGCTCCAGCGTTGCGCCATCTCAATGCGTGAGGCTTGGTCGTCCATGCCTTGCAGCATGGCATAAATATAACCCGCATTGAAGTTGTCCCCTGCCCCAACCGTGCTGACCGTCTCTATCGCTTGCACAGGATATGTCTCACACCCTTCGGGCGTATAGACGCGTATTGAGCGAGCTCCGTCAGTCAGTATTAATGTGCGGCAATATCGGCTCACTTGTTCATAGATGGCATCTCCATCATGCAAGCCATACAGATAGTCGAAATCCTCCATCGACCCACGTACCACATCCGCCAAGCGCATATTCTCCTCAATATTGGGCATCACGTTGGGTAAATCTGCAATATGATTCTTGCGGAAGTTGACATCATAATAAAGCCAAGCACCCGCCTCACGTGCAGCACGCAACAAACCACCCACAACAGAACGTATGGCAGGGTTGATGGCAAAGAATGAACCGAAAAGCACCACATCATCCTTTCCCATCTGGGGCAACTTTCCGTCCAGCCAAACAGACGCATGGTCCTTATAGAACACGTATTGCGCATCGTTGTGCTCATCCAAAAAAGCCAGCGATATATGCGACTTGACATGCTCATGGCGGCAGACATAGTCCGACGACACACCATTGTCGCACAGATAGCGACAAATTAGGTCGCCCACATGGTCGCCTCCCACTTCTGTCACCATGGTGCAAGGCACGCCAGCCCGCCCGAGCGAAACGATGCTGTTGAACGTCGAGCCACCTGGAATGGCTTTCTGCACTTGGTCGTTCTTGAACAGGATATCCAACACTGTCTCGCCTATACCTATTACACGTTTTTTTGTCATATTATTCATAATCGTTGTCTTTTTCACAGGACTGCAAAGATAGAAAAAAGGCGCTTCTCCATTGCATATTGACGGCGATAAGTTTTCCCAATTATTTTTATTTGCACAATTCACACTAATTCCATACCTTTGCCGTTCCAAAACAAACGAGTATTTTTTTCAGATATGATGCAACACAATATCGTACCCCAAGACATTGCAAAGAAACTCTTTGCTGAAAGCGGTCTGCCGAGCATCGGAAGAGCTGGCATCCGTGAAATCAACAAGTTGGCCCGCGACATCGAAGCCGCCTGTGGCAAGAAGTTCATCCATATGGAGATCGGCAATCCCGGTCTGCCCGCCGCCCGCGTCGGCGTGGAAGCCCAAATCAAGGCCCTGCAGGATGGCGTGGCCGCCAACTATCCGCCCATCGACGGCGCTCCCATTTTAAAGAAAGAAGCCTCTCGCTTCATCAAGAACTTCCTCAACCTTGATGTCGACCCCGCCAACTGCATCCCCACCGTGGGCTCCATGCAAGGCGGCTTTGCCTCGTTTATGATTGCAGGCCATACCAACGTGAAGAAGAACACCGTGCTCTTCATCGACCCTGGTTTCCCCGTGCATAAGTTCCAGAATAAGGTCCTCGGCATCCCGATGGAGCATTTCGACATCTACGAGTACCGTGGCGAGAAGCTACGCGGCAAGCTCGAAGAGGTGTTGAGCAAGGGCAATATCCACAGCCTGCTCTATTCCAACCCCAACAACCCGACGTGGGTGTGCCTCACCGACGAGGAGTTGCGCATCATCGGCGAATTGGCCAACAAATATGACGTCATCGTCATGGAAGACCTCGCCTACTTCGGCATGGACTTCCGCAAGGACTACAGCCACCCGGGCGTGGAGCCGTTCCAACCTAGCGTGGGCAAATACACCGACAACTACATCCTGATGATCTCCAGCTCGAAGGCCTTCAGCTA
>LXOW01119930.1_pt1 | contig 12590 bp, 9 predicted proteins | sample 1368591 | NCBI WGS metagenome assembly LXOW01 (sample SAMN04884650, study PRJNA319009) | bovine gut metagenome | isolation source: Cow rumen | host: Bos taurus | place: Italy: Legnaro (PD) | collected 2014-07-09
AAACGGAATCTTCGGGTTCCGTTTTTTTTTATTTCCTTACAATATTATCTGACATTCTCCGTTTACTTATTTATAATCAAAACTCAAAACATAATGCAACAATGAAAAAAATCACCATTTTAGCTTTAGCATGCGTTGCCCTGCTGTTTTCCGCATGTAAAAAAGAAGGGGTTTTCAATCCCAAGAAAAAAATCAGCAAAATCTACACTTCTTCCTCTTATACGGTCAATGGAAACACTTCAACTTCCAATAGAACACTATCTGAGGAATGGACATGGAACAAAAACAACACTCTTGCCAAAATAAACCTTCATTCCGGATTCGACGAAAGAGTCGAAACATATACATACGATAACAAGAAAAGGGTTGTTCGTATAGATGGCACCGCCACTGACATAGACTTAGACTATAGCTATCGCATTGAATTCAAGTACAATGGCAAAGAGTTGTCGGAAGCAGCCTACTACGATGAGGACGAGTTGCAAACAAGGCTTGTTTTCACTCATGAGAAAGGAAAAATCAGTAAGATAGAACTCTTTGAAATGGACATGCAGTATATGGACAAACATATCAAAGCCTTACATTCCCTGCTTCCAGAACATTTATATTCTGGTTTGGAGAAAATGTACAAGAGGCGTCTGTCAAAATCCAATGCCAAAGGCAATGCCACCGTCATCTGGGAGCTTACATGGGACAAGGACAACGTAAGCAAAACAACATGTACAGCTCAATGGATTGAAGAGTATGAAAAATACATCATGGAATATAAATATGACAACTACAACAATCCTTTCTATGGTTATCTTTCTCCAGAAATAGGTGAATACTCAGGTGCAGGCTATTTCTCCAAAAACAATATCATCCAGATAACAACTNNCCGAATACGAATACAAATAACATTAGAAGAGATCATAGTCAAACTCACAAAACCAAGAGCTAAAAATCATCAATCAGCAAATTAGCACATCAACTAATTTGCTGATTTTTTTTTGTATCTTTGCCGACCCAAAAATTATATGGAATATTGTATGGACGAAATATCTTTTATCAACGATTTTATCAATAGCGAATCCAATTTCATACCACTCTTTAGCACTGATGATGAGGAGAATATGAAGAGCACAAAGACTCCCGACACAGTTCCGCTGCTCCCTCTGCGCAACACGGTTCTATTTCCCGGCATGGTGATGCCCATCACCGTGGGTCGCAACAAATCCATCCGACTCGCACAAGAGTACGGCCGCACCAACGAACCCATCGGGGTGGTGACCCAGCGGGACAACGATGTGGAAGACCCAAAATTAGAAGACATCTATTCGGTGGGCACCCTTGCCCATATAGTGCGTTTTCTTTCCATGCCCGACGGCAGCGTGACCATTATCGTACGGGGGCTGAAACGCATTATCATCACAGAGTTAGTGCAGACCGATCCTTATTACAAGGCAGTAGTGGCCCATTATCCCACCAATGATTACGACCCCTCCGTTACACGCAAGCGCAATTTCAACGCTCTGATTGGCTCTATCAAGGACACGGCCATCACAATGATCAAGAAATCGCCCCAGCTTCCGCCAGAAACCAGCTTTGCCATACGCAACATCGAAAGTCCGAATTTCCTCTTGGGATTTGTGGCTACCAACCTGTCTGTCTCTATAGAAGAGAAACAGAATATTCTGGAGATAGCCGACATTGAAGAGCGTGCCAAACTGATACTGAAGTTTCTTCAGAACGACTTGCAGATGCTGGAACTCAAAAACCAGATTCAATACAAGTCGCAACAAGAACTTGACAAGCAACAACGAGAGTACTTCCTGAACCAACAGATGAAAACCATCCAGCAGGAATTGGGAGGTTCGCCAAGCGAAAAAGACATCAGCGAATTGGAGAAGAAAGCAGCCAAAAAGAAATGGGATAAGGAAACCAAAAAGCTGTTTGAGAAAGAGCTGGAGAAACTTCGCCGCACCAACTCCATGTCGCCCGACTACTCGGTACAGCTCAATTACCTGGAACTGCTTGTGGAGCTACCCTGGAACGAGTATAGCGAAGACAACTTTGACCTTGAGCGCGCCCACAAGATATTGGACCGCGACCACTTTGGCCTCGACAAAGTGAAGGAACGTATCATCGAATACCTGGCCGTATTGAAGCTGAAAGGCGACATGAAATCACCCATTTTGTGTCTGGCAGGTCCTCCGGGAGTTGGAAAAACCTCTCTTGGTCATTCTATTGCCGATGCCCTCAGCCGCCAATACATCCGCATGTCGCTGGGCGGCCTGCACGATGAAGCCGAAATACGAGGACACCGCAAGACCTATATCGGCGCCATGCCTGGCCGTGTGATACAAAACATGCGCAAAGCAGGCTACTCCAACCCCGTTTTCGTATTGGACGAAATTGACAAAGTGACGGGGATGACCGTACAGGGAGACCCGTCGGCAGCCCTACTCGAACTGCTCGACCCTGAACAGAACAACCAATTCTACGACAACTACCTGGAGACCACCTTCGACCTGTCGAGAGTACTCTTTATCGCAACCGCCAACAATTTGGGAAACATACATCCTGCCCTGCTCGACCGTATGGAAATCATCGACATCCCCGGTTACCTGCTGGAGGAGAAGATTCAGATTGCCAAGAAGCACCTCATCCCCAAGCAACTGAAAGAGCATGGTATCAAAAGGTCCGAGTTGTCGTTCTCAGACAAAATCATCGAACAAATCATCACCGAATACACTCGCGAGTCGGGCGTACGACTTTTGGAGAAAACCATCGCCCGCATTATCAGGAAGAGAGCTGCCCAATTGGTGAAAACAGGCAGCATGGAGAAAAAAATATGCGCCAACGACTTACAGGAATTATTGGGAGCACCCATCTTCCAGAAAGAGAAGTCCTTCAATAATGACTGCCCTGGCGTAGCCACTGGTCTGGCTTGGACTGCCGTCGGCGGAGAGATACTCTTTGTGGAAGCCATCACCAGTCCCGGCAAAGGCGGACTGACAATGACAGGCAACTTGGGAGACGTGATGAAAGAATCAGCCACTATCGCCTACGAATATCTCAAAGCCCATGCCTCCGAATATGGCATCAGCGACGAGACTTTCGAAAAGCGGAAAATCCATGTGCACGTACCCGAAGGGGCCACCCCAAAAGACGGTCCTTCGGCTGGCATCACCCTGCTCACCGCCATGATTTCAGCTTTCACAGGCCGCAAGGTGCGCAACAAAATAGCAATGACCGGCGAAATAACCCTTAGAGGCAAACTATTGCCCGTGGGCGGTATCAAAGAAAAAATACTTGCCGCCAAACGCTCTGGCATTTACGACATTGTGCTCTCCTCGGAAAACAAGAAAGACATTGACGATATCAAAGAGAACTTCATTGAGGGCATGAGATTCCATTATTTCGACTCGATGAAAGAGACGCTGAAATACACAATAGATTAATGTGAGCCGGTGCATGCATCGTCTCTACAAATAAATTTTGACCGCCTGTGTATAGTTAGGGGATTTTGTATATCTTTGTACTTTCAAAACAAGATAAATAAACTTTTGATTGTGAAAAGATTACACTTTATCATCGGACTATTTTTGCTGGTTTTCCTACCATTTTTCGCCTATTCTCAGACAACTGACAGCACCAAAAAGAAATTTAAGCACAGTTTCACCACCTTCCATTTGGAGGCACGCGCCTCGTTGGACTATCTGGGCACCTACCAATGGATGAATTCCAACAACCCCAGCCGCTACCATATTGATGGAACCGGCTGGAACAACAACTATGGCTTCCACGGAGAGTATTTTAATTTTCTTTTGGGCGGTGACATCGGGGAACATATTTCCTATTTCATCCGACAGCGTATTATCGCAAAACCAGGCTCGGTAAACTTTTTCGACAACACCGACTTTCTGTACATCCAATACAAATTCAACGATCATTGGGCCATCCGCTTGGGTAAGGAAGCCCTGTATGTGGGCGGATTCGAATATGATGCCGCTCCTATCGATGTTTATTTCTATACCCATTTCTGGGGAGAAATCTTCTGTTTCCAACTAGGTGTTTCCGCTTCTTACACCGATAAAGAGAAAAAGAACAAGATTGTGTTCCAGTTTGCCAACTCGCCCTACGTGCATTATGCCGGAGTGGGTAATGAATGGAAGAAGGGTCTTTTTTCCTATAATTTATTTTGGAACGGCAACTATGGTCCCTTCACCGCCTTATACTCTATCAACATGATGGAATATGAACGCGGCTCGTTCGTCAACTATATCTCTTTGGGCAACCGGCTCTCGTTTGAAAAATGGTCCATCTATCTGGACTACATGAACAGAGCCTCCGACTTCAAGCATTTCTTCAGAGACTTCACCGTAGTGGGCCGACTGGACTGGCACGTGAGTCCAAGTGTAAACCTGTTTGCCAAAGGCGGCTATGACCAGAACTTTGCGGAAGATATCACCGCCGACCCTGTAAAAGACGCAATGATGTTGCCAGGACACAACTACCATTTCTACGGCATTGGCATGGAGTTCCGACCCAATAAATACCGCGACCTGCGCATCCACGCCTTTGTGGCCAACCAGGTATTGCACAACCCCAGCTATCTGCGTGATTACTACATTCCCGAAGAGGGTCACGGCACTTTACAGGTATGCGTGGGCGCATCATGGAAAATAGACATCCTGAAATATTTGCCCGACAGATTAAAATAAAAACATTATGGCACCTTTTAATTTTAGAAACAACAATATTCTGCATCAGATTTACAGAGTCTCCAGAAATAATGTGATGCATTATATGCTGAGAGCCTACCGCCGAACCCATGAGTTGGTAATCTTTCTGATTATCTTCTTTGGTTTCTTCATCGGCCTGTCCATCCCGATGGGCTTGCCGAACATGCTGAACACCTTCATGAACACAGCCTATCATTTGTTGCTCGAAACCGTATTCTACATCATGGCCATCACCGTGATGACAGGTGCCATCAGCAAGTTGTTTGTGGAATTCGGTGTGGTGGTGCTGTTGGAAAGGATGCTGAAGCCACTGATGAAGCCTCTTTACAATCTGCCTGGGGTAGCCTCTTTGGGAGCTGTGATGACTTTCCTAAGCGACAATCCTGCCATCATCACTTTGTCAAAAGACAAGACCTTCAGCCGATATTTCAAGCAATACCAAATTGCTTCGCTGACCAACTTCGGCACTTCCTTCGGTATGGGCTTGGTTGTGGTAGCCTTTATGACTGGCCGCGGTTATGGTAGCGGCGCTTTGGTGGGACTGGCAGGAGCCTTTATCGGCAGTATTGTCACCACCCGTATGATGCAGCATCTCACTCTTAAATCCTATCCGGAATTGGATTCTCCGATGCCAGGTACAGAGACCGAACCTGCAGAAGAACTTGAAATCACACAGACAGCCCCAGTCGCTATGGAAGAAGAGAAAAAAGGACCGTTTCTGCGTACACTCAACGCCATGTTGGATGGTGGAAAGAGCGGTGTGGAAATCGGCTTGTCCATTATTCCAGGCGTGCTGATTATCTCCACCATCGTGATGATGACCACTTTTAGCGCTCCTGCTGATGGTGTCTATACAGGTTCTGCTTACGAGGGCGTACCCGTATTGCCTTGGTTGGCCTCAAAGATAGATTTTGTCTTTCAATGGTTGTTCGGTTTCGACCATCCCGAATTAATCGCCTTCCCGATTACCGCTCTAGGAGCTGTTGGTGCTGCCATCGGTTTGATTCCCGCCTTTGATGCCTCCGGACTTATCAACGCCAATGCTATCGCTGTATTTACCGCTATGGGCATGTGCTGGAGCGGCTTTTTAAGCACCCACACAGGCATGTTGGACTCCCTGGGTTACCGCCAGCTGATTTCCAAAGCCATCGCTTCTCATACGGTAGGTGGTCTTATTGCAGGTATTTCTGCCCACTGGCTGTTTGTGCTGATATCGCTGATTTAGGTTTCAGGTCTCAGGTTTCAGGTGCCAGGTTACAGAGTTTAGTTTACTGTTTACCGTTTACAGTTTACTGACATAAACATCAAAAATCTTATAAATGAACCTTGTACTCCTTGAACTTTTTGAACCCATAAACCTCCTAAACTTCCTAAACTTCCTAAACCTCCTAAACTTCCTAAACCTCCTAAACTTTCTAAACTTCCAAACCTTAAACTGTAAACAGTAAACAGTAAACAAAAATAGTTAAGGTTAAGGTTAACGTTAAGGTTGCAGGTATTAGGAGTTGCGGGGACTGAGGCTCTGCTTCACAGTTTGTACTATGCGTTGAGGAGAAATGCGTGTAAGGCAACGGTAGTCGCCATAGCGGCAAGGTTTGTTACCATAAATGCTACACGGACGACATGGAAGGTTTTCCTGTATCACTTGCTCCATCGATTGCCCCCAACCCAGAAAGCCTCCCAATGGATGAGTGGCCCCCCATATACTGACCACAGGCACTCCTGCCAACGAGGCCAAATGCATATTGCCGCTATCCATTGACAAAACCAGCAGTAAGCGGCTCATCAGTCGCAGTTCTTCGCCCATATCAGTCAAACGGCCTACCACAGATTTCACATTCTCATACTTCTGCTCCCATTGTTCCATCAGAGCCTTCTCTTCAGCACCAGCGCCAAACAAATAAACACAAGTCCGATGGGACAATTGCTCCACAACCCGTTCCATTTGGTCCAAGGGATATATCTTTCCTTTGTGGGCAGCGAAAGGAGCCACCCCTATAGCCTGCATTTTCTGTATATCCACTCCCGCAAAGAGAAAAAAGGGCTTATGCCAGTCTATTTCAACAGGAAAGCCCAATTCAGCCAACACCTGCTGATAGCCCTCAAATGAAGTGCGCTGCTGGGTTTTCTCTGCCGCCTTGATAAACCTCTTTCGCTGACGGCGCCTTTTGTTGAAATAGGCCGTCTGGGTTCCATCAAATTTGAAGAAATTTCTCAAACAGATAGTCCTTAATACATTATGAAAATCAGCTATCGCCGTAGGTTGCAAGGCTTTCAATTCTTTATACAGCCTACGTATTCCTGACAACCCTTTGTAATTCTTGAGGTTGACTCCAACAAAAGACACATTTTGCGGAAGCATACGCATCACAGAACCCACATACGGACGGCTCACAACTGTAATATGCAACCCGGGATATTGGCGAGCCAGCGCATCAATTACCGGCACCGACATCAATACGTCTCCTAAAGCGGAAAACCTGAGAATCAGCAGATGCGGCTTCACTTCTTACCGTAAAGAATTGGGTTGGTACTGGGATCGTTATACATTTTCATCTGCTTATAGACACGCATGTACTTGCGTCCAGCCTCAAAATCAGCCAATAACTGGTCGATGGCAGTACTCAAGTCCACTTGTTGCTGTAATAACACAGCCAGCTTCTGGCCACATACATCCCGATGTTCATCGGTGGCATCCTTTCGTTCCACTTGCTCACGCATGTGGTATATTTTCAGGGCCAGAATACTCAGACGGTCAACAGCCCATGCGGGACTCTCAGTATTGATAGTGGCGCCCTCCATCACATCCACCTCATGATATTTAGTGTAAAAAAAGCTGTCGATAGTCTCCACCAAATCTGTACGATCCTGATTGCTGCGGTCTATGCGTCGCTTGATAACCAATGCTTTCGCAGGGTCAATATGAGGGTCTCTGATAATATCTTCAAGATGCCATTGTACCGTATCAATCCAGCATTTCTGATACAGGTCGGCCTCAATGCCTCCCGCAGGATAAGGATTCCGAAGTAGCACATCCACATCATCTGTCTGGTGGTATGCTTTGATTACCTGTTCGAATATGGAATTGGCCAATGCTGTAAATGTCATATACTCTAAAATTCTTGGGTTCACAAATAAAAAAGCAAAATTACAAATAAAAACGACATCTCGTATAAAAAATTGCCGTACCTTTGCAACAAATTTTCGATTTATGATAAACATTCATATCCAAAACACCAATAAGGACCTTACAATTCCCTTTGGAATGACGGTTCAACAACTGGCAAAAGAGGAAAACATCCGCTTAGACTATCCCATCATGGGAGCCCTGATCAATAACAAAGTTCGCGAATGCGCCTACCGTATTCACAAGCCCAGCACCGTTCAGTTTTTTGACTTCACTTCTCCCTACGGCCATCGGATGTACACACGCTCTGTCTATTTCATCCTATACAAAGCCGTCAAAGATGTTCTCCCAAAACAGGTAAAACTAAAGATTCTTCACTCCATTTCCGGTGGAAAATACTGCGAACTGGACAATCTGGACCAGCCTTTAGACCAGCATCTGGTCAGTTTGCTGTACAAACGCATGCGCGAGATTGTGGAAAGCAACATCCCCTTTGAAAGGATGGAACTGCCTACTGAAGAAGCAGTGCAACTATTCAAGGAGGAAGGACTTGAGGACAAATATGAGCTACTTCGCCACCGCACACGCATCTATACCTCCATCTATAAATTAGGGAATGCCATCAACTACTATTTTGGCAATTTGGCTCCCTCAACAGGTGTTATTCCTCTGTTTGGATTAGAATTATATGAATCAGGATTGTTGCTAAAAGTACCTCAACCCCTGCACCCTACTACCCTTTCACACACACATCGGGTGCCCAAGCTATTCTCTATTTATCAGGATTACAAAAAATGGGCTAACACCATAGGACTTCCCTGCGTTTACAATGTGAATAAAAAAATAGCAGAGGGTAAAATCCAAGACACCATTCTCATCACAGAAGCCTACCACGAAAAACTTTTAGCCAAGATTGCCGACCAAATTCACGAACGGGAATCCAAAGTGGTGCTGATTAGCGGGCCCTCCAGTTCCGGCAAAACAACCACCTGCAAACGCCTTTCAGTACAATTGAGTATTTTGGGTTACGACCCCGTGCAGATTTCTGTGGATGATTTCTTTGTGGAACGCGAGGACACTCCCAAGGACGAAAAAGGAGAATACGACTTCGAGTCTATCGATGCCATCGACCTGAAGCTTTTCAACGACACCCTGAACCGACTGCTTCAAGGCGAAGAGGTACCTCTACCCACCTTCGACTTCTCTCTCGGCAAAAAAATCTGGAAAGGCAATACCATTCAACTGAAACACAACTCCATACTGGTCATTGAAGGCATCCACTGCCTGAATCCGCGATTGACCGAACAGATTGACGACAGTATCAAATTCAAACTTTTTGTATCCGCCCTCACCTGTATCTCCATCGACCAGCAGAATCCCATACCCACAACAGACAACCGACTGATAAGAAGAATTATACGAGACTACAATTACCGAGGATATTCCGCCCAGGAAACCATCAGCCGCTGGCCCAGCGTGCGCCGAGGCGAAAACCGCAACATCTTCCCCTTCCAAGAGAATGCCGATGCCATGTTCAACACCTCGCTGATCTGCGAGATGGGCGTACTGAAAAAACACGCCATCCCCATTCTGTTAGCCGTTCCTGAAAATTGCGTGGAATTTGCCGAAGCCTACCGCTTGCTGAAATTCTTGTCTTATTTCAAGGTGATTCCAGAAAACAACATTCCCGGCACCTCCATCCTGCGAGAGTTTGTGGGTGGCAGCAAGTTCAAATACTAAGCCCTTAGACTTATCGGATGCTTTTCAACTCAATAGAATTTCTGATTTTCTTCCCTGTAGTCACCCTACTCTTTTATCTGCTGCCCCATAAGTTCCGCTGGATACTGCTCTTGGGAGCCAGTTGTTTCTTCTACATGTGGTTCATTCCCAAATACATCCTTATTCTGCTTATCACCATCATCATCGACTATTCCGCCGGTATTCTCATTTTCAAGCGGAAAGACTCTCCCTCCAAAAAGAAAACCTGTTTGGTAATCAGCATCATTTCCACCTGTGCAGTTCTGTTCATCTTCAAATACCTCAATTTTGTCAGCGCCAACCTAGTAGCCCTCGCCCAACACTTCGGTTGGTCTCATCCGCAGCAGGTTCTTAATATCGCCCTTCCCATAGGCCTGTCGTTCCATACCTTCCAAAGTCTGAGCTATGTCATAGAAGTCTATCGGGGCAAGCAGAAAGCGGAATACCATTTCGGCTACTACGCCCTTTACGTCATGTTTTATCCCCAACTGGTTACCGGCCCCATCGAACGGCCTCAGAATCTGCTCACCCAGTTGCACCACGAAAAAAAACTGCAATATGACAACATCGCCAACGGACTGAGACTCATCCTTTTCGGCTTGTTCCTAAAAATGGTGGTAGCCGACAATCTCGGCGTTTATGTAGATCAGATATATGAAAATCCCCATGCCTATAGTGGTGCGGATATTTTACTGGGCATGCTCTTCTACTCATTTCAGATTTATGGTGACTTTTTCGGTTATTCATCCATCGCTTTGGGATGTGCGCTGACCATGGGCTACACGCTGATTGACAACTTCAAAACCCCTTATCTGTCGGATAGTATTCAGGAGTTCTGGCGCAGATGGCACATATCACTCTCCACCTGGTTTCGCGATTACCTCTATATTCCCCTCGGTGGCAACCGTGTACCCATCCCCCGTTGGGTATTCAATACGCTGATTGTCTTTACTGTATGTGGTATCTGGCATGGAGCCAACTGGACTTTCATGATTTGGGGCTTCGCATACGGGATACTACTATGTGTAGAAAGGCCACTCCGCCACTTACGTCTTTCTGACCGTCTCAACAACAAAACCGGAAAAAAACTACTCAAAATACTCAATATTCTCAAAACCTTCATCATCGTCACCCTCTTATGGAGCGTGTTTCGTGCCCCCTCTTTCGACAGTCTTCACCAACTGTTTTCCGCACTCTACCACAACTTCTCCATACCTTCTCAACTGCAAATCAGCCCCATTGTATGGGGAGCGCTTGGCTCGTTCATTCTCCTGGATCTACTGATTCGTGAAAGCCGTTTTGATGTGTGGTGTAACCAAAAATCCGGCCTTGTACGCTGGTTCGTATATGCCCTGATGATTTTCGGCATCATCGTATTCTCGTCCGTCCAACAATATCCATTCATCTATTTCCAATTCTAATGAAAGACAACACCAAACATACACTCCGCAAAATGGGATTGAAACTGTTACTTCTGACAGTGGTGTTGGCGCTATTGGACGTGCTGTATTACTACACTTTCTATCCCAAAGACTTAGAGGAGCATTGCTCGCTGATGAGCCTTTCGCAGAAGGCAATTCAAGACCATTACGACATCGTCTATCTGGGTGAATCTTCCAACCACTCGTTCAGCGAAGCCGACACCGACAAACGCTATATCTGCATGATGGTCGAAGATCTTCTTCCTGGACACAAAGTGGGCAATCTGGCCAAAGATGCTTGTCACGCAGGCATTTACTACGACATCTTGCGCAATATTCCCCAAGAAAACGATATCCAAACAGTCATCGTCACGGTGAATATGCGCTCTTTTTCCAGCGAATGGATCAACTCAAACCTTGAGACAGCCCTTCGGAAAGAGCAGGTGATGATGAAGAAAGCTCCCGCCCTTTACAAGCGCATGCTGTTGGCTTTCAAAGCATACACCCATTGGACGGAGGAGGAGCGCGAGGAAGAAGTGCTGAAAGGATTGAAACAACAGTATTTCAATATACCCAACTTCCCCTATCACAACGCCTCTGAGTGGGACCGCGCCATCGGAAAAAATGGGATGTTGTTTGATGGCAGCTACCCCTCGTCTGACACCATTGCTTTAGCCTGCCACTATATCAAGGACTTTGCCTATCAGCTGGACGAGCAAAACCCTCGTATCAGGGATCTTGACGACATCGTGAAGCTATGCCAAAAGAGAGGGTGGAATCTTATTTTCAGCATTTTGGCCGACAACATGGACCAAATCAAAGCGCTGGTGGGACCAGAACTTCCCTGGCTGATGAAACAAAACAATCAATATATCATCAACCGATATGAGCATCAAGGTGTTATAGTGGTGGATAATTACAATGCGGTGAGGGATGAAGACTTCCTGGACCGTGATTTCCCGACCGAGCATTACACCCAAACTGGACGACTGACCATAGCCCGCAATATTGCCGAAAAAAGTTCTTGCTTATTTGAAAAATAAATTGTACATTTGCACCCTTATTGCATTATTGTATAATATTATTCAAAAACAGCATAATTATGGATAAGTTTATTACTGTAGATGAAGCCGTTGCAAAAATCAAAAGCGGCATGACATTAATGATTGGCGGTTTCTTGGCTGCCGGAACTCCCAACAAAATTGTTGAAGCATTATCGAAAACTGATGTCAAAGATTTGACCATCATCGCCAACGACACTGCCTATCCCGACAAAGGTATCGGTTTGCTGATTACCAACAAGCAGGTGAAGAAAGTCATCGCTTCCCACATTGGTACCAACCCCAACACCATCCAGCAACTCAACGACAAAGAGCTGATCGTTGAATTCTCACCCCAGGGCACACTGGCAGAACGCGTCCGTTGTGGTGGCGCAGGCCTTGGCGGCGTACTGACTCCCACCGGTATCGGAACCGTAGTGGAAGAAGGCAAACAGAAACTTACCATCGACGGCAAAGAATATCTGCTGGAGAAACCCTTACATGCTGACATCGCCCT
>LXOW01346302.1_pt1 | contig 12589 bp, 13 predicted proteins | sample 1368591 | NCBI WGS metagenome assembly LXOW01 (sample SAMN04884650, study PRJNA319009) | bovine gut metagenome | isolation source: Cow rumen | host: Bos taurus | place: Italy: Legnaro (PD) | collected 2014-07-09
GTGAGAGCCCATTACGGGATGGGATCAACTTTGGAAGAAACCTATGCTTGGACTTACCGTACTCCTGACCACTTCCAAGGATCGCCCACAGGCCTTCAGGCTGAAAGCGACGGAGACCGCGTGCAACTCTCATGGACTTTGCCCACAATGTCGGCCCCTATCCCAGTGGATGAGTTGTATTACGACTTTTCCGACAGTACTCTGATGGACCTCACCCTCATTGATGCCAACAACGACGGACAGAACTTCCGCGTGTATCCCTACGGTGGCTATGACGGCGGCATCGGTCTGCGCTCCTGGTCGTGGATGTCGGGTGCCAACAACCTCAACCCCGACAACTATCTCGTTACGCCTTGTCTAACAGCCACTGCCAATGCAAGCATCTCCTTCATGGCTTGCGACGCCGACATGCCAGGCATTGCCCCCGACCCAGAACATTTCGGTGTGGCCGTCTCCACATCTGGCAACAACAACCCTAATGACTTTGTAATGGTAGCCGAATGGAATAGCACAGGAAACTATACCGAATATACTGCTGACCTCTCAGCCTATGCCGGGCAGCAGATTTATGTTGCCATTCGTCACTTCAACACCACAGGCGAATGCTATTTTCTCTGCGTTGACGACATCAAGGTCAGGGGCGTTGAGGCCGAGGTGACCCGCGATGCCATCGGTGCCTTGGTCTATGCTGATGGTGAAATGATAGCCTTGCTCAACCACGGGGAGACTTCATTCATGCATGAGGTGAACCGTTACACCTCCGAATATTGCATCCGTATCATCCAGGAAGGCAGCCGCGAGACGGGCGACTATTATGCCCTTGCTGCGCCACAATGCGCCAATGCTGAGCTGAACTGTGTGGCTCCAAAGAACCTCCGTGCAGAATATGATGGCGACAAGGTGACCCTCTCTTGGGAGCGCGATATTTTCATTGACTTCGAAAACGACCCACAAGGCTGGTCGTTCCTGGATGCCGACGGTGACGGTTCGGTCTTTGGCATTTACGCCGCAGGCGGCATGAACCCCGACGGCAGCGTCAACACAGCAGGCACCAATGCCTCCCTGGCTTCATTCTCCTACTTGAATGGTTATGGTGCTTTGCAGCCCGACAATTATGCCTTCATGCCCAAAATCAAGGTGATGGAAAACGCCAAGATGACTTTCTACGCCGCTGGTTTCGACCCTAACTATGCTGTGGAGCATTTCGGTGTGGCGGTGGCTTCGGCTGACGGCACCCAGGTGAGCACCATTGCCGAGTTCGACTCCAGAAATCCATACCAATGCTATGAGGTGGATTTGTCGGCCTACGCTGGACAGGAGATATTCCTCGGTTTCCGCCATTTCACGAACATAGCCAACTATGCCTTGGTCATCGACAACATCACCGTCACCAACGCGGTGTGGGCAGGGACGACAAGCGTAACCTACGGTTATTACGTCTATCGCTCAGCCGACGGCAACAACTATCACCTAATTGGCGTCGTCACAGGCTCGGCCATGCACTTCGACGACCATGACACCAGCATGGAGAGCTGCTACTATCAAGTGACGGCCATCAACACGATTGTCGGCGGCGAATGCGAATCGGCTCCCGCAATGGCTGCTGACGGCATCCACGACTACGTCACGGTGCAAACCGACGGCATGGATGAGTCAAGCGCTGACACCAAAGTCTATCCCAATCCGACCCATGGTCAAATCACCATCGAAGCAGAAGGAATGAACCATGTAACGATAATGAACGCTTTGGGACAAACCGTTTACGATGTCCCGACAGATGCCAATCAGACGGTTCTCAACCTTTCGCAATACGGCACTGGGATGTATCTGATTCGCATCAGCTCTGAAAAGGGCGTCAGCGTGAAACGGGTGTCGGTGGTGGAATAAAACTCTATAATTGTTCCTCCAGGAATTCCGCTGCATCAGCCACACAGCCAGTGCATTCACGGAGGATGACACCGGTTCCAACGCCTTTTAGCATTTTGCATTGAGTGGCGCCGTTGCGTTGCTGGAACCGAGTCATGATTTGCCTCATACCCTTTCGGGCTTCTGCCCTATCCTTGGTCGCTAAACCCAATACGATGCCGGCTCCGGCCAATGCCCCGCAGGTGCCCTCCATCGTGCCCATTCCTGCGCCAAAAGCGTTGCCCAGGTTGCGAGCAGTTTCTTCGTCGATGCCAGCCCGATCGGCGTATGTGCTGATAATGGCTTGAGCGCAGTTGNNCTTGAGCGCAGTTGTGCGAGCCGTTCTGCAGTTTCTCTGCTGCTATGTGTTTTCTAGTTTCCATAAGTCGCTATTTCACAATAAACTTGGAGGTTTCAGAATAGGCATCTCCCTTAATCTGCAAAAAATAGAGCCCTTCCCCTAAGGCCGCAACGGGAATGGCCCCACTCGAAGATCCCGATGCCACCTTTTGTCCCAATACATTGAAAACGGAATATTCCACATGTCCGCAAGGAAGGTTTTTCAGGTAAAGGACATCGGAAACGGGGTTGGGATAGATTACCAACGGCTGTTGGCTTTGGGCCTCGTGAACGGCCATAGGCCCATCCGCGGGAATGATATTCAAGATAATGCCTTCCATCTTGGTCATTCCGTAGTAAAAATTCGCATCGGGAATGTCGTACCAGTTGTCCAAAGTTCCGCCATACCCGAAGTTGATGTGGAACTTGCCATCACTCTCGCGATAGCCATCGACCACGACATTATGTCCGACCGTTCCAGCAGGGTTCTCCACGGCCAGATGTGCAGGATAACCGGCTTGCAAATTCGAGATTAGGGTGGCATACATCAAAGAATCAGGTTCTCGAAACAGAACACAGTCGGCAAAACCAAAGCGCTGGTATGCCTCGAACGCCTGGTCCACATAAAAGGTTCCGGAACCTTCCGAAGTATAAATCTGCGTAAGGGCTGTGCCGCAAGCAAAAACCAAAGCAGCAGCCAACTCATCGGTAAGACCCTCACCGTGCAAGAAAGTGGCATCAATCGAATCCAACATCTCGTTCAGCAGCGGAAATGAAGGGAACTGCAAACTTTCCCAATCGTCATCAATAATGTATTTGCGACCAGCATAATTATGCTGATAGTCATCGCTGTCGTCAAAGCGGGTGCCTTGTGTCGTCCTCAAATAGTTGACAATCTGTCCCATAGCAATGGCAGGACATCCAGCATAGCTATACGAGTTGCCATTTACCGGGTCTCTGGGACACAATTGGTTGTATGGGTAATCCTGTGTCCAATGCGAACCAAGAAAGCCATCTGCGCGAAGCGAAGGAGTGGCAACATCCGGAAATTCCACAGTTTTTAGGAGTGGACTTTGTGCCCAACCGGTAAAAGCGCATAAGACCAGCAACAAGGATAGAAATCTCGACATTTTACTCTTATTTGATTCAAACTGCAAAACTACAACTTTTTTCATTTTCTGTATGCTATTTGCAACTCAGGAAAAAGTTTGGGTTGCGTTTTTTTTCGTAGTTTTGCAGCCATGAATATTGAATCCTTTCGTGAATACTGTCTCTCTTTGGGCGATGTAGAGGAGAAGTTGCCCTTCGCCAAGATGCCGGGAGGCAACTCGGTGCTAGCCTTTTATGTCAACGGCCACACGTTTTGCTATTGCGACATTGATGATTTCCGTACCGTCATTGTGAAGTGCCAACCCGAGCGCATCCCTGAACTGATGGAAACCACCCTAGGAATATGTCCGCCCGACAACCACTTCAACGCCAAATACTGGATAGGACTTGAGGTTCAAGTCCTTGAGACTAAACTGTTGAAGAAGCTGGTTGCCAACTCATACGAGATTGTACGGAAAAAACACAAAAGATAATCGCAAAGCCCACCAGAAAAGCTTGAAGAAATGACCAACGTTTATTGTCACTGACAACATGAAAAATAAAAGACTATTTGGAACAGTTACGGGATTGATGCTGCTTTTTGCGACAATGGCAGGAGGTTCTCTTCACGCCCAACAGCAATGGAACATCGCAGTTCAAGGGGGAGCAGGAACCGTTGTCAATACTTTTGCGGGCTATAATGAAATGATAACCAATAGTAACTATCCCATCGCCGACGTGCGCATTGGCTACCAAACGACCGAGAAGGACCACCCATACGCTCAACTATACAGGTATCCCAATTTTGGGTTCTCTTTTGGATGGATGGGCTTGTCCTCCTTGAAATACAGCGGCGAGTCACACCTTGGAAATATCGTCAACATAAGCGGCTTCATGGAAAGCGACTTTGTGAGAACCAAAAGGTTCTCCCTCGGTTACGACGGACAAATCGGATTTGGCCTTAGCGATGCCATCTACGACCCCGTTTCCAACCCACTGAATACCGCTGTATCGTCACCGCTACTCATTTTCGCACGTCTCGGACTGAAGGTGAAATTCCGGTTCACCGAGCGGTTGGAATTGGGCATCACAGCCCATATCGTGCATTGCTCGACAGGATATCTTTCGTGCCCCAACAATGGTTTGAACGGGAATGGAGCAACTCTCTCGATGCGTTATTACAGCACGCCCCCGCCACGCTTCAAAAATAATCGGCATGAGCCGTGGCCAGAAGAGCGCCATATCTTTGGAGAAGTATATTTCGGTGGAGGTCTTCACAGAAGCNNCGGGCCTTAACCTTGACCTGTATTATTCCAGCCGTAGGTATCTTCAGCGTGTTGAACAATTTGAGCGCATACTCTATGGCAATGAAGCCATTGACGAATACGGCCATTACGATGCCCTCAGCTGCGGGCTCAGCCTGCTGCAGCAATTCCATTACGGCAATTTCACTGTGTTTGGCAATTTCGGAATCTACTTATACAAACACTCAGGTCTATATGACGAAGAGGGACTTTTCTATCAACGTGTTGGCATGAAATTCAACTTCCCCAAGTTGGAGGGTCTTTTCCTCGCCATCGATTGCAAGGCGCATAAGTTTGCCCATGCCTCGATGATGGAGTTTACCGTGGGCTTTAAGATTTGAGTATCCGTGAAATTTCTTTATGTTATTCACAACTCGGGCAAAGGCTTGGGTTACGGAATTTTTTCATAATTTTGCAACCATGAGAATTGAAGAAACTCGCATTATGGAATTCGATGCAGTAATCCTGCAAAATGAGGACATGGATGCCGCCTATGTGGAGGTGCCGTTCGACATTAAGGCTCTCTTCAACAAAGGCCGGCTGTTGGTGCACGCTACCTTCGACGGTGTGCCTTACGACGGACAGATTGTGAAGATGGGTACGCCGTGCTACATCATCGGAATACGAAAGGATATCCGCAAACAGATTGGCAAGAGCTTCGGCGGCCTGGTGCACGTCACTTTTTGTGAACGGAAAGAAAAATAACGCATCATAACCATGAAGAATCGCTTGCGATATAAAAATAAAGTTGTATCTTTGCATCGTGAACGATATAAATTTAAAATATAATGGAAACGATTTATGATTTCAAGGCCCTGAACAACAAGGGAATGGAAGTGGACATGTCTCTTTACAAAGGCCAAGTCCTGATGATTGTCAACACAGCATCGAAGTGTGGTTTCACCCCACAATACGACGGGTTGGAAGCCCTTTATCAGAAGTACAAAGACCAAGGTCTGGTCATCATTGGCTTCCCATGCGACCAATTTGCCCACCAGGAGCCAGGCTCGGATGAGGAAATCGCCGAGTTCTGCCGCCTCAACCACGGCGTGACCTTCCCGCTGATGAAAAAGATTGACGTGAATGGTGAAAACGCCCACCCCATCTACAATTATCTGAAGAGCGTAGCTCCCACCGAGGAATACAAAGGCATCAAGGCCAAAGCCTCACATACGCTGTTCAAGACCATCAGCAAGAGCGTGGAGAAAGAAGGCGACATCATGTGGAACTTCACCAAGTTTCTCATCTCGCGCGACGGCGCTACAGTAAAGCGCTTCCCTCCCACCACAGAGCCCGCTGATTTTGAGAATGACGTAAAGGAGATGCTTGGATGAGACCGGAGTTTTTGTTGGAAAACCAGCTCTGTTTCAGGCTCTACACCGCCTCGCGATTGATAACGCAGGCCTATCATCCGCTGCTTTCGGAGCACGGGTTGACTTATCCGCAGTATCTGGTGCTGCTGGTCCTGTGGGAGAAGGACGCCCAGCCGGTGAACGACATCGCCAAGCGTCTCTACTTGGAGACCAACACGGTGACGCCGCTCATCCAGCGCATGGAAAAAGAAGGCATCCTGACCCGCACGAAAGGCACGAAGGATGCCCGCCAGATGATTGTCAAGCTGACCAAGAAAGGGAAAGAACTTCAGAACCAACTGACCGAAGTCCCGTTCACCATGCGCGATGCCGTCATCTGCGAGAGCGTCACAGCGGAGACCGCGCCGGAATTGTTTCGGATGCTGGATGACATGATTAAACAATTGAAAAATAACGTAAAATGAAGCATTTATTATTTCTCGTAATGGCCGTGTTTCTAGGTTTCACCGCCTTTGCTCAAAACAACAATCAAAATAATCCTAACCAAGGAAAGGAAAACAACAACATGAAAAAGACATTGATAGTTTACTTCTCGGCTACGGGAACCACCAAGGCCGCCGCACAACGGCTGGCACAAGAGTTCAACGCCGACCTTTATGAAATCACGCCCGAACAACCTTATACCGCCGCCGACCTCGACTGGCGCGACAAGACCTCACGCTCGACCATCGAGATGAAGGACAAGACTTCGCGTCCCGCCATCAAAGGCCGTTGCGAGAACATCGCCGACTACGACACCGTGTGGATTGGCTTCCCCATCTGGTGGTACACCGCCCCCACCATCGTCAACACCTTCATCGAGGCCCACGATTTGAGCGGTAAGACCCTCAACGTCTTTGCCACCAGCGGCAGCAGCGATGTTTCCGGCTCAGCCAAAGACCTCAAGAAGGCCTATCCTCAGTACACCTGGGGCGAAAGCCGGCTGATGAATTAAAAAGCATGATAGTCTGAAAAATCCGCAACTCGGGCAAAAGGCCTAGGTTGCGGATTTTTGTATATGGCTACCGTATTACGCTTTACAGGTAATACAATAATTATTTCTTCACGAAATACTTGGTCTGCACCAAACCATCGGATGTCATCTTCAGGAGGTAGGTCCCGGCGGGAAGCTCACTCACGTTGACGCTGAAAGTCATCTGGTCAACGGGCTTGCTCATGACCTTGGCACCGGTGATGGTGTAAACCTCGTAGTGGTTCACCGTGACATCATTTTCCACAACGAGGAGCTCGCTTGTGGGGTTGGGATAGATGTGGCAATTGGTCAGGGTGGCTTCGCTTACACTCCAGGTGGGGTCGTATTGTCTGACAAACAGAATATCGTCGACATTGACCATGAATTGGTTGGTACAGTTGTAGTGAACGATGGCCACATAAATTTCCTGTCCCTGATACGCTCTGAGGTCAACGTTGAACTGATACCAGTTTCCAACCTGTTTGGCAGTCATGTCAACATCCCAAACAATGGTGAATGCCTCGGGGTCGTCGCCCACTGTGGTTGACACGGCTACGCCGAGATGCTCGTCAGGATGTGTTACGTCCTGGACGCATGCTTTGAACACAACCTGCTCACAGTCGAACTTATAAGGTGTCACAAGATAGTTTTCCGGAAATAGCGGCGTCTCTGAAATATCGATCGAAGCTGAGGTCACACTGTAGGGATTCTCGGTGTAGCCCCAATTCTGGCGCATCTCCCAGTTGTATCCGTCACCGTCGCCGTCAATGAGATTCATGTGCATGATGCCATCATTAAAGTCAAATAAGACGTCGCCCGCCGGTGGTGTAGGCGGGGCTGGTGTATATTCGCCTAATGAGTAAATGCCTATGATGTTAGGACTCTTGTCGATGTCGCCGAAGAAATACTGTGATCCGTCCACTTCGCCAATGTAAGCACCGCCTGCCGAACTAGCCGCACCCCAACCGGGCGTTACCGAGAAATCAAAATAACTTGAACTCAAAACATCAGTGTCGATGTTATAATCATAAACATGGTCGGTAAAACCATTGACGGCATTCAGCAAGAGGTGAGCCTGACCGTTTTCGTCAGCGTAATAGCCTGTTCCGTGAACAGTGTGTCCGCTGAGGTTGGCCGGTGTGGCTGACTGAATAACCTCACCGTTGCGGTTAACCAGCTTAAGGTCAAGGTAAAGAGTGCCTGAGCCTGCTGCTCTCTCGCCAACCCAAAAAGCGTCTTTGACTGGGTCGTAGCTACAGTGACCCAGCTCGGCTAGGCCTGTCTCAATAGTACCGACCAGGGTCTTGTTGTGAAGGTCGTAGCACCAGATTTTGCTTGAATGTGCGTCGCAACCATAGAAGTATTGTCCGTCGTAGGTCATGTCGCGCATGTAGTTGTCGGAGTTGGTGTTACCCTCAAAGTCAACATCGAACTCGTCAAGAAGATTGCCGCCCATGTCGTATTTGTAGAACATAGAAAGCACCGTTGATGATTTGCCCCATGCTGCGGTGTAGATGTTTTCACCATCAAAGACCACAGCGTGCTGACGGCCTGTCGAGGTGGCAAAGGAATTAATGAGATTCCAGTCTTGGGCGTTTGTCACTGCAATGCAGAAAACCGACGCAAAAAGTAAAAACAGTTTCTTCATATTGTTAATCATTTGTATGTGAATCATTCGAATTATTCTGTAATAGTCTATTCCACTGCAAATATACATCTTTTCTTTATTTCTTCTCCCTACTCTATTGAAAACTTTAATTCTGCTGTCGCTCAATTTTTTTGTTATTTGCGGTTCATCCGAAAAAAGGCAGGAGGGTGTGAAGTAAGCATATCCGCTACTCTGACGAAAGCTTGGGGGGCTGGATTTTTTGTATTTTTGCAGCAAATATCCAAGCAACAAATCATTATGAAAGCAAAAACCCTTATCTTCGCAGCTGTAATCCTGCTTTTCGCTATAGGCTGCACAGGACCATCAAAAAAGAGTCAAAACGACAACAATCAAACTACTGACAATATGAAAAACACTTCAACAGAGCAAAAGGAATCGGTCGTTTATCTGACCAAGGACATCAGCCCCGAAGGGCTTGTCAACATTTACAAGGCCTTAGGCGTTCCTGTCAAGGGACGCGTGGCCATCAAGATGAGCACCGGCGAGGGCAGCAACCCCAACTACCTGAAGCCCGAACTCATCAAGAATCTGGTCTTTGAGGTGGACGGCACCATCGTGGAGTGCAACACCGCCTACGGCAACGGTCCCGGCGACGAAAAAGACGACCGTAATAATTCGGCCAACCACTGGAAGGTCATCGAGCGGCACGGCTTCACACCCACGTTCAAGGTGGACATCATGGACGAAGAGGGCGAGATGCGCATCCCCGTGCAGGATTCGACACACCTCAAGTACGACATCGTGGGCGACCACATGGCCAACTATGACTTCATGATTGCCCTCAACCACTTCAAGGGTCACCCCATGGGCGGCTACGGTGGCGCGCTGAAGAACCTCAGCATCGGCTGTGCCAGCGCCAACGGAAAGGCCTATATCCACTCNNGATGGCTTCCTCGAATCGATGGCCGCCGCTGCACAGGCTGTGGTGGACTACTTCCAGAAGAAGGACGGCATCATCTACATCAACGTGATGAACAACATGAGCATCGACTGCGACTGCGTCGACCATCCCGCCCCCGTGAAGCTTGAAGACTACGGCATCCTCGCCTCCACCGACCCCGTGGCCCTCGACCAAGCCTGCGTCGACATCATCAACAACCAGCAGGTGACGGCCACCAACGACCCCACCGACCTGCTCAACCGCATCGACAAACAGCATGGCGTCCACACCATCGAGCACGCCGAAGCCATCGGCCTCGGCAGCCGCAAGTACACGATTGTAAATATTGACGAATAAGATAAAGACATCTTGAAAAAACAATCACTTCTCTTTTTGTTGTTATTCGCATTCGCCGGTTTCGCCAAAGCGCAGGGATCCGCATCAACCGCCAATTGGTTCGGATACATCTTGCCATCCAACCCGGCAGAATACAAGTATATCACTTTTACCATGCAGGATTTAGGCTCGGTGTCCGTCGCCTCGGACGTGCTTCCTGCGGCAAATACAGCAACCTTTGCCAACGGTTATGTGTGGAGTGTGAACAACGAAAACAGCTATAACATCTGCAGGTCAAGCTTTGATGCCACCAATAATCAAATCGGAACACCTGAAGTGATGGTGGCGGGCGTCTCATACGTCAATGATATGGCCTACAATCCTGCCGACGGATTGATTTATATCATTACCAATGAACACCTAAAGAGCTTCGATCCTGCCAATCCCAACGACATGCAAGACCATGGTGCGATAGAGCATGACGGCTTCAATTTGGCTATCGACACAGAGGGTAACGCTTATATGATAAGCTCTTGGGGTGAGTTTGGCTCATTGAATCTTTCCAATGCACAACTGACCGTGATTAACCCGATTGATTTGCCGATAAAAATGGCTTTTGACATGTTGACAGGAGAATTGTTTGGCGTCCATTATGGTAATTTGTATCAGCTTGACCCCAATACCGGAGCCTACACCCTGTTAGGTGCGCTCCACGATGGAAACACCGGTTATGATCCGACCTGCCTGTTCATGACCTACAGTTCCAATCCGTCGGAATTTACTGTCGGTGATTTGAACTATCGTGTGAATGACGACCAAGTTTCCGTAACGGTTATAGGACATGTCGACGGTTACAATGCACAAGGGGCATTGAACATCCCTGCATCGGTAAGTTACCAAGGACATGACTATACTGTGACAACCATCGGCAACAGCGCATTTCTGTATTGTTTCTATCTGACCAGCTTGACCCTTCCGAACTCCGTGACCACCATCGAGGAGGGCGCTTTTGCCTATTGCTCTGGTTTCACTGGCGATTTGGTGATTCCCAATTCAGTGGTTACCATTGAGCCGAGCGCCTTTTTCACATGCTATGCTTTTGACGGAGATTTGGTCATAGGCAACTCCGTTACAGTTATCGGCGACTATGCTTTTGATGATTGTAACGGCTTGCATGGCGTACTGAACATCCCAAGTAACGTGACATCAATCGGTACAAGTTCGTTCAGATACTGTGAGTTTGGCGGTATTACTGTCGACCCTGAAAACCCAGTCTTCGATTCAAGAGACAACTGCAATGCCATCATCGTGACAAGCACAAACGAGCTGCATACAGCATGTGCCAACACTGTAATCCCCAATACCGTCACTGCCATTGGCGAAAACGCATTTTGTGGTCTTACCGGCCTGACATCGATTGACATTCCAGAATCAGTGACTTCCATCGGAGCTGGTGCCTTCTCATTTTGCTTCAATCTGACGGGCGATTTGACCATTCCTAATTCAGTGAAAACCATTGGGAGCGGTGCGTTTTTCCAGTGCTCGGGCTTCGATGGCACACTGACCATAGGAAGCTCAGTCACTTTCATCGGCGACTATGCGTTTAGGCAATGCTCAGGATTTACGGGAGCTGTTTCTTTAGCCACCACACCTCCCGAACTTGGCAATGAACCGGGTTGGGACTGCGTCGTGTTCCAGTATTTTGGCTATCCTATTCTTACCGTTCCTTACGGATGCGCTGCGGCTTACCAAAACTCCGCTTGGTACGACCCGACGGGTTTGAATGGCTTTTATGAGTTCATTGAAGCAGAGCCCACCTCCATTACGGAAAATGACATTATTGTTTCAGCCGTATATCCGAATCCGACATTCGGTAAGGTAACCATTGAGGCTGAGGACATCCAGAATATCACCATTTTCAATATTAATGGAGAAAAAGTCTTTGACAGCCCCGTGAATGGCGGCATCTATGAATACGATTTCAGCAGCCAAGCAGCGGGCGTATATGTCATCAAGGTGGAGACGGCAAAGGGCGTTGAAACGAAACGGGTGACGGTGCTGTAGAGTACAATGGCCTTACAGTTTGAGATCCGCAACTCAGGCAAATACTATGAACTGGACAATAATAATTATCGAAACAATCGTTCTGACACTCGCTTTTACGGCGATGATCCTGATCCCGCTGGTGAAGAATCCCGTGTGGTGGATTGCTGACTATCCTCAGGACATTCAGGAAGAATACTTCAAAACCCACGAGCGCATTCCTTCCAAATTCTTTTCGCCGACGGTATTGCTTAAGAAAGGGATGGCGTTACTCATCGCCCTCGCCCTCTTGCTATTAGTGGTCAAATTGGCTGGAGCCTACGATTTCTGGTCAGCGCTGGCGGTTGGCTATGGGATTTGGCTTTTCATCGACTGGTACGACTGCTTCTTCCTGGACTGGGTGCTGTTCGCCAATATGAAAAAGGTTCGCCTGCCCGGCACCGAGCACATGGATGAAGCTTATCACCAAAAGAAATACCACTTCGTGCAATCCTGCTGGGGCATACTTATCGGCCTCATCCCATGCCTCATAGGAGCAGGAATTTATTCATGGTTGTTGTGATATCATCACGCTGAGAGGCAAGGAAATCTCCCCGACAGGTTTTACTCCATTAATTGCTGCCCGAAAAAAAGAGGTCTCTCTCTGTAATTTTAACTGCAACAACTGCAACAAACTGCAACAAAGCCCCCGATCCGCTC
>LXOW01417621.1_pt1 | contig 12589 bp, 15 predicted proteins | sample 1368591 | NCBI WGS metagenome assembly LXOW01 (sample SAMN04884650, study PRJNA319009) | bovine gut metagenome | isolation source: Cow rumen | host: Bos taurus | place: Italy: Legnaro (PD) | collected 2014-07-09
AGTATGATACCGATGATATGTGCTGCGGTGAGCATTTATTTGGCGTCGCGGCCGGCGCGGATGGCCTTGATGTTGGTCTCGACCACGGCGTCGCCCTTGCGGCCGAAGATGGCCTTGATGGCCTTCTCAAGCTCCTCGAAGGGAATCTCCAGATAGGGGGCGGCAGCACCGAGCAGCACCATGTTGCCGCGGGCGTTGAGCTCCTTGGCAATGGCGTTGGCGTTGAAGCTGACGCACTTCTTCAGCTTGGCCAGTTCGGCGTTGACCTTCTCGATATCAGGATAGTTCGTGATATTGATGAAGGGGTCGCTGTTGGTGATGACCGCGCCGTCGGGGGCCAGGAAGGTCAGGTAGCGCAGGGCCTCCATGGGCTCGGAGCTGAGGATGATGTCGGCCTTGCCTTCGGGGATGACGTCGGCGAAGATGGGGTCGGAGCTGATGCGGAGGTGGCTGAACACCGAGCCGCCGCGCTGGCTCATACCGTGAATCTCGCTCTGCTTGACGTTCATGCCCAGGTTGAGGGCGGCGTCGCTGATGATCTTGGCCACGGAGACGATACCGTCGCCGCCTACGCCGCAAAGTATGATGTCTTTCTTCATATTGTTATCGATTTATTTGTTAGCAGCAATACGTTTCTTGTTCTCGACGATGCAGACGCGCTGCGGGATGATGACGCTGACGCCGTTGTAGGCGATTTCCTCTTCGAGAATCTTCATGAACTCGTCGTGGTTCTTGGGCAGCGGCACGATGGTGCGGATGTGGTCGGGGTCGACGCCGAGGCCCTTGCAGATGTTGAAGAGCTTCTGGTTGGCGCTCGAGGGCTGACCGCCGGTCATGGCCGTGATGTCGTTGTCGAGAATCATGATGATGACGTTGGCCTTCTCGTTGACGCAGTCGAGCAGACCGGTCATGCCGCTGTGGCCGAAGGTACCGTCGCCGATGACGCCGATGGCGGGGAAGATGCCCATCTCGGCGGCACCCTTGGCCATGGTAACCGAGGCGCCCATGCAGACGGTGGTGTCGATGGCACCCATGTTGAAGCCCAGGGTATAGCATCCGATGTCGCCGAAGACGCGGCCATTGGGGTATTTCTTCATTACGTCGACCACAGCCTGGTAGCTGTCGATATGGGGGCAGCCGACGCAGAGGGCGGGAGGACGGTTGGTGACCACCTCGGGCACCGCAGGACCCTTGGGCATGGGGTTACCGAGGGCAATAGCGACTTTCTCTGCGTTGAGCTCGCCGTCGCGACGGATGGTCTCATCCAAGCGGCCATGCACGGGCTTGCCTTTACCCAAGAAGCCTTTGATGTGCTCCTCGACGAAGGGCTGTCCGTCCTCGAGCACGAGGATTTCGTCGACCTCATCGTAGAGCTTGTTGAGCATATTGAAAGGCAGCGGATACTGAGTGATTTTCACCACAGGATAGGGGCACTTGCCACCGGGGAAGTTCTCCTGCAGATAGTTGAAGGCAATGCCAGTGGTGATGATGCCGCGCTTTTTATCGGTCCCAGGGAAATACTGGTTGAAGCCATCCTCCTCACTGTGTTTGGTGAAGGCGGGCTGCTTGTCGATAAGGTCGCGGTAAAGACGTTTAGCATTGACGGGCAGCAGCACATAGCTCTTGGGGTCGCTGGGGCTGCTGAGGGGATTCTGGGCGCGGACGGGCTTGCGCTCAACACCGGCGCGACTGTGGGCCAGACGGGTGGGGATACGCATCAGGATGGGAGTACCCAGTTGTTCGCTGAGGTCGTAGCCGGCGAAGACCATGTCGTAGGCCTCCTGCTGGTTCGAAGGTTCGAGCATGGGAATCATGGCCCAGTGGCCGTAGTAGCGGCTGTCCTGCTCGTCCTGGCTGGAGAACATGCTGGGGTCGTCGGCCACCACGATGATGACACCCTTGGTGCCAATGATGGAGGCGTTCATAAAGGGGTCGCCGCAGACGTTGAGACCCACGTGCTTCATGCAGGTCATGGCGCGTTTGCCGCTGTAGGCCACACCGATGGAGGCCTCGAGGGCGGTCTTCTCGTTGGCGCACCAGTTGGCGACAACACCCTGCTCTTTGGCCTGTTTGCTCTTCATCACGTATTCGGTAATCTGGGTCGACGGGGTGCCCGGATAGCTGTTGATGGCGCTACCGCCGGCATCAATAAATGCCTGTGCTATAGCCTCGTCGCCTAAAAGGAGGAGTTTGGACATAATCGATATTTTTTGTGAATAATTAATTACTTGGTTTGAGAGTGCAAAAATATGAAATAAAATTGAACTGGCAAAATCTTTTTTATTCAGAGTTTGATTGTTTGCTGCTTGCCGTTGGTTCTCCGACGGTATACGAGAAGCAGAGCAACCCATCCGAGAGTAACTCCGAGGACGTTGGCGATAAGGTCGTTAACATCAAATCCACGGTAGGGCAGCAAGTACTGTACCCCCTCGGTAATCATCCCTATGACGATAGCGGTGGCCCACACGGCCCACTTCTGGCCATTAAACCCAAGCCGCCCATAAATATCCCATAAAAACAGGGGACATAGCAGATAAACAGAGCCGTGCAGCAGATGATCCATGCGAAGACCCAAAATATAGTTATCGAGCGGAATACCCAACCCATTCAGGGGAGCCCACATCAGGATAGCCAGGAGAATGAAGTACCAAGGCCGCAGCTGGTGGCGCCCTTTGCGTCCTAGCCAACGGTAGACGAGTTGTTTCACTCGTTTCCGACGCAATGACTTTCGCGACACTTGTGCCCACTCCTCGCTGTCGGTGGTTACATTATGTCCATCGACCCGTTCCACACTGACCAATCGTGCAAGCAAATCGCTTCTAAGTACCACCTCGGTACCGATATTATTGTCACCCTGCATGATATAATGTTCCCCATCGCGTCTCAAAAACCGGTGCACGATATGGTTGTCGGCGCAGCGGAACAACAGCACGTCGCCTTCGGCAGGTTCGCCGACGAGCGGTTCGAGCAGCAAGACATCCTCTTCACACAGGGTGGGCAACATGCTGGTGCCTTTCAGCGACATCTTTACACATTGTCCTTCCCGCAGTTGCTCTTCGGCAATACTAAAGAAGAGTAGATTATCTACTTGCATAAGCTATTGAATATGGTATCGTGACTCATACGGGCCGCGTCGGCGTTGGGCAGACAACCCATGCGGTAGACGGGTACGTGGGTGATAATCCCGGAAACATAGTCGACCAACAAATCCATGCAGTGTTCCTCACGGGCCATTGCCGGCGGACAGGAGGGCTGTAGGGCAGCAAACGATTCGATAGTGCCTAACCGACGTATGCTGTTCTCCGGACGTTGTTCGAGGCGTAGGAGAGCGGCTACCGGCACTCCCTCTTGACGGAAACAGGGAGTCTTGCCGCTCCACGGCGATCCATAGACGGTGACACAATCGCCTTCCCGCATCAAGATAGGACTATCGTCGTTGAGTAGGTAAGATCCGTCAATATGATTGACCCACAACCGTGTATGGGTACTTTTACCCGTGCCACTTTCACCGAGACAAAGCACTGCACACCCATGACAAACCACTGTGGAGGCATGCACCGGCACAGCGCCGCGATGTAGAGCCGCCATACCATAGGCGGTCCAGAGAACATAACGTAGCAAAAATGGATTGCCAATATGGCTGCAAGTCACAGTATCGGGCTCTTTCGGATTATAACTGAGCCACCGCCCCATACCGAAATCATAGTGATAGACGCCGTCGCTATCGGTGCCGAAACGGCATTCTCCATGGCCGTCCGAGAGGTTGAAACGGTAATGCCATTGGCAGTCGCACAAGGCAGCAGGACGGTCCAGAAATATTCGAATCGGGTGTTTGCCTTCCTGTTTGGAAACAAACACATTCATGCCGGGCAGCAGCGATGCCACTCGGGCATCCTCCTGCCCTTCAATAACGGTAGTCTGTCCTCCAATACAGTAAGGCATCTCTCTTTATCAGTCGATTATCAGAGCCTGTTGTTTCATCTGAGCCACCCATTCGGTAGCATCACGACGAGCAGTATCTTCGTCAACATCGTAGGCCTCAGTAAGCACTTGAACGATGTCATCGATGGCAAAATTCTTCTCTTTCAAAGCATCGTACAGGTACAATGCTGTTTCATTGAGCGACGTAACTTGCGTCATATCGGTGGTGCCATTGGCTTGCTGGATGACGATATTCTCACCTGCCACCTTGCGCACCTTCATTTGGGAATTGATTTTCATAAGGGAGAATATTATTTTTTTACAACGGGAATCATCCTCGTTTATNNAGTCGCTCATGGGTGCCCAAAGCTATGGCATCGACCCCGCCATGTTGACCCAGTATGCTTCCGACATTAAGGCGGCCGTGGAACACGGCGTACAGGTAGCTGTAGTCATCGGCGGCGGTAATATCTTCCGTGGTCTGAGTGGCGCCTCCAAGGGGATGGACCGCGTGCAAGGCGACTATATGGGCATGATGGCTACACTTATCAACAGCATGGCTTTGCAGGCCGAGTTAGAGAAACAAGGTCTGAAGACCGAACTGTTAGGTGGACTAGCTATCGAGCCTATCTGCAAGGCCATGAGCCGCCGTCGTGCCGTAGAGGCCATGCAGGAAGGACGCGTTGTTATCATCGGCGGCGGCACCGGCAACCCCTTCTTCACCACCGATACCGCTTCGACACTCCGCGCCGTGGAGATACAAGCCGATGTGATACTGAAAGGCACACGTGTCGACGGAGTCTATACTGCCGACCCCGAGAAAGACCCTACCGCCACCAAGTACCACACCCTCAGTTATAGTGAGGCATTGGAGAAGAAACTCAAGATTATGGACCTCACAGCCTTCGCCCTGGCCGAGGACAACAACCTGCCCATCTATGTCTTCGACATGAACCAGCCTGGCAACCTGCTCAAGGTGGTCGAGGGCGAGGAAATTGGTACCCTGGTGACAAAAGCCTAGGAGCACCTAGGGTTATCCAGAAACAAAGAAAAACAAATAAAACTCAATAACAATGAACGATTTATCGAAAGCCTGCCTCGACGAGGCAAAAAACAGCATGAAGAGCTCGTTGAGCTTCCTGGAGAAGGAACTCGCCAAAATCCGTGCCGGCAAAGCTAACCCCGGCATGCTCGACGGTGTTAAGGTGGATTATTACGGCACCATGACCGAAATCAGCCAGGTAGCAAACGTCAACACTCCCGATGCCCGCAGCATCGTCATCCAGCCTTGGGAGAAGACCCTCGTGGGTGCCATTAACAAAGCCATCCTCGATGCCAACCTCGGCTTCACCCCGCGCCATGAGGGCGACATCCTGCGTATCGTCATTCCTCCCCTCACCGAGGAGCGCCGTAAAGAGCTCTGCAAAGCTGCCAAGACCGAGGTAGAGAACGCCAAAGTCAACGTCCGGAACGTGCGCCGCAAAGTGATGGACGAGGTGAAGAAGCTCAAGGACAAGTCGGTACCTGAAGACGAGGTGAAGCAGGTCGAAAAAGAGCTGCAGGACATCACCGACAAGAACATCGCCGAGTGCGACAAAATCTACGGTGCCAAGGAGAAAGAGATTATGAGTATCTAGGAGTTCCTATGCGATTCTAGGAAAAACTAGGTTTTCTATGACTATTGTAAAGCTGGCCTCGGTGGCCTCTACCAACCGTTATTGTGAAGTCCTCGACCTTAGTGAGGTCGAGGACTTCTCTTGCTTTTGGGCCCTCGAGCAGACGGCTGGCATAGGGCAGCGCGGAAATCACTGGGAGGCTGAGCCAGGCAAGAACCTCACCTTCAGCCTCGTCTTCCACCCCTCCTTCCTCCCGGCCGACCGCCAGTTCAAGCTGACTCAAGCCCTCTCCCTGGCTCTGGTCGACTTGCTCTCCACTCTTCACTCTTCACTCTCCACTCGAATCAAATGGCCCAATGACATCTATGTCGGCGGCAAAAAAATCTGCGGCACGCTGGTAAGCACCCGCCTCACGGGCAAAAGCATCGCCTCCGCCGTCTGCGGCATAGGACTCAATGTAAACCAAAACGTATTCCCCGATTGGGTCCCCCACCCTACCTCGCTGGCCCTGCTTACGGGCAAAGAATATGAGTTAGAGCCTCTGCTGCGGCAGATGCTCTCTTGTATTGAAAAACGGTATAGTGCATTAAAGGCAGATATCGACCCCGAGCAGGAATATTTAGAACGCCTCTTAAACCTGGGCGTTCCTGCGAGATATAAATACAATGAAGAGGAGCTTATCGCCACGATTATCGGCGTCGACCCTCACGGCCGCCTGCTCCTCACGGCCGAAGACGGCCGCCATCTCTCTTGCGGCATGAAAGAGATAGTGTTCTTATCGTGACTGGTGCATGATTTTCTTTACCAGTCGGGTGACGATGGCATCGTACTGTTCCTCGGTGTCGGCGCAGAAGACGTAGACGGAGCGGCTGAGATAGGAGATACCCATATAACAACTGGCGGCGAGGTCGATTTGCTCGCCTACGATGGGAGCATTTTCCCGTGGATTGTTACGGTTGCGACGGGCGAAGAGCACCACATCGCTGCCTTCGTGCAGGCCTGCTTGCTGTTCGGGTGAGAGGTCGCCAATATAAAATTCCCGCTTCATCCACTCCCATCCAGCGTCGTCCTCGGCAGCGATGACGGTGACATCGACGGTGGCGTTGCTGTCGAGGACAAAGTTGCTGACCGATGCCACCTTGACATTAGGCTGCGCAGCATAGCGCTGGTAGAGTTCCGTCTGGGCCGATGTTGCGAGCGGAGCAAGCAGCATCCCAACCAATAACCAATAACCAATAACTGTTCTCATGCCGTAAGGAATTTCCAGATGTCGCTGATGACCGAGTCGGCCTCGCACTGATTGTTACACATCACCACAGGCTCTTCAGAGGCAGGGACTGCCTGAGGAGCTACTGTCTCTGGACGATGTGATTGACTCTTACGGGGGAGTACAGGCGTGACAGGCTGTTCAGCAGGGGCACTTTGCTCCACCACAGGCTCCGGCAGGGTAACCTCTTCGGGCACCGCAGCTTCTGCTACCAAAGGTGCTTCCGTAGGCTGTGGTGATGATGTCCACATGAAGGCTCCACCAACCACCAACAGGATAACTCCAAAGCCTATGCCCATACGAGTGCGACGACGGATGACACCGGCTTTGTGTCCGGCGGAGGCCATCACCTCGTCGCGGTGTGTGAGGCGGTTCAGCTCCTCACGTTCTTCGTTGCTGAGGGTACCTTCGCGGTATTTTTCCAGCAGTTGTTGTATCGAATCGGTTTTCATATCTTTCAGTCTTTCAGGTATCGTCTCATTTTTTCTTCGGCCCTTGCTATCAGGCGTTTAACAGTGGAGACACTCACATTCATCATGGCTGCTATCTCGGCATGAGTGGCCTCGTCCTGGTGATAATACTGCAGCACTGCGCGCTCCACTGGCAGTAGGGTACTTAATCCTTCGTTCACGATGCGTACTATCCGCTCTTCGTCATAACTCGTCAGCACCCTCATTTCATCCAATCGTGTCGTCTTTTTACGGCGGCGCAACATGCTGATGCATTGGTTCACCGTAGCGCGATGACAGTAAGCCACGGGGTCGTGCACCCCTATGCGCACCAGCGTCTTCACCACAGCCTCCTGCACAGCATCCTGGGCGTCCTGTTCATCATCGAGTATGGCAACGGCTCTGTTGTAGAAGTCGAGATAGTGTTCGGTGAGTAGTGCCTGTTTTTTTGCCGTTGTCATATTATATAGACGTGCACGGGGTCTTTTTTAGCTCAAAGACGGCGGTTATTTAACATTTTTTTTGAATATCGGCACCTGTGGAACGACCTCCAGTCGCCGCTCGGCGAGATTTACCCGCACCACCACCTGATGGTGGCCGTTGGTGAGCAACAGGTAGGGTACCTGCAGCACGGTATTGTATCGGCAGGCCTGGTCGCAGACGCGCTGGGTGAGAGCTACGTCGGGCCGTTTGCACTCCACGATAAGGAAGGGGTGCCCGTCGATATCGTAGACCACGATGTCGCAGCGGCGTGTCTGGCCGTTGACGGTGATGGCCCCCTCCACCTGCATCAGCTCCAGCGGGTAGCCATAATGCTCATGCAGCATGGCGATGGTCTGCTGGCGCACCTCCTCTTCGGGGGTCAGCGCCACCCGCCGCCGCCGCACGGGGTCGAGCACCTCACGCCGTCCATCTGGCAGTTCGCGTATTTGCGCTTTAGTATACGGTGCTTTCGTCTCCACCTTCTTCTTCTGATTGCTGCGGTTTCTGTTTCAGTCCATTGTTAATCTTCCATGAGAAGCCTATGGTCACGGTGGGTGAGAGACGTTTGGACTTCACCACGCGGTTGAAGGTATCACTGTAGGTAGTGTGGCCCCAGCCGCCGGTGCAGAAGACGTCGCTCACACGCAGGTTGACGGTGCCGCGCTTGTTGAATACATCCTTCTTCACCGCCAGGTCGGCCCAGTAGCCGGGGTCCATCTGGGTCTGCAAATCGAGCCATGGAGCCCAATACTGACCGCTCAACTGAATGGTCCAGTCGTGGGGCAAGCTCATGAAGGAACTGAACTTACCGCTGAACTGGAACGACGAGGTGCTCTGGTTGTGCAGCAACTCGGTGCCGGCAATATAACTCTGGTAGAGATTCAGGCTTACGTTGATCTTCCACCACTGGAACAGCTGCCAGTCGACGATAAACTCCATGCCGTAGTTGTAGCCAGTGCTGAGGTTGAAGCTAGTGGAGGCGCGGTAGCCATCATACTGCGGATTGTAGGGCTCCCACCAGGCGTAGCGTGCCACACTATCGGCACACCAGGTGAATCCATAGCGGGTAATCATGTTGTTGGTCTGGCGGTAATAAAGCGAGGCGAAGATATTGACCTTCTTGATGCCGAGGTTATAGCTTACTTCGAAGGCATTGGTATACTCGGGGTCGAGATTGGGGTTGCCGAAACTCATCTGGTTGTCTTCGCGGATGTCCATATAGGGGTTGAGGTCCCACATATGGGGACGACGTACGCGGCGGCTGTAACTCACCTGCGCGCTCTGCATTTCGGTAATCTTGTACGACAAGTGCAATGTCGGATAAAGCTGCCAATAGGGTTTGTTCACCACAGTGCTTGGGTGGTTGAGGTCTATGCCATAGACCGATGCATATTCGCCGCGCAGACCTACCTGCAATGCCAGCTTCTCTGTCATGTTTCCTCCAAGGGTGCCGTATATTGCATGCACCTGCTGGCGGTAGTTGAAGTGGGTCGACGAGAGGGCGTCGTAGACAGTGTCAAGCAGCCCGGCGGGAGTGTACGACACGCGGGTGTAGTCGGCTCGCTGGTCGGGCCAGTCCATACGGCCTTCGTAGCCGCTCTCCAGTCGCCAGCCCTCCTTACCGAAGAAAGTATCGAGCGGTCTCAGATAGTTAAGCTTGATATTCAATGCCTGATGGTGGTTCTCGGTCTCGCTGAGGCGCTGGTAGTAGTGATCGTAGTTGGCGGGCAAGTCGGCATAAGTCTGCTCTTGTATTCCGTCGCCATGCACCTGACGGGTACTGAAGGTAGCGTCGAAAGTAAGCTCCTGATCCTTACGGTCGAATTTGCGTGTATAAAGCAGGTTGAAAGAGTGGTTAAGATTCTTATTGTCGCCATTTGAGGTCTGGTGGTAACGCAGCGAGTCGGCGTAGAGCAGGTCCTGGGCGTAGATATCGCTGTTTCTCATGCGGTTGCCGCCACGCAACTGGTAGCTGAACAACAGACTATTCTTGTCGTTAAAATAATACTCGCCGCCCACCTTCACGCTCCCCATGCGGTTGGGGTTGAGGCTGTACTGATCAATGGCGTTGTGCGAGGTGGGAGTGCTGTTGTTGTCGAGATATTCGATGTCCGAATGGCCCTTGTTGCCGCGTTGGCGCAGGCCGCCGTCAGCGTTGAGGAAAAGGTTATATTTCTCAGTGGCGTAGTTGAGACTGATATTACCCATCAGGGTGGGAATCAGCTTGCCGGTAGAACTCATGGCGGCCAGTGTGTCAGGCACCATAAAAGGCAGCGGAGCACCCACGTTGACATTCACTACGCCGTTGAGGCCCAGTGCGCCGGCGGTGCGGTCCTTGAGTTTGATATTGATGATGCCGCTCATGCCCTCGGGGTCGTACTTGGCCGAGGGGTTGGTGATGACCTCCACATTCTCCACCGTCGAGGCAGGTATTTGTTCCAGCAGAGTGGACAGATCACTAGCCAGCAGTTCGCTGGGGCGCCCGTTGACGAGCACCTTCACATTGGTGGAACCGCGCAGGGTCACGTTGCCGTCGTTGTCGATGGCCACGCTGGGCACCTGCTCCAGCACGTCGCTAGCGGTGCCGCCGCCAGCCACGATATTCTTATCCACGTTCACCACCCGCTTGTCGAGCTGGTACTCCACCATGCTCCGCTCTGCCACCACCTCTACGGCCTCCATCAGGGTGGCCTGCGGGTTGATGGCCACCTTGCCGAGGTTCACCGACGGGTGCTCGGCGCTGAGAGTGACGGGGCTTTTGTAGTACTGTGGCTCATAGCCCACGAAGGTGATGCGCAGCAGGTAGCGTCCGTAGGGCGCTTCGAGACGGAAGCTTCCGTTGCCCTCGGTGACGGTGCCGCCTTTGAGGGTTGAGTCCTTGGGCGAAAGCAGCGCCACGGTGGCATACTCGATATTCTCGCCGCTGCGGGCATCCACCACACGTCCCCGCACAGTGCCCTGCTGAGCTTGTACGGAAATGAAGAATGAAGAATGAAGAATGAAGAATATGCTTATGCAAAGAATGCCTTTCAGAAACCTTTTCATTTGTCTTTCACTAATTCTTAGATGATAGCAATGTTCACACGTACTTGACTATTAGTATTTTTAAAACCTTGCCGTTGCTGAGGGTGCCGATGATTTGGAAGAACATTCCCTCTTTATCACCAAAAATGCCCCAAATAAGCGAGCCATCAGTGAATGGGGTAGTCGTACCCTCACCGTTGACGGTGCCATACTCGCGTGTTGTATTCAGTTCATAATGTAGTTGTAGTCCAGGAACATTGACACTGAAATCAATACTGGTGGCAAATTCTTCAGGGGGTATTCCTGCAGGCAGATTTAAGTAATCACCCGGAGAGGGCCACTGGAAACGGCCCGAGAAGCTGACATTATTCTCTCCGGTTGCAGCCAGGTAAAAATCGGTGTCGGTGATTTCGCTGGCATTAACGGTGAGTTCATACTTGACACCGTCGTATATCAACGAGTTATCAGAGAGGATGATGATTTCATCGGTATATGGCGTATTTAACTTCACATGCAGGTATATGCCGTTTGTAAGCGTGCCCTCCACTTCAAGGGTGTAACCACCCTCGGTGCGTGTGGTTGTCAACGTTCCACTGGCAAACACTAGCGCATCAACACCAGCATCCAAATGACCATTGGATACTATTTGCCGAATAAAAAAATCCGTATTATTTTCAGGGTCGAAGAACTGGATAAATAACTCAAAATTATCGCTATCCTGCAGATCGGAAAGATTGATTGTTTTTCCTATCGTTCCCCAAGGAATACCTGCTGTTAAACTAAAATCAGAGAATCTTTTCGATGCAGAATGTGCCGTAAATATTGCTCTCCCATAGTCGTCAAAATCCACACTACTGGTCAAAGTGAAAACGTCTTCTTCTATCTGAGCCATATTGTCATCTATGGCAATGATGTCTATGTTGTTATTGTTATTGACATTTTCCTTGTCACAGGAAGACATAAATACTGCTGCAATAATTGTGGCTACAAATACAGATACTATTTTCTTCATGGCTATGTCTATTAATTTGCCGGTTTCGGCTGGCGCACGAAGTGGGGCATCTCGAAAGGTATCTCTATCGAGTATTCTATGAGGCCACCGAAGGCACCGTCTTCTTTGTACCAAGGGGTCTGGTAGATGAGTTTCTTCACCTTGCTACCGNNCGGGCTCGGGGTGGCAGTTCATCAGGTTGTAGCCAACAATCTTCTGGCCGTGACTGTTGACGTCGGCCGAATGCTGGTTCATATCAAGAATATTGCCATCAGCGTCGCAGACGGTGATGGCAATATTCGTCAGTCCTTCAAAGTATTGTTCCATACTCGGGATTATTTGCACTGCAGGGCAGCGAGGGCGATGCTGTAGAGCTTCGTCTTGGCGCTGTCGCCGCGGCTGGTGAGGACGCAGGGGACGCGGGCACCCATAACCATGCAGGCGAGTTCGGCGTGGGCGAACTTGGTGCAAGCTTTATAGAAGATGTTGCCAGCCTCGATGTTGGGGAACAGCAGGCAGTCAGCGTCACCGGCCACCTCGCTGGTGAGCTTCTTGGTCTGGGCGCTCTCCTTGTCGATGGCGCAGTCGAGGCTCAGAGGACCGTCGACGATGGCACCGGGGATCTGGCCACGCTGGCTCATCATGCCCAGCCAAGCACCTTCGGCGCAGGCGAGCATACCGGTCGACACCTGCTCGGTGGCGGCGAGGACAGCCACTTTGGGTTTGGGGTTCTCCAGGCTCTTGGCAACGGCAATCTCGAAGTTCATGATGGCCTGCTTCTGCTTGAAGTCGGGGGCGGGGATGATGGCCATATCCGAGCAGATGAGCAGCTTGTGGT
>LXOW01101347.1_pt1 | contig 12585 bp, 3 predicted proteins | sample 1368591 | NCBI WGS metagenome assembly LXOW01 (sample SAMN04884650, study PRJNA319009) | bovine gut metagenome | isolation source: Cow rumen | host: Bos taurus | place: Italy: Legnaro (PD) | collected 2014-07-09
GTCGCCGGTTCGCTCGCCTCGTCGTCCATCACCGTCTCTGGCAACGCCTCTGTTGGCGGCAATCTCACAGTAGATGGCACCGTATCAGGATACGGAACCGCGCCCATAGGTTGCATCATCCTCTGGAGCGGCGCCGTGAACAAGATCCCAGAGGGCTGGGCTCTCTGCAACGGCCAGACCGTGGAAGGGCAGAAGACCCCCAACCTGAGCGGACGGTTTGTCGTGGGTTACAGCGCGAACGACGGCGACTACAACGCCGTCGGCAAGACGGGCGGCGAAAAGACGCACAAGCTCACGGTCTCCGAAATGCCGAGCCACAGCCATAGCATCACGATGTGGGGCGGCGATATCGCCGACGACTGGAAGCAGCAGAACAACCTGTATCTCACGCACAACAAGTACAACTTCAACAACGGCCGCAACACGGACTCGGCCGGCGGCGACCAACCACACGAGAACCGTCCGCCGTACTACACGTTGTGCTACATCATGCGCGTCAAGTAAATCGTCTGCCGTGGCATTGGGAATGAACAAGACCGTTCTGGCGACCGCTGTTCTTGCGCTTTTCGCATGCGATGCGATGGCGCATACGATGCCCGCGGGCTGGCGGCAGGCCGACTTTGCTGCTGAACTCTACCGCCATGCGGTGGCGACGGCGGACTCTGGCGACAACGTCGTGATTTCGCCGTGGGGTGTCGCGAATCTCTTTGCTCTTCTGCAGACGGGCGCGAAGGGCGATACTGCACGTGGGATGGCCTTTGCATTGCAGCTCGGCGGCGTCGAGCCGTCCGCGCCAGATGAGGTTGCGGCAACCTTCCGCGAGGCGCGAACGGCTCTCTCACGCGCCGCGCGCGTCGACGCCTCCGTCAAGGAGTCCGGCACGAACGGAACATTCCGATTCTCGGCCAAGTGGGATCCCGCAGCAGCCGACATTCTGGATACGCCGCTATGCTCTGCGCTTCGGCTCCCCTGCGTTGGCGGCACGTTTGAGATGCTTGCAATAAGTCCGTCGCCTTCCAACACGCTTGGCGAAGTCGAGGCGAGATTGGGACGCGCTTTCTTAGACCGTCTGGCGACTGCGCCGAGAACGGATTCCAAGAAGCCGATACATACTTGCTTTGACATTCAGAGGCATCTCGACCTCAAGCCCGTCCTTTCGCCAATGGGCATGGCGGCGTTCTTCGCCGACAACGCCGCAGGGCAGTCAGTTTCCCTCGCCGTAGGCGACGGGGGAATCGAGGCGTCGGTCGCAACAGGCGTGCCGCTTCCCCTCGGCGAGGCCGCCGCTTCTGCGAAGACAGTCCGGCAAGGCAAGCCCACGCCCCCGTTCATCTTCCTCATTCGAGAAACCCGCACCGGCCTGATAGTCTTCCTCGGCCGCGTAGTGAAGCCATAGGAGCAAACCACTTATGAGAACCAGCATGAAAAGAACAGCGTCATTCTTAATCCCGCTCGCGCTTGCGATCAGCACGGTCTCGGCACATGCCGAGACAATCCAGATCGCGAGCGCTGCGGACTGGGCCACGTTCGCCACGCGCGTTGCGTCCGGGGAAACGGATCTCAACGCGGTGATGACAACAGACGTCACGCTCACACCGGCCTCGCCGCGCGTGGGGTCCGAGGACAAGCCGTACCAAGGGGACTTCAACGGCGGCGGACACGACCTTGTCGTGAACTGGACGTTTTCCGGCAAGCAGTATGCTGCGCCTTTCGCGGTCATCGGCGGGTGCAAGATTCACGACCTGCACGTCCGGGGGTCGATTACCTCGGACGCCAAGTTCGCCGGCGGACTCGTCGGCTGGGTCAGGAGGGAGACATCCACAATCGAGCGCTGCCGCGTCTCCGTCAAGCTCGTGCTCACGGTGAACGGCGACGCGACGGCCGGCGGGTTTGTCGGAATCCTGTATGACAATGCCAATGCCCGCGTGACACTCCGCGACTGCCTCTTCGACGGCTCGCTTCTTGGGACTACTGCGAACAGTTGCGGCGGCTTTACGGGGTGGAAGCCGTATGCCCCATACGCCTACTACTACAACTGCCTCTTCACACCAACGGAAGTGACCGTATCCCCCACCAGCACCTTTACGTTCTCTCGCGGTCCCGGAACCAGTCCATACGAAGCGCTTACTTCCTGCTACTACACGAAGTCGATCGGAGCCGTGCAGGGCACTAATGCCTCTGCGATGGCGCCGGAAGCCCTTGCCGCCGCCCTCGGGTCGAACTGGACTGTCGCCCCGAACGGCTCGGTCGCGCTGACGCTCTTCCAAGACCCGGCTCACTCGATTGTGGGCTTCGCCTATCAGGGCGTACTGCGCGATGCCCAGGGGTTGGCGCTCTCGCAAAAGAGCCACACGGTCGAATTTCGCCTGTACGACCAACCCGCCGGTGGAGAAGTGCTCTGGGGCCGCTCCTACCCGGTGCTGCTCGACGACGCGGGGCTTTTCAACGTGGCGCTTTCCGACGAGGGCGGCGCGGCTCTTTCCGACGGCTCGCCCACGAACGGTCTCGCGAAAGCGCTTGCTGAGAACGTCGGCCTGTCGCTTTATCTCGGGCTTACTGTCGCAGGTTCCGAAGCGGAGATTTCGCCTCGCCAGAAGTTGCTCGCCGTCCCCGTCGCGACTAAGGCGCTCGACGTCTCGTCTGCCAGCGGCAACCTCTCGGTAGCGGGCGAGGTTCGCGCAGGAACCGCGAAGAGCAAGGGTGACGTTTCGCCATCGTCGGCACGCATGACTCAGGATGCCAACATCGGCGGCAAGCTCGTCGTGGGGGGTGAGGTCGTCCGCTCAAACGGTAATGCGGCCTTTGGGACGTTCCCAGTTGGCGCCATCGTGCTCTGGAGCGGTGCCGCCAGCAACATACCGGACGGCTGGCGGCTTTGTGACGGCACCTACGACACGCCCAACCTGCGTGGACGCTTCGTCGTGGGCTACGACGCGGACGATGGGGATCACAACACCATAGGCAATAATGGCGGCGAGAAGACGCACAAACTCACGGTCTCCGAGATGCCGAGCCACTACCACAGCATCACGATGTGGGGCGGCGACATCGCCGACGACTGGAAGAAGCAGAACAACTTGTATCTCACGCACGACAAGTGGAGCGACCAGCACAACAACCGTGATTTTTCGTCGGTCGGCGGCGATCAGCCGCACGAGAACCGACCGCCGTACTATGTATTGTGCTACATCATGCGCGTGAAGTGAAGTAGAAAGGAGGAAGTGACATGACGACAAGGAATCTTCTTTTGTTTCCCGCCGCGTTTGCGCTCCTCGCCCTGACGTGTGCACGCGCCGCGGACGCGGGCTACACGCTCGGCGTTCCCGGCGCTCCGACGCTGCGGATGAGCGCCGACGCGGGAGACAACGCCTGGCTCTCCGCCAACCCCAACTATCCGGCGATGGCAATCGTCGCTCCTGGGGGCGCGGACGCAACCTCCCTCCGAACGGAGGCCGGCGCCGACCCGATGAAGCTCGTCTCCTCAGAGGCCGGCTTCCCGATCGAGCGCACCAAGCCCGAATACTACCTCGGCGACGTAATCGAGCCGCCGAACAACGTCAACTGGGCCGCCACCTACGACAAATTTCTCTCCGATCATACCGATGGCTTCCTCTTTGATTCCGCCGGGCGGCGGGTCTTCGCCACGCTCGGCGGGGCCGTCCGCTTCACGTGGGTCCTTGAGGGCGGCGCGGAGGTGCCGATGACCTACGTCGTCTCGGCCGCCTGCACCGGGCGTCCGCGCCGCATCTACTGGACCGACTACCCCTACAACGCGCCGGCGGTCGATCTTACGGGCAAGTTCGTGAAGTTCTACGGTCCCGACGAACTCCTCAAGCCCGTTTACGGCGTCTATACCAACAGCGCCGCCGGCATCGAGCAGGTGCTGACCAACCGCGTCGTCTCGGGGCTCTGCCTGGACCCCGCCACGTCGATGCTCTACGCCTACGGGCGGCTGCAGGGCCAGGTCGTGATGGCCTACTACGACACCGGCACATACGAGCGGCTCCTGCACGTTCAGGTCGTCGAGATATGCCGCCCCGTCGTAAACCGGATGGCGGGCGAGATCGGCCGCGCGCTGCGGCCCGACGGCCGCGGCTACGGCACCGAGGGACTGCGCGCGCGCCCGACATACGTGCAGCCCACGGACAACCGCGGCGACTACTACTACCAGCACCAGGGGCAGCAATCCTACAGCCCCAAGCATGGCAACGTCTATCCTCTAAGGCCCACGGTTGACGATCCCTGGAACATGGAGGTCTATTGGATGGAGACGGACGAGATGCTTGTCCAGTGGCCGTTCGAGCTCGACCAGTACGCCTGCGACTGGCCGAAGGACGCCACCATCTTCGTCCGCGGAGACATAAACGGCGACGGCGGTCGGCCCATCTACGTTCCATCAGACTATGCCGCAACGCTCATGAAGTACCAGGAGCCGGAGGGGCACGCCCGCGCGGTGGCGACGGACGGCACGTTCAACACGACGAGCGAGGGCTGGTCGCTCCTCAAGCTCGCCGCCAACGACAATATCTGGTTTGTCCCTGTCCGCTCGATCCTGCGCTCCAACACGGACTTCTTTACCCTGGTGCCGGAGGAGATACGAGTTGGCCTCGAACTGACGTTGCGCGGCGGCTCTGTCGCCGGCACGGCGACGGGCTTCGCCCCCGCCTGCGACGCAGACAGCCCAGGTTTCATCTACGAGGCCGCTTCCGACCCGATCTGGAACCCGGACATCTACGCGGCCGCCAAGCCCGACGGCGCCTCCTCCTCCGGCGCCGGAGCCGATGCGTCCGACAATGCAGACACCAACTCCTACGCATCCGTGGTCTATGCAGTCCGTCCCGGAATGCTTGAGGTCTGGTGGAACACCGTGGTTCAGCAGGAGTCGATGCCAAAACCGCTCGCCATCCCGACGCTCCCGCAGGTCTATTCGGTGCGCTGGCCGATCGAGTACGAGACGCCGCAGATTATCCTCGCCTCGCAGCTTGGGTCTGCATCGGAATCGATCTTCTCGCATAACGCCGCCCTCTACCTCTCGTCCACCAACTCTGCCGCCATGCTCCCCGTGCGCCGGTATTTCAGCGAGACCGACGGTGGCACGGTGATGTTCTGGGCTCGACAGCAGCTGGAGGATTTCTCCCGCGGCCCCTACGCCGCCTCGCTTCTCACTTTGGAGCGTCTTGACGACAACGACGTCGTGACCGACTATCTCGACATCTGCTATGACCGCGACAGTCTGATCACCAAGGTGAAACGGGACGGCGGCGGCGGCGGAGTCGGAAGCATCGACATTCACCCGGACGGCGGCTGGCACCACTTCGCCTTTGTCTTCGGCGGCGACGGCTCCACCAAGATCTACGTCGATGGCGTGACCAACCAGCTCTGGGGGTCCGATATGGCGTGGCTGCTCGGGGAAATGCGCTGCCGCATCGGGCGCACCGAACACAGCAATAAAATCGCCGCTGCCACGGCCGAGATCGGCGAATTGCTTTTCTGGAACAAGGCGCTCTCCGACGATGAAATCTTTACCGAGATGCTCAAGGACCACACGGGTGCGGCGAACCATCTCACGGGCTGCTTCTCGTTTGTCGACGGCACCGACCTTCTGGCCAGTGGCAACGGCACGCGCCGCTTCACGGAGAAGGTGCTTGGCACGGTCTGCGCCGCCGCCGACTGCCTAATGGACGAGAACGGCCCGCCTGCGATCGGCACTGGCGTCATCGTGGCCGACGCAGACAAGACGCCGAAGATATATGCGCAGAACGATCCAAAGAAGACGGGTTACAACCCAAATGAGGAACACGCGCTCATCTTCGCCGGCTCCGACGGCGGGGCCGAGGCAGGGCAGGCCTCCTTCGTCGCCTGGGCGCTTCGCTCGGACCTCAACACCGGCGCCTCCTCGGATCCGGGCGTGCTCGTCGAATACGTGAAGGGCGGACGCAAGGCGATGCAGTGGTTCGACGTCGCGGTCACGAACTCCGTCTATCCCGAGCTTGCCGCCGACTGCGTCGCGGGCAAGGCGTTCCCAGGACCCCACCCGATCGACATGATGGACGACCCGTGGTGCGCCGAGGACAAGTGGGACGAGCCCTCCGCCACATCGCCCGTCTTCCGCGACCGCAAGAAGCAACTCTGGGCGCGCGCCGCCGGCGTAGCGACAATGCGCATGTACTACCGGATGCAGGATGGATTCGCGTTCCCGTCCATCGACCATTCGAATTGGCCAACGAACGGCACTCCGGTGCCGTGGCTCTCTCTCCTCGGCGGCGAACCCGAATCGCCGGCCGCGCTCTCCGCCGACCCGGCCCCGTGGACCTGGCGCGTGACCTGGCCCGATACCGTTCCGGAGATGGAGATCGGCCGCACGCTCACGACAGCCTCGTCGGGCCTCCCGGAGGTCTGGAACGCCGGCTCCGTCGGCGTCGTATGGCCCGCGACCGACGCGGAACGCGACGCCACCGCCGTACTCTTCGACCCCACCGTCGCGCAGACCGCCGGCTTCTCCAAAAACGACTTCGACACCGTCGCCACCGCGATCAAGGCCCTCGGCATCAAGCAGGGCGCCGGCGGCAACGCCACGCTGCGCAAGGGCCGCTGGACGTTCGACGGCCTCCCGCCGAACCTCTCCAAGCGTTTCTACCTCGACACGACGGCGGACCTCTCCTCCTGCCTCAAGCTAGAGGGCGAGATGGAGGACAACCCCGCGGGCGTCTCGCTCCTGCACGTGAACGTCCTCTCCGCCGCGGAGCGCGAGATTCTCTCGACGATCCTCGACGACGTCGCCACTTCGGCGGGCAAGACCGCGTGGAAGACCGCGATCGCCGCGCTCGCCACGGCGCCCGTGCGGCCGAGCCCGCATGTTGCGGTCTCCGATACCGAGGACCGCATCGACTACATCCCGCGCGACCACTACGCGCTCTTCTCGATGGGCGCGACGAACTACGTCACGCTGATCCAGAACGACACCACTAACGCGCTCATGAACGTCGCCGAGGGCGACCCCATGTCTATGCACGTCTTCAAGGTCGTGCCGAAATACTACACGGGGCGCGTCGTCACGCGCGAGGACCCGCTCAACCTCCTCTCGCAGCAGCTTTCCGTCATCTACGCCGAGGCGTTCGCCGGCAAGCCCGACCAGTACGTCTTCGAGTGGCGCAAGTGCCGCCCGCACGCGGACGGCTCCGTCCCGACCGACTTCGACGGCGAATACACGCAGAAGTTCGAGCCGACGGCGGGCCTTACGCGCTTCGTCATCGGCGGCCAGGGCGACACGCTCGCCAACATGGTGAACACGTACTACGCGATGCGCTACCGCGCCAAGGACGCAAACTCGCCCGCCTACGCCGCGATGGGCGACACTTGGAGCGCATGGACCGACCCGCCCGCACTCGCCGAGGGCTGGGTGCAGCGCGTCCTGAACAACGTGACGCCGTTCGCCCAGCGGATGCGCGACCTCGTGGAGAACGAGGCGGAGACGCCGGTCTCTATGATCGTCCAGGCCGGAAAGCCCTACGAGGGAGACGTCGCGCTCTCGCAGGACAACCTTGCGAACGTAGGCCTCATCCAGCTCTACGAGACGCTTCTTTCCAAGGCCGAGTCGATGTCGCTTTCCGTCGGCATAGACGACGCCGACGCCAACAAGCAGCTCCAGCTCGCCGTCTCGCGCCTTGCGGACCTCTACGCGGTCCTCGGCGACGAGGCCTGGACCGACGCCCTCAACCCCACCATCGGCTTTGGCGGGAACTTCAACAACACCGAGATGACCGGCTTCGAGCTGGACTACGGCGCGCTCTCCTCGTCGCTCTTCGCCTTCGACAACCAGGTTCCCACGCTCCTCGACGAGGAGCTCGCGCTCCTCAGGGGCCGCTCCGGAGCGAACGCCCCCTCGACGCGCATCTCCCCCTACTACAACCGCCTCGTCTGGAACTTCACAAAGGGCATAACAGCCGGCGAGGTCGCCTACGCCGTCAACTACGACGTGAGCGGCAACAACAAGGGGATCATCGACGAGAACGACGCGGCGGAAATGTATCCGCAGGGCCACGGCGACGCCTACGGGCACTACCTCTCCGCGCTGTCCGGCTACTACCGCCTCCTCCGCAACCCGTTCTTCTCGTGGGGTCCGCCCGCGATGGGCGAGATGGTCGTCGCGGACGCCGTCCTCAACGTTGACTACTACGACGAGGCCAGGTTCGCCAAGGCCGCCTACGACGTCGCGAAGACCGCCGCGCTTGTGGTCGATCGCACGGCGCGCAAGGCTTACCGCGACAATGGCGGCGCCTCCTCCGCCGGCTACCTCGACGACGACAAGACGCGCAACTTCGGCTATGGCGAATGGGCTTCGCGCGGCGGCTTCGGGGCGCTTGCCAACTGGGCCGTCGCCAACGCGCTCCTCGCGCCCGCGCCATCGACCGGGCGCTACTGGCGCTACATGTTCGACGCCGATGCCGCGATCATGCTCGACCGTGACGACGAGGACGCCGCCTCGTTCCCCGAGTTCGCCCCCGGCGGAACCTGGACGGCCGAGCTCCAGATCGCCCCGGCCGAGCTGTCCGCACAGGCGCCAGACGGCAGCGGGCTCTTGACCGTCCTCGGCGACGTCGGCGCCTTTGCGCTCACGCTCCACGACGGGAACGAGCTCTACTTTGAGACGCTCACTGCTTCGCGCACCCCCGTTACCAACACGGTCTACCACTACAACTACACAAATATTTTCGCCGCTGCCGCCACCACCGGCGACATGGGCAAATCCTATGAAAGCCGTTCCTTTACGAACGGGACCTTCGTCCTCGAATGTACTTTCGACACGGCAGGGACGGCATCGGCGCCGGTCGCCTTGCCCGAGGGCTACAATCTGGGGGCTCAGTTCGCCGATGCGGCAGCCGGCGGTCTTCCCGTCCCGCCCTCTTGGGACAACTGGCTCTGCGTCGAGCAAATCAATGAAAACACGGGACGACCGACTCCCTACATTTACGAACAGGAGTCTTTCCTGCTTGTCTACGACGATTTGGCCAATGGCGAATACCACGTCGGGACTGTTCCGTTCGTCGACACGACTCTCGTCGCGCTGCGCTGCGACGGCGGGCACCCGAGCGTCACGCTCTTCGACGCCTCCGGCGCCAAGACGACGACGTGGACCGCCCCCGCCGAAGTCAGTTTCTCTGCCCGTCCGCAGATCGTCATGCTCGGCGGCGACTACGCAGGGCGGATCGACGAGGTGCGCCTCTGGAGCGGCGTCTGCCGCACGGACGCGCAGCTCCTCGCCAAGCGCGAATACGTTTCGCCCCTCTCAGACGGGCTCACCCTCTACCTGCGCACGATCTCCGGTTCCGGCGCCGCCTCGGAACTCGCCGACGAAAAGACCGGCGCCGTCTGGAAGGTCGCCGGCGGCACGTGGACCGCCGCCGCCGAAAGCGGAGTGGACATCGCCTTCGAGGACGAGGGCCTCGCCCGCATCGACCGCTCGACCGTCCCCGAGCTTTCGTCGCTAGCCTCGACGATCCCCGACATCCAGAAGAAGGTGGACCGCATGGACGCCGGGCTCACGCCTCTCGGCCTCGCCGCCGGCGCAATCCCGTTCGACCTCACGCCCATCAGCGCAGGCGACGACGGCAAGACCCACTACGAGCAGATCAGGGAACGCGCCGGCACCGCGCTCGCCAACGCCCGCAAGTCGCTCGACAAGGCGCAGTTCTACGGCTCCCGGATGCGGATGCTCTACGAGTCGCAGACCTCCCGCGAGAACCAGCTTGAGACGATGGAACTGGAGGCAAAGAACAAGCTGATCGAGTATTTCGGCTACCCGTACGAGGGCGACATCGGCCCCGGCGGCACCTACCCGCAGGGGTACGACGGTCCGGACTTGATCAACTACGCCTGGATGGAGCCGACGCACTACGGCCTCAAGGACAAGGAGGACGTCGAGTCGGTCACCACCAACCTCTACGTCCGCGACGTCGCCAAGTTCCGCAACAAGCTCGCCATCCTGTTGCCCAACTTTGGAAAGACGCAGGACTTCATCACCCTTAAGTACGAAAAGTCCGCGAGCGGCATCGTCCTGAAGCCAGCGAACGTCACCGGCAAGCGCCGCGCACAGGGGCAGATCCAGCAGAAGATGGGCGAGTTCCTCGTCGCCTATCGTGGATTCAAGACATCGATGGACAACTGGGCGACCGCCACCGAGGTCTTCGAATACAAGGTCGGCGTCATCAGGCGGTCGGCAGCCTTCCACACGATCACGAAGGCGCTGCACACCGCCAAGTCGGCCTTCGAGCTCGCGCGCTCCATTCAGTCGGCCAGCCTCAAGGTCGCCCTTAACACGCTTGAAGTCACCGACATTCTCCTGGAAGACGAGGAAGAGAGGATTTCGGCGGCGATTCCTGGCATCCAAGGCGCCGGAATGACCGTCAACGTCGATCCGCGTGCGCTCGCCAGCGCCGCAATCGGGGCGGCTGTGAGTGTCGGGGATAGCGCGCTGGAATCCGCCAAACTCTCCGCAAAGAACATCCTTGAGATCTTTGACGCGCAGAAGGCCGCGTTCGACTTCGCCATCGGCGAGTACGACATCATTGTTGACTATATGGAGACCTACGACGGCTACTACGCCACCGCCTTGGAGGCTGCAACTGCCGTTCTGGAGGCCGCGCGGGCCTGCAAGGGCGCCTACGCCGAAATGATGACCGCCGAGGCCGCGCTTGAAACGGTCGTCGCGGAGGCGGAACGCGTAATCGACACGCGCACGCTCGCGCGCCAGCAGGCGACGGACCAGCTCACGAAGACGCGCTACAACGAGATGTTCTTCCGCATCGCCCGCAACGCCGCGCTCTCGCGCTACGACGCGCAGTTCGAGCTCGCGCAGAAGTACGCGTACCTTGCCGCGCAGGCCTACGACTACGAGACGGGTCTTCTTTCCTCCGACCGCATGAGCGGCGACGCGTTCCTCGCCCGCATCGTCGGCGCGCGCACGCTCGGCGAGTTCGACGACGACGGCGAGCCGATGGCCCCCTCCGACGCCGCGAAGGGCGACGGCGGCCTTGCCGCGATACTCGCCGAAATGGACGAGAACTGGCTTGTCCTCAAGCCGCGCCTCGGCATAAACAACCCGCAGCCCTACGCGACGTGGTTCTCGCTGAGGCACGACCTCTTCCGCATATACGACGGCGAGGACGGCGACAAGGCGTGGAAGACCGCGCTTCGCAAGTACAAGGTGGACGACCTGAACGAAGTCGCGGAGTTCCGCCACTACTGCCAGCCGCTCGCCGGATCGACCGCCGAGAAGGAGCCCGGCTTCGTCATACCGTTCGGGTCGCTGATCGCGCACGGATACAACTTCTTCGGCGAGGAGCTCGCCCCCGGCGACGCCGCGCTTGACTCCACGTACTACGCGACGCACATCTCGTCGGCAGGCGTCCACTTCGAGGGCTTCGACGACGGCGTGTTCTCGAAGACGCCGTCCGCGTACCTCGTTCCGGTCGGCGAGGACAGGATGCGTGCCGTCGGCGACCCGGATACCGTCCTTTCGTGGAAGGTGGTTGACCAGACGATCCCCGCGCCCTACGCGATCGGCTCAACGCAGCTCGACGACCCGGACTGGACGCCGCTCTACGACGGCGCGACCGGCGGGAACGACCTTGGCGCGCGCATCAGAAAGCACCCGTCGTTCCGCGTCTCCTACGACGACGTCGGCAAGGAGCCGAACGACGAATCGCTCGACTGCACGCGCCTCGTCGGGCGCTCTGCGTGGAATACGCGCTGGCTTCTCATCATCCCCGCTGGCGCCATGAACGCCGACCGCGACGCGGCGATCTCGGCGTTCATCAACGGTGTTGACTCCGACCGCGACGGGAAGCTCGACTTCAAAGGCGTGAAGGACATAAAGCTCGGACTCAAGACATACTCGACGAGCGGCAACTAAGACAAGGAAAGGATAACGACATGAACAAGCCACATCTTATCGCTTCTCTTCTGGCAATCGCTCCATCGTTCCTTCTCGCGGCTACGCCCATACTGGCCGAGAGCCCCTGCATCTTNNTTTTTCAGGGCCAATTCGCGGCGCAACTACGCCCTGACAGTGCCGATGGCCTCTGCGCCAGTTGACGGCGCGGCGAGCCCCGGCGCAGTCGTGTCGGTGGAAGTGACCGAGCCGAACGGTGCAGTGTGGACGGGCGTCGTCGTAGATTCTGATGCGACGCTTGGCGGACCGGGATCGGTCAAGGAAGTTGACATTGTCCTCGCAAAATGCACGAACAACGCGTACGGGCTCGACGACAGTCTCTACGACGACCTCTACTGGGCGTGGCGGTACAGCCAGTACTACAAGCCAGGCGAGACGTTCGACCCCACGAAAGACCATGACGGCGACGGCGTATCGACGCGCTCGGAGGCGCTTTCGGGGACAAATCCGTTTGACTCTGCCGATAAACTCGAGATAGTTTTCTACAAGTCTGAAAAGTCGGATTCCGGCTCTGGGGCAGGCGAGAACGGCGAGCTGGCGTTTACGGCAAGTCCCGGTCGCGCCTACTCGTTGGAGGCGGCCACGTCTCTGGATAACCCAGAATGGGAAAAGGTCGAATTCCTGAACGAGGGTTC
>LXOW01032630.1_pt1 | contig 12584 bp, 12 predicted proteins | sample 1368591 | NCBI WGS metagenome assembly LXOW01 (sample SAMN04884650, study PRJNA319009) | bovine gut metagenome | isolation source: Cow rumen | host: Bos taurus | place: Italy: Legnaro (PD) | collected 2014-07-09
AAGTACGGCACAATTCCTGCCGGAACAGGTTAAAGATTTTTATGGGAGTTCAGTATCAATTCTTACTTCTTACCTGTCCCTTGCCGAAACCAACGGGGCGTCGAGGGCGCCGCCCCCTACGCAATTCTCAATTCTTACCTCTTACTTGTCACTTGACGATTCCCTGCATTTTCCCGGCGGGGGCGGTGTCGGTGACGTCGCCGCCCACGATTTTGCCGTCCAGGACGAAAATCGTGGCGTAGACCGGGCCCTCGGATTCCTCGGCGTTCAGCACCTCGTAGACGTAGCGGGTGGCCTGACGGCCTGCGTACTGGGTCAGGTCGAAGCCCTGGGACTTTTGCAACTCGTTGTACCGCCGGAATACCTCCGTGTCCTCCGCCGGGATCTTGATGGACTGGGTCTGGACCGGCTCGCCGTTCACCTGCCAGCCCTGCTGGGTGATGTAGGCCACGCGGGCCTCGTTGGTTTCCCCGTTCCGGGCGTCCGCCGCCTCGGGGGTCCCGGTTTTCGCGGCGGCCAGCACGGCGGCCAGCACCAGCGCCGCGATGACCAGGGTTACAATGGCCGCCAGCTTGGTCTTGGAAACCTTGGTTGTTATCACAAACATGTTATTACACCCTTTCATTCATGATGTCTGGTGACACTCTATGCTGGGGTGGGTGGAGATATGAAAGGAGACGCGATGATTCGATTAGACAAATACCTCTCCGATGCCGGTCTCGCCTCCCGGCGGGAATTGAAGGACCTCCTGAAAGCCGGGGCCGTTACGGTGAATGGCAAGCCTGCTGCCGACGGGGCCGCCAAGGTGGACCCGGAGAAGGACCGGGTTTGCTTTCATGGGGAACCGGTGGAGGGCCCCCGCCGCGTGGTGGGCCTGCTCCACAAGCCAGCGGGTTATGTGACCTCCACGGAGGACCCCCGGGACAAGACCGTGATGGAGCTGCTCCCGGCCGCCTGGCTGCGGCAGAAGGTGGTCCCCGTGGGCCGTCTGGACAAGGAGACGGAGGGCCTGCAGCTGTTTACCAACGACGGCGATCTGGCCCACCGTCTGATTTCCCCCAAGTACGGGGTGGAAAAGCGCTATTACGCCCGCCACGAGGGAACCGCCTCAGCGGAGGATGTGGCAATCTTTGCCCAAGGGCTGACGTTGAAGGACGGAACCCTCTGCCGTCCCGCCGTCCTGCGGCCTCTGGGTCCCGGAGAGAGCGAAATCACCGTCACCGAGGGCAAATACCACCAGGTCCGCCGAATGATGGCAGCCCGGGGCCTGTTGGTGAACTACCTCCGCCGGGAACAGGAGGGCTCCCTGGAGCTGAATGGCCTCGCCCTGGGAGAGACCCGGGAACTGACGGAGAAGGAAATTGCGGCGCTCTGCGAGCCGTGAAACCTGTACCGTGGCGCACGCAGTGCGCCTCTACGGGAGCCTGAACGCAGAACCCCGTACCTATGCAAATTCCACAAAGCCAAAATGTTGACAAATTCAGAAAAAACCCCGGGCAAGTTTTGGCAGAAATTGGCCACATCGCCGGATTTGTTGTCTTTTTGCATAAAAGAAACTTCAAAAATGCACAGAAAATACTAAATTTCTCTTGCAAAATTCACTGAGATCGGGTATGATAAGTCGGAGACATTGTACAAACCATCACACAGGAGTGCGATATCATGACGAATCATATCTTTTCCGACGTGATTCAGCAGATGCGGACTGCTACGGACCGGCAGATCGGCGTGATTGACGCTGAGGGTACCGTTGTTGCCTGCTCTGAGGTGGATCAGGTGGGAACCAAATATCCCAAGCTTGCTCGGGTGGTCGCCCTTTCAGACGACCAGGCCGTGCATTTTTCCGGCAAAACCGTCCGGGCTTTGTCAAACTTCGGCGGAAGCTTCGATTTTGCCGTCTTCGTGAACGGGGACGACGAGTTGGCCCAAAGCCTCTGCTTGATGGCCCAGGTGGCGCTGAACTGCACCAAAATCTACTATGAGGAAAAGCACGACAAGGCTACCTTTGTCAAGAATATCATCACCGACAACATTCTTCCCGGCGACATCTACATCCGCGCCAAGGAGCTCCATTTTCCACCGGATCAAAACCACATCGTCTTCCTGGTCCGGCAGTCCGGCAACGGAGACGTGGGGATTGTGGACGTGCTCCAGAACCTCTTCCCGGATCGGCAGCAGGATTTTGTGATTTCCATCAACGAGACGGATGTGGCTGTGGTCAAGACGGTCCCCCCCGAGGTGGAGCAGAGCGAGCTGCTTGCTCTGGCCGGCACCATGGAGGATGCCCTCAAGAGCCAGCTCTTTATCAAGAGCATCATTGGCATTGGCGGTGTGGCGGAGCATCTGCGGGAACTGGCGGACTCCTACAAGGAGGCCCAGGTGGCTATCGAGGTGGGGAAGGTGTTCGACACCGAGAAGACCGTTATCACCTACGAAAACCTGGGCATCGGCCGTCTGATCTACCAGCTGCCCACCACCCTCTGCGAGATCTTCCTGGGAGAGGTGTTCAAGAAGAACTCCATCGACACCCTGGACCAGGAGACGCTGTTCACCATCAACAAGTTCTTTGAGAACAACCTGAACGTGTCCGAGACCTCCCGGAAGCTCTTCGTCCACCGGAACACCCTGGTCTACCGGCTGGAAAAGATCAAAAAGCTCACGGGTCTGGACCTGCGGGAGTTCGACCACGCCATCATCTTCAAGGTGGCCCTGATGGTCAAAAAATACCTGGCTTCCCGGGATAACAAGATATTTTGAGCCGTAGGGACAAGCATTTACGCAGGCTGTCAAAAAACTGTATGCGTTGCAGACTGAATTGAAAATTGAGAATTGAAAGTTGAAAATGGCGGAGCTTTTCAAATTGCCATTTGAAAAGCAGAAATGAACGACTGAAGCGAAACTGTTTTCGTTTTCTTGTGTTCAAAGCCGTCTGGGAAGCCAAAGTTGCTGCCAACCCTCTGCACCCTTTTTCCTTTCGTCGTTCAAATCGCAATTTGAACGATACCATAACTCTCAACTCTCAACTCTTTTGACTCGCTGCTTACGGTTCCCGCAGTAAATAAATTCATTTCAATCCGTTCAAACAGGAGTACCATATGATCGAATTTCGAAACGTCACCAAGGTCTATGAGGCCGGCAACCGCGCCCTGGAGGGTGTGAGCCTGCGCATAGAAGACGGGGAGTTTGTGTTTCTGGTGGGACCCTCCGGCTCCGGCAAGTCCACCATCATCAAGCTCCTGACCGCGGAGCTGGAGCCCACCTCCGGCTCCATCGAGGTCAACGGCTACCGGCTGGAGACCATCAAAAAGCGACAGATTCCCTATATGCGCCGTACCGTCGGCGTCATCTTCCAGGATTTCCGCCTGATTGAGAACAAGACCGTCTTTGAGAACGTGGCCTACGGCATGCGCATTGTGGGCGCATCGGCCAAGGAGATCCAGGCCCGGGTTCCCTATGTGCTGGACCTGGTGGGCTTGGAGAACCGGGGGCGCCGCCTGCCCCATGAGCTTTCCGGCGGTGAGCAGCAGCGTGTGGCCATTGCCAGGGCTCTGGTGAACAATCCGGCCATGATTGTGGCCGACGAGCCCACCGGCAACCTGGACCCCCAGCGCTCCTATGAGATTATGATGCTCCTGGAGTCCATCAACGCCCTGGGCACCACCGTGATGGTGGTGACCCACGAGCAGGAGCTGGTCAATCGCTTCACCAAGCGTGTGATTGCCATTGGCGAGGGCAAGGTTATCAACGACGGAATGGATGGGTACTACTTTAATGAAGAGAGTTAGAAAGATGGGATACCTCTTCAAAGAGGGTATCCGCAATATGTTTACCCACGGCTTCATGTCCTTTGCGGCCGTGTGCGTTACGGTGGCCTGCCTGGTCATCATCGGCGGCTTTTCGCTGATTATTTACAATCTGAGCCTGTTTGTTTCCGATATGGAGCAGCAGAACCGGGTTCTGGTCTATGTGGACGAGAACTACGACACTGCCGAGGCCAAGTCGGTGGGTTCCAAAATCAACCTGGTGAATAACGTCCGGGAGGCGGTCTTCATGTCCCGGGAGGAAGCGGTGGAAAACTTCGTGAAGGAGCAGGGAGCCGACGAGACCTTCGCGGGCATCAACGCCTCGGACCTGCGGGACCGCTTCATTGTCACCCTGGAGGACAATTCCAAGATGGCCGATACGGTGGAGCAGATTCGCCAGATTGAGGGCGTGGCCCGAATTTCCGACCGGCCTGAAATCGCGGATGGTATTACCACCATTCAGCGGGTGCTGAACATTGTCTCCATTGGCATCATTGTGGTTCTGCTGGTGGTCTCCCTGTTTATGATCTCCAATACCATCAAGCTGGCCATGTATGACCGGCGGGATGAAATTGCCATCATGAAAATGATTGGCGCGACCAATCGCTTTATCCGTTTCCCCTATTTTGTGGAGGGCTTTCTGATCGGCGTGATTTCCGGCGCCGGTGCCTTCTTCATCGAATGGGGACTCTACGACTTGCTGGCGACCCGTATTACGCAGATGCAGACTATGCAGCTTTTGACCATCGTCCCCTTCCGGGAGGTCTTTATGCCCATGGTGGTGACCTTCGGGGCTGCGGGCCTGTTTGTAGGCATGTTTGGTTCTGTGATGTCCATCCGGAAATTCCTGGACGTTTGATTCCTGGGGCCGGACAGGGAAGCCTTTATCCAAGGAGGTTTGTGTTATGTACAAATACCGCCGTGTGATCGTTTCTGTAATTGCCGGACTGCTGGCGCTGCTGCTGGTTGGGGGCTTGATTTTCTCCGCCTTCGCGGAGTCCTCATCCACCATCAAGTCCCGCATTGAGGCCTTGAAGCGGCAGGAAAAGGAAATTGCCGCCGAGAAGCAGGAAGCCAAGGAGCAGCGGGAATCCAATGAAACGGAGATTCTGGACCTGGTGGAGAAAAAGAACCTGATCGATCAGCAGATCAAGCTGACTCAGGACTCCATCGAGAACAAAAACGAACTGATTCAGGAGTATGCCCTCCTGATTGCGGAAAAACAAAATGAGCTGGGAGACGCGATTTCGTGTCGGGACGACCTGAACGAGCGCTTCCGCGTTCGAATCCGGGCCATGGAAGAGAATGGAAAGCTCACCTATTGGTCCATCCTCTTCAAGGCCAACAGCTTTGCCGATCTTCTGGACCGGGTGGAGATCATCAACGAGATTGCCCGCTCGGACGAACGGATGGTCAACCAGCTTCAGGAGGCTGCCCAGCAGATTGAGGTGGCCCGGCAGGAGCTGGCTGCGGAGAAGTTGGAAATGGAGGAGGCAAAGGGGGGCCTGGCTGCCGAGCAGGAAGAGCTGGAAAGCCAGCGCACCGAGGCGGACAACCTGATGGCGGAGCTGATGGCCGACCATGAGGAGTACGCTGCCGCAGAGAGCAAGTATCAGAAGGAGCAGGAGGAACTGCTGTCCAAGATTGCCTCTGAGCAGGTCAAATACAAGGAGGCGGTTGCCGCCGAGGAAAAGGCCCGCAGAGAGGCGGAANNCCCGCGCACAGGCAGCCGCTGCCCGTGAGAGAGAGGCCTCCGGTGGAGGCAGCTCTTCCAGCGGAAGCAGCTCCTCCAGCGGAAGCAGCTCCTCCAGCGGAAGCAGTTCTTCTGGCGGAAGCGGCTCCTCGGGCGGCGGAAGTTCCTACAGTGGTTCCAGCAGCAGCTACGGCTTTAGCTGGCCCTGCACGGCCCGCGCCATTACCTGCCCCTTCGGCCCCCGCTACCATCCCATTACCGGCGTCTACAGCAATCACAGCGGCGTCGATATCGGCGCCAGCTACGGCTCGCCCATCTATGCCTGCGCCTCCGGCACCGTGACCACCGCCACCTACGGCACGGCCTACGGCTACTACGTGACCATCAACCACGGCAACGGCTTCTCTACCCTCTACGGCCACATGACCCGCTACACCGTCCAGTCCGGCCAGTACGTGACCAAGGGAGAGATCATCGGCTATGTGGGCAGCACTGGTTGGTCCACCGGCGCCCACCTGCACCTGACCATGTACTATAACGGTACGTTGGTAAATCCGTTGGACTACCTCCCCGCCGGAGGATATTTCGTCTGATCTGAGAAATAAAGAAGGTTACAGAATCTATGTACAAATATCGTCGTGTGATTGTTTCCGCCATTGCAGGGCTGCTGGCGCTGCTGATGGTGGGCGGCCTGATCTTCTCCGCCTTTGCGGAGAGCTCCTCCACCATCAAGGCCCGTATTGAGGAATTGAAGCGGCAGGAGAAGGAAATTGCCGCCCAGAAGCAGGAGGCTCAGGAGCAGCGGGAGGCCAACGAATCGGAGATTCTGGGTCTGGTGGAGCAGAAGAACCTGATTGACCAGCAGATTTCGTTGACCCATAACTCAATTGAAACGCAAAATGAGCTGATCCGGGAATATACGCTTTTGATTGCGGAAAAACTAAATGAACTGAACGACGCCGTGGCCGAGCGGGACGCCCTCAACGAGCGCTACCGCGTCCGCATCCGAGCCATGGAGGAAAATGGAAACCTGACCTACCTGTCCATCCTCTTCAAGGCCAGCAGCTTTGTGGACCTGCTGGACCGGGTGGAGATGATTAACGAGGTTGCCCGGTCCGACGAGCGGATGATTGCCCAGCTCCAGGCGGCTGCCCAGCAGATTGAGTTGGCCCGGCAGGAGTTGGCTGCCGAAAAGGTGAAGCTGGAGGAAGCCAAGGACGCGCTGACTGCCGAGGAGGAAGAGCTGGAAGGCCAGCGCACCGAGGCGGACGGTCTGATGACGGAGCTGATGGCCGACCATGCGGAATACGCTGCCCTGGAGCAGCAGTACGAGGAAGAGCAGGCGAAGCTGCAGAAGGAAATTGCCGCCGATCAGGCCAAGTACAAGAAGGCGCTTGCTTCCGAGCAGTCCTACAACAACTCCTACAGCGGCGCCACCAGCAGCTCCGGCATGAGCTGGCCCTGTGCCGCCCGGGGCATCACCAGTCCCTTCGGTACCCGGTCCGATCCCTTTTCTCACACACAGACCTCCCACAGCGGCATTGACATCAACGCCGGCTACGGCGCGCCCATCTATGCCTGTGCCTCCGGCACCGTGACCAGCGCAACCTACAGCTCGATTTTCGGTTATCACGTGCGAATCAGCCACGGCAACGGATTCCTGACCCTCTATGGTCACATGACCCGCTACACGGTCCATGCCGGGCAGCAGGTGAGCAAGGGGGAGATCATCGGCTATGCGGGCAGCTCTGGCCGGTCCACAGCCGCCCACCTGCATCTGACCATGTATTACAACGGCGTGCTGGTGAACCCGCTGAATTACCTTCCCTCCGGCTGGTACTTTGCCTGATCCGGCGGGACCCGCGATAGGACGAGTTTTCTCGTCCTATCTTGCTGTCTTGCGTCGATTCAGTCGCACCGCAGGGGCGCACAGGGTACGCCCCTGCGGATGAATAGAGACTATCACTTTAGAATGTCGAGGTTACAGTTATGGAACCCAATGATTTCAACCAATTCAATCGAGGAATAGAGCCTTGGGCTCAGCCCCAGGCCCGCGTGGTGAAGCAGACCCGAATCTGGCCGATTTTCCTGGCGGCCCTGCTGGCCTCAGTGGCGACTGTCGTGGTCTGCTATTTTGCATTCAACCTGCAACCGGAACAGGTTTCTGCCCCCGCTTGGGAGGGGAAGCTCCAGGAGATTCAGGGTTTGGTGGACAAATACTTCATCGGAGATGTGGATGACGAAAAGATGGCGGACGCGCTGGCCGCCGGGATGATCGACGGCCTGGACGACGAGTGGAGCTATTATATTTCTTCCGAGGATTACGCCGCATACGAGGAAAACGCGACCAACTCCTATGTGGGCATTGGCGTGACCATCAGTGGGGAAAACGTCGAAAAGGGCCTGGAAATTGTAGACGTCAGCCCCAACAGCCCCGCCTATGAGGCCGGACTGGAGTCTGGGGATCTGATCCTGGCTGTGGAAGGCACTCCGATCCTGGATGGCACCGACCAGTCCCTGGACACCACGGAGACCAAGAAACGGGTCCGGGGAAAGGCAGGGACCACTGTGACCCTGACCATATCCCACAATGGCGTAGTCCGGGACGTGACCGTTACCCGGGCAAAAATCAAGAGTATTAATGTCACCTGGGACATGCTGGAGGGCCAGCTTGCCTTGATCCGGATTCGCAATTTTGAACAGGACGCTGCCAAGGATACCCTTGCGGCCATTGCGGAGGCCAGAGAAGAGGGAGCCAAGGCGCTGATCTTTGACGTCCGCTACAACCCCGGAGGCTATAAATATGAGCTGGTGAAGATTCTGGACTATCTGCTGCCCGAGGGGCCGCTGTTCCGCAGCCTGGATTACACCGGCACGGAAGAGGTGGACTACTCCGACGCATCCTTCCTGGATATGCCCATGGCCGTGCTGGTCAACTACGAGTCCTATTCTGCAGCGGAGTTTTTCGCCGCTGCCCTGCAGGAGTACAAGGCTGCCGTGGTGGTGGGCGAGCAGACCTACGGCAAGGGCCGTTTCCAGACGGTCAAGAAGCTGAAAGATGGCTCTGCCATCAACATTTCCGTGGGCCAGTACACCACCCCCAAGGGCGTCAGCCTGGTGGGGAAGGGCATCACCCCCGATCACCTGGTGGAAATCACCAAGGACCAGAAGCGGGACCTCTACTACAGCCGCCTGGACCGGGCCGTGGACGCCCAACTGCAAAAGGCCATTGAGGTGCTGACGAACCCGTAGGAACGGGGGAGATGCATAATCGCAGGGATCAAGGATCAGGGGGGTTCAGAGTCTGTAGGGACGGCACCCTGCCGTCCGCGCCTCCCCTTGTTTGCTTCGCAAACGGCGGGCAAATTGCCCGCGCTACACGATTTGGGGTTCGCACCCCTGTGTTGTCTGAAACACTACCACTCTATCATACAAGGAGAACCAAATGGAACTTGAACCACAGACAAAACAAACCCTTGCGGAAATCTCCGCGCTGTTGGTTGCCCACCCGATCGAAACGCCCCGGCTGCTGCTGCGGCCCTTCCGGCAGGACGACCTGGAAGACCTTTACGAATATCTCTCCCAAAAGGAACAGCAGCGCCTGGCAGGGAACGTGCGAGTGGATACCCTGGCCGACGCCCAGGCTTGCCTGGATCACATACTGGACCCCTCTCATCCGCCCTTCTGCTTTGCCATCGTGTACAAGGAGGCGCAAAAGGTCGTCGGGAACCTCTCTGTCGGACGCTATCCCTGCGTGGACCGCGATGAAGCAGTGAAGCGCCTGCGCGGCGTATCTCTTTCCTACGTCCTCAACGAGCGCTATTGGCGGCAGGGGATCATGACTGAGCTGCTCCGTGCGGTCTATCCCTTCCTGTTTGAACAGGCCGGGCTGGACTATATCCAATCCGGCTACTTCGACTTCAACGAGGCCTCCGCCGCCCTGCATCGGAAGCTCGGCATGAAGCTCTGGACGGAGGATGAATTCGAGTACGAAGGCCAACGCATCCGGACAAAGGAAATGATCCTGTTCCGGGAGGAGTATCAGAACACAGAGAACCGCCCCCCTGTGTTGCCAAACCCTTGAATCAGGTCTATAAATGCTGCGGCCCTATCATGGAAGGAGACAGAAAAGAATGAAATCTGAAATCGATACCTCTTGGGTACGGAGCATGCTGCATCCGGGGGAGAACCTGCTCTGGACCGGAAGGCCCGAAAAACTCCGACTTTTTGAGATAGGAGACATTTCCGATTTGCTCTTTTTCCTGCTCTATTTTGGCAGTTACATCCTTCTTGTGTGGAAAATATGGACTGATTCGGAGAGCGGTTCTTCCAAGTTCTTGACTGTGGCTGTAGGGCTGAATGTAATCTCGATGCTAATAAAACTCTTCGTTGAGAGACTGATGATGCGAAAATACCGCTATGCACTGACCAACCAGAGAATCATTCTGAACGAGGGAAAAACCTGCAAGAGTCTGATTCTGACAGAGCTTCCGCGCATGACCGTGAATCAGAGAAAGGATGGCAGCGGCGACATCTGCTTCGGCGAAGGGTGGTTTCGTTCCAAGCCTCACTCGCCGCGTTCCCACGCTGGCTACACAACCTACATCGCCGTACTGTGGGGCATTCCCGACGTGAATCAGGTCGAATACCGCATCCGTACGACAGTGGATCAGGTCCGGGCTGCATGTCGCAATGACTGACTCAAAAAAATGATAACCCGACTCCGCAAGGTGATTTGCTCCTTCTGTGAGAGATAGGGCATAAAGCCGGGAAACTCTCGGGAAACACTATGGAAACTCCACGAAATCTTGTCAGAATAACGGTTGACAAAGCACGGTTTGCCCGCTATAATATAGCGGCAAAAAATGATTGGGAATACCCAATAGAAAGGCGGAGTCCGCATGGCGAAGGAATACAAGATCACAAGCATCCGACTCAAAGAGCTGGAACAGGAGCTACACTATCTCAAGACCACCCGCGAGAAGGAAGTCGCGGAGCATTTGAAGGAAGCTCGTTCCTTCGGTGACCTTTCGGAGAACAGCGAATACGACGAAGCGAAAAACGAGCAGGCCCAGCTCTATGGCCGCATTGCGGAAGTAGAGAACATTTTGGCCCACGCCGTCATCATTGACGACGGTTTGGACGGGGTGGAGGAATCCGCCGCCGGTCGGGTGGGCCTGGGCTGCACCGTCAAGGTGCGGGATCTGGAGCTGGACGAGGAAGACATCTATGCCATCGTCGGCTCCCAGGAGGCGGACCCCAAGAATTACCGGATCTCCGACGACTCTCCCTTTGGCCGCGCCATGCTGGGCAAGACCGTGGGAGATATCGTGACAGTTGAGGCCCCCGCCGGGACCCTCCAATTTGAGATCCTTTCCGTTGAGAAATAATTGTAGGGCGGCCAGACCCCTGGCCGCCGATGCACATACCCTGCAGCGGCGCACAGTGTGCGCTACAGCACACGCCCTGTAGCGGCGCACAGTGTGCGCCACGGCACACGCCCTATAGCGGCGCACAGTGTGCGCCACGGCACACGCCCTGCAGCAGCGCACAGTGTGCGCCACGGCACATGCCCTGTAGCGGCGCACAGTGTGCGCCACGGCACACGCCCTGTAGCGGCGCACAGTGTGCGCCACGGCACACGCCCTGCAGCGGCGCACAGTGTGCGCCACGGCACACGCCCTGCAGCGGCACACAGTGTGCGCTACGGCACACGCCCTGTAGCGGCGCACACCAGTGCGCCACGATACACAACAATATGAAAGAGGGATGATCATGCACTGGTCCGTTCAAATCGCTCAAAAAATCATTGCCGCCAAGCCCGATAAGGAAGAGTATGTCTGCGCCGCCGGGATCAGTCCCTCCGGCTCCGTCCACATCGGCAACTTCCGCGACGTGGCCACCAGCTACTTTGTGGTGCGCGCCCTGCGTTCCATGGGCAAGAAGGCCAAGCTGCTGTTCTCCTGGGACGAGTTTGACCGGATGCGGAAGGTTCCCGCCAACGTGGCGGCGGTCCCGGGCAACGAGGATATGGAGCAGTTCATCGGCTGCCCCTATATTGACGTGCGCAACCCCTTCCCGGATTCCCCCTATGAGAACTACGCCAAGCACTTTGAGGCGGAGTTCGCCGCCTCCATCAAGGAATTCGGCATCGACATGGACTACCGCTACCAGGCGGAAATGTACCGCACCGGCAAGTACGTGAAGTACATTCTCCTGGCGCTGGAAAAGCGTGGCGAAATCTTTGATATTCTGGACAGCCACCGCACCCAGGACGCCAAGCCGGGCGAGCGGGAGGCCTACTATCCCGTTTCCATCTACTGCCCGGAGTGCCACCGGGACTCCACCACCATCGATACTCTGTCCGACGACTGCCATGTGGCCACCTACCACTGCGCCTGCGGCCACCACGGGACCTTTGACTTCACCAAGGACTTCAACTGCAAGCTGTCCTGGAAGGTGGACTGGCCCATGCGCTGGCTCTATGAGGGCGTGGATTTTGAGCCCGGCGGACGGGACCATTCCAGCCCCAACGGCAGCTACGACACCAGCAAGGACATTGCCAAGGCCATTTTCGGCTGCCAGGCTCCCATCTTCCAGGGCTATGACTTCATCGGCCTGAAGGGCGCAACCTCCAAGATGTCCGGCTCCACCGGCCTGAACCTGACCCCGGCCACCCTGCTGAAGCTCTACCAGCCGGAGATCATCCTCTGGCTCTACTCCAAGTTTGAGCCCCTGAAGGCCTTCGACTTCTGCTTCGACAACGGCATCCTGCGCCAGTATTCCGAGTTCGACAAGATGCTCGAGGCCGTGCAGAACGGCACCGCCGACGAGTATACCCGGGACGTGATGGCCAACACCGTCATCGAGGGCCGGAGCGTGATTCCCGTCTCCATGTCTAACCTGGTCCAGTTCGGCTCCGTGGTCAACTTCAACCCCGATATGCTGGAGGTTGTCTTTGAGAAAATCGGCACCCCCTACAAGTACGTGGAGTTTGCCGACCGCTTTGACCGGGCCAAGTACTGGCTGGAAATGTGCTCCCCCGAGAGCGTCAACCGCCTGCGGAAGCTCCGCAACTGGGAGGTCTA
>LXOW01157590.1_pt1 | contig 12581 bp, 7 predicted proteins | sample 1368591 | NCBI WGS metagenome assembly LXOW01 (sample SAMN04884650, study PRJNA319009) | bovine gut metagenome | isolation source: Cow rumen | host: Bos taurus | place: Italy: Legnaro (PD) | collected 2014-07-09
ATCATATGCTGAGTCTGGAAAGAGCAACGGAACTGAACGCGACGATGGTGTCGGAAGAGCACCTGATCATCCACGCGAAGAACGTATGCTACGCCATGGGCGCCATGGCGGAACACTTCGGCGAGGACGTGGAGCACTGGCAGGCCGTGGGCATGCTGCACGACTACGACTATGAAAAATATCCGGAGGAGCACCTGCAGCACACGGAAGCGGAGCTGCTGGCCGCCGGCGTGGATCCGGAGGATGTGCGGGCCATCATGAGCCACGGCTGGGGCATCTGCACGGACGTGGAGCCGGTGACGAACATGGAAAAGAGCCTGTTCACCGTGGACGAGCTGACCGGCATCATCCAGGCCTGCGCCCGGATGCGGCCCAACGGCATTCAGGACCTGGAAGTCAAAAGCTTCATGAAGAAATACAAGGACAAAAAATTCGCGGCCAAATGCGACCGCGAACTGATTCAGAAGGGATGCGACCTGCTGGGCATGGAAGTCCGGGAGGTTGCGGAAATCTGCATTGAGGGAATGAAGCCTCACGCAGCGGAAATCGGACTGGAGGGCACGGGAGAGGCCTGACGGTTCCAGCGCCGGGCGGCGGTGACGCCGGCGGCGCCGATCACTGCGACAACCCCCAGCATTACCAGGTGCCAGGCAGCATGCGTCATGCCCGGCACTTTTATTTTGCTGCCGTCAATCGCGAACTCAATGACGACCAGCGCGCCGATGCAGAGCAGGTAGATGCCCATGGGCGCCCAGCGCCGCGGGAAGGAAAGGCCTTTGCCGGATCCCAGGATCCAGAACAGGAGCACGCCGGCCAGCACCAGGGCGCACAGCAGCTGCTCCGCATGCACGAAGAGCCAGTAGATGCCGCTGGACCGCATGCTTTCGCACAGCACCTGGGGCAGGGCCAGGAAGAACAGGGTCAGGGTGAAGCTCCAGCCGGTACGGCCGGTGCTCCGCAGCCGGAAGAAGGCGATGGCGGCCCAGGCCAGGGCAAACACGCCGGAAAGCACGCAGATGGCCCAGCTCCAGGATTCGTATCCGCCGTCGGAGGAAATCTTCAGCGCAAAGGGGAAGAAGGCCAGGGGGCTCCCGTCCGGCAGGGAAATGCCGGCGCCCCAGGATTCGGCGAAGCATTCGCCAAACCGGAACAGGGCCACCAGCAGCGCGCCAAAGGGCGCGAAGGCATCCATGCCCATCCAGACGGAGCCCTTCCGGGTCAGCCGGTTGGCCAGCAGCACGCCCAGGCACACGCCCACCGCGCCGCAGAAGAAGGACAGATAATCGATCTCAAACTCCAGCAGCACTTCGAAGGCGGCGATGCCGTCGTACTCAAAATCCAGCTCCTGGGTCATCAGGGCATAGCCGCAGCGGGCCAGCACCGTGCCGAAGACTGCGGAGAACAGGAAGGCCAGCAGGGCGGTTACCCAGGCCCGCTTCTTCAGCCGGGGCAGGCGCACGGCCCCGGCGCAGCGGAGCCCGTAAAGCATAAAGATGAGGACGGAGCCCGCCCCCATCAGCCACAGATAGGCAGTCATCATTCAATATCTTCTCCATTCCACGCGGAAGCGAAGTAGACGATATCCGGCACGTTCCGGGGTTCGGCGTTCTTCTCGTCGTTGACCATCTGGCCGCGGAAGATCATGGCCGCGGAGTAGCCGCCGTCCAGGTTATAGGCGTAGATGGCGCCTTCATCCCTGCACAGGCGGGCGAAATCCATCAGCTTCATGCCCACGGTCACATCCTGCATGGTGGTGATGATCATCTTGTAATGCAGCGGACCCACCTGGCAGATGGCCAGGCGCGCGTAAAACTCGTCCTCATGCAGGTAATTCGGCTTGGCGGCAAACTTGTCCGGCACTTCGCCGTTGTTCACCAGGATCGGCCCGAAGTAGAAGGCGTTGAGGATCTTTTTCCCGTCAATGGAATCGCCCACATCCCCCTTCCGGGGCTTGGCGATGAGGTGGAAATCCCCGTCCTCATCGATGGCGAGCACGTCCAGCGCGCCCTTCAGCTTGTTCTTGAAGGTTTCCCCCTGGCGGATGATGAGCCCCTCCGTCCGGCGGGCGGCGAAATCCCCGTTGAAGGCGACGACCGCGTTGACCCATCCGGCCATCTGCTCCACGGCTTTGGAATCCTTCTTATTGAAGGACACCGCCGCCAGGGTCCGCAGCTGGGAGGCGTGGCCGAGGCGGATATCCACAATCCAGGCGCCGGACTTTTTGTTTCCCTTATAGCCGGTCATGTAGTCCGAGAGGTCGTCCCGGAAATTGATATGCACGGAGATCGTGGGATCCTCGTAGGTGTAATCATCCTTATAGAACTCCTCCAGGGGCTCCATTCCGCCGGAAAAGTCGATGGGCAGGGGCATGGAAAGCAGGGCCGGCTCTTTGGCCGGGGCATCCTCACCCAGGGCGGCGCAGGGAACCAGCAGCAGGAGCGCAAGCAAAACGGAAAGGACGGCTCGCATTCGGGGAAAACCTCCTTACAAAACACTTCATCTATATGGACGAATCATTATATCATATTCATCCCGGAAAAGGGAATCTGCCGGGAATCGGGCCGGATCAGTCGCCCTTCACGGAGAAGAGCTGCAGGGAACGGCTCAGGGAGGAGATCCGGGACGCGGCGGACTTCGGAACCGTAACCGCGTAAAGGCCGGACTCCGTTGCGGCGTGGATACGTACGGTATCCGCGTTCTCCATCCGGACGGAATCCACGCCAAAGAGCGCGGGGCCGGCAATGGCGCTGAAATGATATCCGGTGCCCAGCAGCGAAAGGGCGGAGGCCGGATAAATGCTCTGGAGAATGAGGGGTTCGCCCTCCTGGGTTTGCCAGTACAGGGTGGCCACCCGGCCGAAACCGCCCTCCAGCCCCGCGTCGGCGGAGGTGCCGGAGACGAAGAGCATGCCGGAGCCGCTCATGAAGCTGAGGACGGGAACGGGGAATGCCTTCACCAGGGAACGGAGCTCCGTTTCCGAGGAAATGCTGAGGGCCGGACTGGCGGTCAGCAGCGGCTGGGGCGCCGGCTTCTCCGTATCCTCCTTCTTCGGCTGGGCCAGCACCAGGAGGATGCACACCGCGGCGATCAGCACCACGGTCAGGACACCTGCCAGCACTTTCAGCAGGATCCGGATGAACTTTTTCCGCTTGCTCACGGGGCAGGCCTCCTTTCCCCGGCGGCCCGCCCAGCCCCGGGAAGGGACGAAACCGGTGATCTGTAACGTTATTATATCGGCGGCAAAACAGGCTGTCAAACCGCCCGGCTTGCCCGAAAGGGAAAACCGATGTAAAATAAGATGTTACGGAGGGAGCGGAAATGAAGAAGCTTCTGACTGTTATCCTGGTCCTCTGCCTGGCGGCGGCGGTATCGATCGCCGGGGCGGAAGGGGCTGCGCTGGAGGAAAACGCGCTGGAGCTGTTCGGCAGCAGCGTGCGCTTTCCTGCGGTGACCGGCATGGCAGATGAAACGGCCCAGGCCGCGGTAAACGCCCGGATCCGGGAGGATCTGCGGGTGGACACGTACCTGGAGAAGATGACCGCCCTGATTTCCGATGAGGCGCGCGCCATCACCGTGAACTGGAGCGGCAGGATCGCCGGGGACGTGTTCAGCGGATCGCTGGAGGCGGAAACCACGGTGAAGAACGCGCTGAGCTCCCACGCCTGGACCTGGAGCAACGTGGACCTGCGGGACGGGCACGAGATCTCCCTCGGTGAACTGTTCGCCGATGAGGCGTCCGCCCGGGAAGGGCTGGAAACGCTGCTGGAGGATCTCTCCTATGACCTGAGCCCGCACCTGCAGAACAGCAATCTGACGCCGCTGCCGGAGGGATTCCGGATCGGGCGGACAGGGCTGACGCTGCTGTATAATGCGGACCAGCTGAGCACCCTGCGGGACCGGGCCGGCGCCGTGAAAATCGGCTGGAACGAGATCCGGGATTTCGTGGACTGGTCCGAAGACGGTATCCCGGCGCGCATCGGCGCGGCGGAGATGGTGAACTGGACGGACGCGAGCGCGGACGGGCTCCGGGCTATGACGGAAAGCGGCATGCTGGCGGAGATCCCGGTGAAGATCGGGGACAGCGTCAAGGAATGGACCGACCGGATGCACCAGCTCTACGATCCGGAGGAATACGCCCTGGGGCGGATGTTCACCCTGGACGGGGCGGAATTCCGGGATGTGTACCTGCTCTCCGACGCGGTGGAACGCGGCTGGGAGAACAGCAGGGTACAGGGCATCCGGATGGACCGGGGCTGCGTGTGGGGCCTGTGCATCGGGGAGACCCGGGCGGAGGTCTGGCGGCAGGTGCTGGGCGAGCCGGAGCACATGGCGGTGTTTGACGCGGAGAAGGCGGAAAGCTACCGGACCGTGAGCGGCCAATGCGATTATTACCGGTTCGGGGACTACACCCTGGAACTGCAGTCGGATACGGACGGGATTCTCGCAAGTATCGCGATAACCGGGCAGTAAGGGTTTCTATATTAAATTGGGGTTGGAGGAAAGAATGGCTCAACAAGGCGGCAGGAGAAAAAAGGCTCCGGCATACTCGGCGGACACGATGGCCCTGCGGTATATCGCAGGGCTTGCGCTGGCTGCGCTGGGCGTCATGATGTTCATGGCGGTGGACCTGAACATGTCCGGGAATATCTTCCAGGGCCTGCGGCAGGTCTGCTTCGGCGTGAGCGGAAGCATGGCCTACGTGCTGCCCGTGCTGCCGCTGTGGGCAGGCGGACTGGTGATCTGGTCCACCCAGCGGAAGGCTCCCGTGCGCCCGTGGATTTTCGCGCTGCTGAGCTTCTGCGGCATCTGCGCCTTCATGATCCTGATCACCCGGACTTCCTCCGGGGAATACCTGAATTATCTGACCAACAATAAGCAGCTGGGCTGGGGCAACGCCCTGGAACGGGCCTACCAGCGGCAGGCCAGCGGCGGCGCGCTGGGCGTGATTTTCGCCTGGCCGGTCTGGAGCCTGCTGGGACAGGTGCTGGGCATCCTGATCTATTTCCTGGCCACGCTGTTCTGCCTGCTGATGATGGTAAACCTGACCCCCATGCGGATCAAGGCCATCGTTACGGGGCAGGCCGGCGCCTGGAAGCAGCAGAAGGAAGCCGAGCGGATCCAGGCGGAACAGCAGCAGGTGGCCTGGCAGCAGCAACAGGCGATGCAGGCCCAGGCCTGGCAGCAACAGCAGCAGTATATCCTCGAGCAGCAGCAACAGCAGCAGATGCAGTACCGCCAGCAGCAACAGCAGGCGGCCCAGCAGCAGGCGCAGCCGCAGAATATGGGCTGGCCGGCGCAGTCACAGGCCCAGCGGCAGAGCGTGGAGCAGTGGCAGGAGCAGATGACCGCGAACCAGACGGCAGCCACGGCGCCGCCGGATCACCGGAGCCGGATCTTCACGCCCCGGCCGCAGCAGCAGGATGCGAAGGCCGGACGGTCCTGGAAGAGCAGGATCTTCGGTAAGAAGGAAGACGAATACGACGGACTGGTGGGCGAGGAGCCGGCAGCGCCGGCAGTCCGGCAGCCGCAGAAGACAAACGAGCGGCGCACCGCCACCGGCGCGAAGATCGGCGCTCCCGGCACCCAGTGGAACCTGCCGGACGAGGCCGCGGAGGAAGAGTGGAAGCAACGGACCGCGCAGCCGGCGAAACCGGCCCAGCCGCAGCCGCAGCCCGCGCAGGAAGCGCCGGTACAGCCGGTGCGTACGGCACAGCCGGTGAAACCGGTGAAGCCCATACAGCAGCGGATGCCCATCGACGAAGCGGAAGAAGATCCGGCGCCGAAGATTCCGGCCACGGTGAATCCGGATGCCTATAAACGGCCATCCACGGAAGAGCGCAAGCCGGCCGCGGAGCCGGATCGTCGGCGGCGGTCCGACCGCGCAGCGGTGGAAACGCAGGAGCGGCCGGTGGTCCCGGCGGTGCAGATGCAGGTCAGCAAGGAAACCTATTCTCCGGAGCTGAACCTGTCGCCCAGCACGAAAAAACCGCATACCCCCGAGGACGACGAATGGTTCCCTGTTCCGTATAACTATCCGCCGATCACAGACCTGGCCATGCCCCAGATGCGCAGCGAGGACACCGGCGCCGAGGACGAGATGCGCTCCCGGAAGCTGGAGGAAACGCTGGCCAGCTTCCGGGTGCAGGCCCGGGTGGTGCATGTGACCCACGGCCCGGCGATCTCCCGGTTCGAAATGGAACTGGCGGCGGGCACCAAGGTGAACAAGGTGGCGGAACTGGAAAAGGATATCGCCTACGGCATGGAGGCCACCTCCATCCGCATCGAGGCGCCGATTCCCGGCAAGAGCCTGGTGGGCGTCGAAGTGCCGAACCGGAAGGTGGAAACCGTGACGCTGCGGGAAGTGCTGCAGAGCGAAAAGATGCAGAACGCCCGCTCCCTGCTGACCGTGGCCCTGGGCAAGGACCTGACCGGCACGCCCATCGTCTGCGACCTGGCGAAGATGCCGCATATGCTGATCGCCGGCCAGACCGGCAGCGGCAAATCCGTATGTATCAACGCGATTATCAACAGCCTGCTGTACCGGGCGAGCCCGGACGAGGTGAAGCTGATCCTCGTGGACCCGAAGGTGGTGGAACTGCAGTGCTACAACGGGATTCCGCACCTGCTGATTCCCGTGGTGAACGATCCGCACAAGGCCGCGGCGGCGCTGGCCTGGGCGGTGGCGGAGATGATGGAGCGCTACGACAAGTTCGCGGAGCGCAAGGTCCGGAACCTGGACGGCTACAACGCGGGGCTGAAGCCCGGTGAGAAGCCGATGACCCGGATCGTGATCATCATCGACGAGCTGGCGGACCTGATGATGGTCTGCAAGAAGGACGTGGAAGAATACATCTGCCGCCTGACGCAGCTGGCCCGGGCGGCGGGCATCCACCTGATCGTCGCGACGCAGCGGCCGTCCGTGGACGTGATTACCGGCCTGATCAAGGCCAACATCCCGAGCCGGATCGCCTTCAAGACGGCCAGCTATGTGGACAGCCGGACGATCCTGGACCGGAACGGCAGCGAGCAGCTGCTGGGCTGGGGCGACATGCTGTACCTGCCCACGGGCGCCTTCGCGCCGACGCGGGTGCAGGGCTGCTACCTGAGCGATGAGGAAGTGAACCGCATCGTCAAGCACGTGCGGGACGCCAACCCCAGCACCTACGACCCGAACATCCTGGAGAAGGTGGAGGAGATCGCCAGCGGCGGCGCGTCCGAAAACACCGGCGCGGATATGGTCGGCGGCGAGATGGGCGGCGGCGACGGCAGCCTGTTTGAGCAGGCGGTGGAGTACGCGATCCAGGACGGACAGATTTCCACCAGCACGCTGCAGCGGCGGCTGAAGATCGGCTACGCCCGGGCGGGCCGGCTGACGGACGAGATGGAGGAGCGGGGCATCGTGGCGGCCAAGGACGGCAGCAAGCCCCGGAAGTGCCTGATCACCCGGGAAGAATGGGAAGAAATGAAGAAATCATCAGAAGGACTGGACTGAGAAACCTTGGCGAATATCGTTGACTACCTGGCATGGCGGGGGGACATTTCCCTGGAGGTATCCCCCTGGAACGAGCTGGACGGGCTGCTGATGGCCGTGCTGAGCTACCTGAACTTCCACGGCGTGCAGGACCACCGGGGCTGGACGCTGGAGGAAGCGAAGCGGATCGACCTGCTGATCGGAGACGGCGGCGCGTCCTTTGAAGGGCGGAAGAAAGTGTTTGAAGCGATGGCGGACTCCGCCCGCTTCGGCGGCTGCCGGATGCACCACTTCATCGCCCTGACGGACGAGGAGCTGAGCATGCAGTTTTCCGCCGTGTGCCTGGACCTGCCGGACGGCACCACGTGCGTGGCTTTCCGGGGAACGGACAACACGCTGGTGGGCTGGCGGGAAGATTTCAACATGGCCTACCAGACCCGGGTGCCGGCCCAGGACGCGGCGGCCTACTACCTGACGAAGGCGGCGAAGGAAACCGACGGGAAGATCCGCCTGGTGGGCCACAGCAAGGGCGGAAACCTGGCGGTGTATGCCGCCTCCATGGCAACCAAAAAGGTCCAGGACCAGATCGAGAGCATCTGGAGCTACGACGGGCCGGGCATGAACATGGAAATGGCGCGGAGCAAAGGATTCCAGCGGATCCAGCCGAAGATCCGCTCCTATATCCCGCAGACGAGCATCATCGGCCTGCTGATGGAATATTATGAACCTTATACGGTGGTGCGTTCCACGGCCAAGGGCCTCGAGCAGCACGATCCCCTGACCTGGCAGGTATACGGCCGGCGCTTCGAGGAGCTGCCGGGCGTGGACCGGACCGCCTGCGTGGTCCGCGACACGCTGCACGAAATGCTGACCAACAGCACGCCGGAGCAGCGGGCGGCCTTCGTGGACGCGCTCTTCCGCATGGCGGACAACACCAACGCCACGAAGATGAGCGACATCCTGAATGAAAAATTCCGCAGCTTCCGGAAAATGTACGGCAGCCGGAAAGACCTGGATCCGGAAACCCGGCGGACCTTCACCCGCCTGATTGCCCAGGCCGTATCGCTGGGATTCGGCAACGTCGTGGAGCGCGTGCGCAAAAAGACGGAACAGGACGGGCCCTCGGAATGGACCACCATGGATCCGAAGGAGCAGGAAAAAGCCAGATTGGACATTGACAAGCAGGGTGACCTGTGATAAAAAAGTACCGGTACCTGATCTTTAAGGCGATACTGAGATATCGGCAAGAGAGGGACGGAGACGTTTGCCGCGGGCGCGGCAGGCGTGCTGACATGCAATCCGAACTCTGCCGTATCTGCGGCAGAGTTTTTTCATACCGACGATCAAGGAGAGCGCACGATGACTGCAGGAATGGAACGGATGATCCGAAAAGACCCGCAAGGCGTGTTTACTTTTCCCGGTTTCTGTGACGTGCATGTGCACTTCAGGGAACCGGGTTTTTCTTATAAGGAAACGATCGTCAGCGGCAGCCGGGCGGCGGCCCGGGGCGGCTACACCGCGGTGTGCGCCATGCCGAACCTGAACCCGGTGCCGGACAGCGTGATGAACCTGGAGGAGGAGAAGCGCCTGATCCGCATGGCCGGGGATCTCGTCAGCGTTTACCCCTACGGGGCGCTGACGGTCGGGGAGAAGGGGCAGGAAGCAGCTGAGCTGGAAGAGATGGCCGGCGGGGTGATCGCCTTCTCGGACGACGGGAAGGGCGTCCAGAGCGAAAGCATGATGCGCTCCCTGATGGAGCGGTGCAAAAAGCTGGGAAAGATCATCGCGGCCCACTGCGAGGATGAGGCCCTGGTGCGGGGCGGATACATCCACGACGGGATCTACGCCCGGGCCCACGGGCACAAGGGGATCTGCTCCGAGAGCGAATGGGGCCCCATCGCCCGGGACCTGAAGCTGGCGAAGGAAACCGGCTGCGCCTACCATGTGTGCCACATCAGCTGCAGGGAAAGCGCGGAGCTGATCCGCCAGGCGAAAAAGGACGGGGTGGACGTCACCTGCGAAACCGGGCCCCACTACCTGCTGCTGGATGAGAACGACCTGCAGGAGGACGGCCGGTTCCGGATGAACCCGCCGCTGCGCAGCCGGGAGGACCGGGAGGCGCTGGTGGAAGCCCTGCTGGACGGCACCATCGACATGATTGCCACGGACCACGCGCCCCACAGCGCGGAGGAAAAGAGCAGAGGGCTGGCCGGCAGCGCCTTCGGGGTGGTCGGGCTGGAATGCGCCTTCCCGGTGCTGTATACCGGGCTGGTGCGGACCGGGATCCTGACCCTGGAGCAGCTGATCGACAAGATGGCCATCGCGCCCCGGGAGCGGTTCGGGATTCCGCCGGGCGAGGGAGACCGGACGGAATGGGACCTGGAAGCGAAGTACACGGTTGATCCGGGCGGGTTCCTTTCCAAGGGAAAGGCCACGCCCTTCGCGGGCACGGAGGTCTACGGAAGATGCCTGCGGACGGTTCACAATAACAGGACAGTCTGGGAATATAAAACGGAGGGTTAAGAAAATGGCGAAGCGGACAGATGTGAAAAAGGTACTGATTATCGGCAGCGGCCCCATCGTGATCGGACAGGCGGCGGAGTTTGACTACGCGGGCACGCAGGCCTGCCTGGCCCTGAAGGAAGAAGGGTACGAGGTGGTGCTGTGCAACTCCAACCCGGCCACGATCATGACGGACACGTCCATCGCGGACAAGGTGTACATGGAGCCCCTGACGCTGGAATACATCGCGAAGATCCTCCGGTATGAGCGGCCGGACGCCATCGTGCCCGGCATCGGCGGACAGACGGGCCTGAACCTGGCCATGCAGCTGGAGCGCAAGGGCGTGCTGAAGGAGTGCGGCACGGAGCTGCTGGGCACCTCCAGCCGGAGCATCGAGCGGGCGGAGGACCGGGAGCTGTTCAAGGAAATGTGCGAGAGCATCGGCGAGCCCGTGATTCCCAGCGAGATCACCTACAACCTGGAAGAGGCGAAGAAGGCGGCGCTGGACATCGGCTACCCGGTGGTGCTGCGGCCCGCCTTCACCCTGGGCGGCACCGGCGGCGGATTCGCCAACAACGAGGAAGAACTGATCGAGATCGGCACCAACGCCTTCCGGCTGAGCCCGGTGCACCAGGTGCTGATCGAAAAGAGCGTCCGCGGATACAAGGAAATCGAGTTCGAGGTCATGCGGGACAGCAATGACAAGGCGATCACCATCTGCGGCATGGAGAACGTGGACCCCGTGGGCGTGCACACCGGCGACAGCGTGGTGGTGGCCCCGATCCTGAGCCTGAACGACCACGACCTGAAGATGCTGAACGACAGCGCCATCAAGATCATCCGGGAGCTGAAGATCGAGGGCGGCTGCAACGTGCAGTTCGCGCTGAATCCCAACAGCAGCGAATACTTCCTGATCGAGGTCAATCCCCGGGTCAGCCGGTCTTCCGCCCTGGCCAGCAAGGCCAGCGGATATCCCATCGCCCGGGTGACGGCGAAGATCGCCCTGGGCATGGCGCTGGAGGAGATTCCGGTGGCCGGCGGCAACGCGGCCATGGAGCCCAGCCTGGACTACATCGTGGCGAAGTTCCCCCGCTTCCCCTTCGACAAGTTCACCTCCGCCAGCAACGCGCTGGGCACCCAGATGAAGGCCACGGGCGAGGTCATGGGCATCGGCAGCAACCTGGAGGAATGCATGCTCAAGAGCGTGCGCTCCCTGGAGACGGGCGTGTGCCACCTGCACCTGCCGAAGTTCGACAAGGAAAGCACCGAAGCGCTGCTGGACTATATCAGGGACTTCCGGGCCGATACGCTCTACGCGGTGACCGAGCTGCTGCGCCGGGGCGAGAGCATCGAAAAGCTGCATGAGATCACCATGATCACGGCGCTGTTCCTGGAGAGCCTGAAGAAGATCACCGACATGGAAAAGAAGCTGGCCGCCAACAAGGGCGATCAGGACCTGCTGCGGGAAGCGAAGGTCATGGGCTTCGGGGACGAGGAGATCGGCAAGCTCTGGGGCGTGAAGGATACCGAGATCTATGCCCTGCGGAAGGCAAACGGCATCGTGCCGGTGTTCCGGATGGTGGATACGCTGCACACGGGCAAATACATCGCCTACCTCTACTCCAGCTACAGCAACAAGAACGATTCCATCCTGACGGACAAGAAGAAGATCGTGGTGCTGGGCGCCGGCCCCATCCGCATCGGCCAGGGCGTGGAGTTCGACTACTCCACGGTGCACGCGGTGCAGACGATCCGCCGGGCGGGATACGAAGCCATCATCATCAACAACAATCCGGAGACGGTTTCCACCGACTACACCACCGCGGACAAGCTGTACTTCGAGCCCCTGACGCCGGAAGACGTGATGGCGATCATCGACTTTGAGCAGCCGGAGGGCGTCATCGCCTCCCTGGGCGGCCAGACGGCCATCAACCTGGCCCAGCCGCTGATGGACCGCGGCGTGAAGATCATCGGCACCGACTGCGCGGCCATCGAGCGGGCGGAGAACCGGGACAGCTTCGAAAAGATCCTGCTGGAGCTGGGCATCCCGCAGCCGAAGGGACAGGCGGTCACGAAGATCGAGGACGGCGTGGCCGCGGCGGCGGAGATCGGCTATCCGGTGCTGGTGCGCCCCAGCTTCGTGCTGGGCGGCCGCGCGATGCAGATCGTGGCCAACGAGGAGCAGCTGCGCCACTACCTGAAGACCGCCGTGGAGATCGACGCGGACAAGCCGGTGCTGGTGGATAAATACATCCGCGGCAAGGAAGTGGAAGTGGACGCCATCTGCGACGGACGGGACGTGTTCGTGCCCGGCATCATGGAGCTGGTGGAGCGCACCGGTATCCACAGCGGCGACTCCATCTCCGTCTATCCGGCCTTCTCCATCAGCAACCGGGTGAAGGGCATCATCCTGCAGTACGCGAAGAAGCTGGGCCTGGGCATCGGCATCGTGGGCCTGTACAACATCCAGTTCATCGTGGATGAGAACGAGGACGTCTACATCATCGAGGTCAACCCCCGCTCCAGCCGGACGGTGCCCTTCCTGAGCAAGGCCACGGGCTACTCCCTGGCGGACATCGCCACGGAGGTCATCCTGGGCAAGAGCCTG
>LXOW01183478.1_pt1 | contig 12576 bp, 9 predicted proteins | sample 1368591 | NCBI WGS metagenome assembly LXOW01 (sample SAMN04884650, study PRJNA319009) | bovine gut metagenome | isolation source: Cow rumen | host: Bos taurus | place: Italy: Legnaro (PD) | collected 2014-07-09
AGCAGAGCTAAGCTTGCTTAAGCTATGCCTTGCAAGGAGGAATTGCAATGAAATTGAAATAATGAAGATAATAGACGACCAACTAATCAGTGACGTAGTGGAGCAGGCGAAGCAGTCGCCCCGACTGCGTATGAACTACAATTTCCACGAGAGCCTTCAGGACAAGTGCCACCGTTTCCTCAATGCTTTGGAACCTGGTACTTTTATCCCTGTGCATCACCATCCTGATAAGGACGAGACCTTTGTGATTCTGAAGGGCAAGGTCAGAGTGACGACCTATAAGGACAATGGAAAGATACTCGCATCCTGCGTTATCAGTCAGGAGAGCGGGACATACGGTGTTGACATCCCCAAGAATGTCTGGCATGGTTTGGAGTGCCTTACACCCGCCGTTTTGCTCGAATGCAAGGCAGGTCCATTCATTGAACATGAGGTTGACGGCATATTAGAGATAAAGGAAGGCAAAGACATCTTTCTTGCTGGTGGCTGCTTCTGGGGAACGGAGCACTATTTCAAACAGATTGAGGGTGTGGTGGAAACGTCAGTAGGATTTGCCAACGGACATACTGCCAACCCAACGTATAAAGAGGTCTATACCGACACAACGGGCTATGCTGAGACGGTACATGTGAAGTATAATCCTGATGTGGTAAGCCTTGAATTCCTGTTGCAGATGTTCTTCAAAGCCATCGACCCGACAAGTCTCAACAAGCAGGGACATGATGAGGGAACCCGCTATCGTACAGGCATCTACTATACCGATTCAGAGGATTTGCCTGTTATCGAAAAGGTGTTTGCCGAGGAACAGAAGAACTATCAGCAGCCTCTGGCAGTAGAAAAACTTCCTTTGGAGAACTTCTATACGGCAGAAGAGTATCATCAGGACTATCTCGACAAGAATCCTGACGGCTACTGCCATCTGCCAGTGTCACTGTTTGAGTTTGCACGACAGGCAAAAGCTGCGAGTAAGCGAGAGCAAAGCTAAACTTGTTTAAGCTTTGCCGAGCGAAAGCAGTTACGACAAAATGTCAAAGAAAAGAAATGAGCAATCGAAAACCTTGGGGACGCAGGGCACAAAAAAACCGCTAACTCTCGATGAATTAGCGGTTTCCCATTTATAGGGTTGTCGAGGTGACAGGACTCGAACCTGCGACAGCCTGGTCCCAAACCAGGAACGCTACCAACTGCGCTACACCTCGTTGCCTTGAAAAGCGGGTGCAAAGTTACAACAAAAAAATGAAAAACAAACGAATTGAAGAATTGAAGTTTTCTCCATTAGACTTTTTTAACAGCAAAACTTCAATCCTTCAATCACGAAAAGCTTCAATTCCTGAAGAACTTCAATGCTACTTTATGATGCCTTGTTCGACGAATATTTTCTTGAGCGCAATAACAGAACGCTCCACCTGCTCATTGGTATGAGTCGCCATCAGCGCATAGCGTACCAGTGTATCCTGCGGTGCACAGGCCGGAGGTATGACTGGATTAATGAACACACCGGCATTGAAGGCAAGGGCCGTCACTAGGAATGTCTTCTCCACGTCGCGCACATAGAGCGGAATGATGGGGCTTTCAGTCTCTCCAATTTCAAATCCCTCTTCACGGAATCGCTTCAGGGCATAGTGTGTCACAGCCCACAGTTTCTCAATGCGCTCCGGTTCCTGCTGGATGATGTGCAGAGCCTCCATGGCAGCTGCCGTAGCCGCCGGCGTATTGGAAGCTGAGAAGATGTAGGTGCGGCATGAGTGGCGCAACCAGTTAATGGTATCAAAGTCGGCAGCGATGAAGCCTCCGATACTGGCTAGTGACTTCGAGAAGGTACCCATGATAAGGTCGACATCCTTTGTCAGTCCGAAATGATCACACACGCCACGCCCCTGTTTGCCAAAGACACCTATACCATGGGCCTCGTCAACCATCACTGAGCAGTTGTATTTCTTCTTCAGCTCTATGATTGCAGGCAGTTTGGCCAGGTCGCCCTCCATGGAGAATACACCATCGACAACAATCAGCTTGATAGCATCTTCCGGGAGTTTCTGAAGCACGCGCTCCAAATCCTCCATATCGTTATGCTTGTAGTGCAACTGCTTGGCAAAGGCCAGTCTTCGCCCGTCAACAATGCTGGCGTGGTCACGGTCATCGCAAATCACATAGTCGTCCTTGCTCAATATGGCAGGTATGACACCCTGATTCACGCTAAAGCCCGTGGAAAAGCACAAGCAGTCCTCTTTTCCAATAAACTCGGCAATTTCTTTCTCCAGCTGAATATGCAAGTCCAGCGTTCCGTTCAGGAAACGGCTGCCTGCACAACCAGTGCCATATTTTTCAAGAGCCTCCTTGGCTTTTTCTATGATGCGCTGGTCACCCGTCAGTCCTGTATAGGCATTCGAACCGAACATCAGCACTTTGTGGCCGCCCATCTCTACCTCAGTACCTTGTTTACCTGTAATGGCGCGGAAATAGGGATAGACTCCCTTGGCCATAAATTCCTGAGGTAAACGATACGCCTTGTATCTTTCTTGTAGTTGTCCCATAATGTGGTTTATAGGTATTTCTTTTTTAACAGGCTGCAAAGTTACATAAAATTCTGCAAATAAGACGCTTTTTTCATAAAAATGTTTTCTTTTCGCATTTTTCTTTCTCTTTTTGTGGATTTTTCAGACTAAATTTGTACATTTGCAGCCATGCAAACGGATAAAAGACAAATTGTGTTCATTGTAAACCCCAAATCGGGCACCAGTTCGAAGAACGGGTTTGACCATGTTGTGAAAAAAACGCTCAACCCTGAGCTGTTCGACTGGAAGATTGTCAGAACGGAATATGCGGGGCATGCCGAGGTGATAGCCCGGCAATGCGCGGCCGAGGGAACCGGCATCTGTGTCGCCGTGGGAGGCGACGGCACCGTGAATGAGGTGGCACGCGCGCTGACAGGTACGCAAACGGCACTGGGCATCGTTCCCTGCGGGTCGGGCAACGGGCTGGCGCACCATCTCTGCCTGCCCATGAGCATGAAAGGGGCATTGTCGATCATTGCACAGGGACAGACCGACACATTCGACTACGGGCTCATTAACGAGCATCCTTTCTTCTGCACCTGCGGTGTAGGCTTCGATGCATTTATCTCCATGAAGTTCTCACAGTCGGGCAGAAGGGGACTGGCCACATACGCCAAGATGGTGCTGGAAGAAGGATTGAAATACAAGCCCGACAGCTACGAGCTGACCATTGAGGACGAGAGCGGAACCACCCACCACTACGAGGCGTTCCTCATTGCCTGCGCCAATGCCGCCCAATATGGCAACAACACCTACATAGCGCCAGGAGCCTCCATGAAGGACGGCTTACTCGACGTCATCATCATCCAACCCTTTAGTAGTATCGTCGGTGGACCAAAAGTTCTGCTGGACTTGATGCTAAAGACCATCAAGAGCAACAGCCACGTGAAGAATTTCCGTGCCCGGCGCATACATATCCACCGTCCCGACGAGGCTGCCGTCCATTTCGACGGCGATCCCATCATCATGGGTAACGACATCGAGATCACCGTCAAGCCAAATGGACTGAAAGCCATTGTCAACCCAAAGGCCATAGAAGACAAGGCTAAACCCATCCACATGGTAGAGGTCCTGAGCAACCTCATCTCACACTAGCCTTATATAAAAATATGTTTAGGTACTTATTATAAGAATCAAGACATGCAAGACAACCAAGAAGAACTATTCCCCGTGGTAGACGAAGAAGGCCGTGTTCTGGGGTCGGTCACGCGGGGCGAAGCTCACTCCGGCTCACTGATACTCCATCCCGTGGTTCATCTTCACCTGTTCAACTCCAAGGGCGAGCTGTATCTACAGCGGCGTCCTGCATGGAAGGATATTCAGCCCGGCAAGTGGGACACCTCCTGCGGCGGGCATGTCAACTATGGGGAAACCCATGAACAGGCCCTGCTGCGCGAAGTACGTGAAGAGCTGGGCGTAGAAAGCTTCATGCCCACCCTGCTGGGACACTATGTGTTCCAGAGCAGCAGGGAACGCGAGCTGGTCTATGTCAACAGCACCACCTACAACGGAGCTGTCAACCCCAGCACTGACGAGCTGGACGGTGGCCGGTTCTGGAGCCGCGAGGAGATTCTCAATGCCATGGGTAAAGGGCTGTTTACGCCCAATTTCGAACAGGAGTACCAGGCGTACTTCGATCAGCAGACATGATGTGGCAAACCGTCATCGTCATCCTTTGCATAGTCGCTGCCCTGGCCTATGCCGCCTGGCACATCCATAAGCTGACGACCACTAAGGCCGACCCCTGCGCCAACTGCGACGGCTGTGCACTGAAAGAAGCGCGAAAGACCCACTCATGCAGGCAATCCCCAGAAAAACGTCAACAGCATCATCCATTATGCCAATAGCCATCAAACAGCAATGACAGTATTATATCTCATGCGTCACGGCGAGACCGTCGACAATGCCCTCCAGCTGATGCAAGGCCAAGTGCAGGGCGAGCTGAACGCCGTGGGTGTCAGACAGGCCGAACAGGTGCGCGACGACATGGCCGACATCCACATAGACATCGTTGTAGCCAGCGACTTGAAACGTTCTTCCGACACTGCCCGCATCGTAGCAGAGCCTCACCATCAGCCCGTCGTCACCACACCCCTGCTGCGCGAGCGCGACTGGGGCGACTTCACGGGCCGCTATATTCCCGACCTGAAAGGTCTGCCATGGCCAGAGAACGTCGAGAAGCTTGACCACCTGCTCAACCGTGCCTGCCAGTTCCTGCATTTCATCTATCAAGAATACGAAGGACTGACGGTGCTTGCAGTGGGGCATGGCATCATCAACAAGGCCATCCAAGCTGTCTATTACCAATGCGACATGAAGGATGTGACCCGCATGACGAATGCCGAGGTGCGACGGCTGGAACTGAAGCACGACTATAATGGAAATACTCCCTCTGCTCCTGCAAATGACAAGAATTTCTGCATAACATGAGAAAAAACAACAGAAAATTTGGCCGTTTCCTGACAATTTGATAACTTTGCAAACGCTAAACAATAAACCGCCCTCGTCGCCATCTCGTGCAGCTGGCGTTTTGGGCCTGCAAGACAACCGTCCTCGGGAAGGACAGACAGGACTCAAAGGGTCAATCATTAAAACTTAAAACATTTACATTAAAATGGCAGAAATGAATTTTGGTGGCGTCATCGAAACAGTAGTCACCAGCAAGGAGTTCTCACTGGAGAAAGCACGCGAAGTATTGAAAGACGAGGTCATCGCCGTCATCGGCTATGGCATCCAGGGCCCCGGACAGGCTTGCAACCTGCGCGACAACGGCTTTAACGTCATCGTCGGTCAGCGTCAGGGCAAGACCTACGACAAGGCCGTGGCCGACGGTTGGGTGCCCGGCAAGACGCTCTTCAGCATCGAAGAAGCTGCCCAGAAAGGCACCATCCTCTGCATGTTGCTTTCCGATGCCGGCCAGATTCAGGTGTGGCCCACCATCAAGAAGCACCTCACTCCGGGCAAGACACTCTATTATAGCCACGGATTTGCCATCAACTGGAGCGACCGCACAGGTGTCGTTCCCCCGACAGATGTCGATGTCATCCTGGTGGCACCGAAGGGCAGCGGCACCAGCCTCCGCACCATGTTCTGCGAGGGTCGCGGCCTGAACTGCTCGTATGCCGTCTATCAGGATGCCAGCGGCAAGGCTGAGGAGAAGACCATCGCCTTCGGCATCGGCATCGGAGCCGGCTACCTGTTCAAGACCACCTTCGAGCGCGAGGCAACTAGCGACCTCACTGGTGAGCGCGGCTCACTGATGGGTGCCATTCAGGGACTGCTGCTGGCTCAATACGAAGTGCTGCGCGAGCACGGGCACTCACCCTCGGAAGCCTTCAACGAGACCGTGGAAGAACTGACGCAGAGCCTTGGCCCGCTCTTCGGCGAGCGTGGCATGGACTGGATGTACGCCAACTGCAGCACCACCGCCCAGCGCGGTGCACTCGACTGGGCTCCCCGCTTCCACGATGCCATCAAGCCCGTCATGGAGTGGCTCTACCTCTCAGTGAAGAGCGGCATTGAGGCACAGATCAGCATCGACTCCAACTCGAAGCCCGACTATCGTGCAGGACTGGAGAAAGAACTGGAGGCCATGCGCAACCAAGAGATGTGGCAGGCAGGTGCCGTTGTTCGGCAACTGCGTCCTGAGAACAGCATTGACTAAAATGGTTCCTCAACGGACTCATGGCCTTCATAGGCCATACAAGCCCCATGGGTTCCATTAGCCCCAGTAGCCCAAATGATTATTAAAGAAATCACGTCACTTGAAGAGCCGGACATCCAAATGTTCGGCTCTTTAACTGAGGCACAGCTGCGCAACAGGGCTGAGCCTGCGAAAGGAGTGTTTATTGCCGAAAGTCCTAAAGTTATTCACGTGGCCCTGGAGGCTGGCATGGAGCCGATTGCCCTGCTCTGTGAGCGTCGGCACATCGATGGCGACGCCGCCGACATCATCGGCCGTCTGCCCGACAACGTGCCCATCTACACAGGCGAGCGTGAACTGCTGGCCCGACTGACAGGCTATACCCTCACGCGGGGCGTCCTCTGTGCCATGCATCGCCCGCAGCCGCCTACCGTGACCGATGTCTGCAAAGATGCAAGTCGCGTCGTAGTCATCCATTCCGTTTGCGACACCACTAACATCGGCGCTATATTCCGATCCGCTGCCGCCCTGGGCATAGAGGCCGTCCTGCTTACGCCCGACAGCTGCGACCCCCTTAACCGCCGTGCAGTCCGTGTCAGCATGGGCAGCGTGTTCCTTGTGCCTTGGACGTGGCTCGATGCGCCTGTTGCCTCGCTCCAGGCACTTGGTTTCCGCACGGCAGCCATGGCCCTCACCGAGGACTCTCTTCCGCTCGATGCACCAGTCCTGAAATCGGAGCCCCGACTGGCCATCATCATGGGCACCGAGGGCGACGGTCTGCCCCACTCAACCATAAAAACGGCCGACTATACTGTCCGCATACCCATGCACCACACTGTAGACTCCCTCAACGTGGCCGCTGCCGCCGCCGTCGCGTTCTGGGAACTGCGAAGATTACCTTGAACAGCTGTTCAGCAGGTCGGCCTTGCCATCGGCCAGCAGTTTGAGGATAAGCTCGCCGAAGAGGGTGTTCTGCCAAGCAAACCATGGACGAGTATATCGGTTGGCATCGTCCTTGTGGAAAGACTCATGAATGAAGCCTGTGCCGGCATCGGTGCTCATCAGCATCTCAATGCAATGCTTTATCTCTGCGTCGTCAGTGCTAGTGAAGGCATACATCATGATGGACATGGGCCAAGGCATGTCGTAGCCTATATGCGGGCCGCCGATGCCCTCCCCCGCTGCTCCCCGGAAAAAGGATGGATTGTCCTCAGACCACACGAAGCGGCGCGTGTTCTGGTAAACAGGGTCGCTAAGGGGCACATCGCCCAGATAAGCCATAGCAAGCAGCGACGGAACGTTGGCATCGTCCATCAACAGGTAGCTGCCAAAGCCGTCCACCTCATAGGCATAAATCTTGCCATACTTAGGATGTTCCACCACGGCATATTTCATCAATGCGTGCTCCACCTCGTCGGCCAAGGCCCTGCACTGTGCGGCGCGGTCTGAATCGTTATTGACGGCCACGAGGATCTCTGCGGCCTTGCGCAACGAGGTGACGGCCATAAAGTTGGAAGGCACAAGGAAGGGAAAAACGGTGGCATCGTCACTGGGACGGAAGGCAGAGGCGATGAGTCCTACGGGCTTGACGGGATGACCCTTGCCGTCCCAGCCCACGGTGTCGAACTGGCGGTCGGTGACACGCCTGAAACTATAGCTGCCCGTTCCCTCCTTGTGCTGCTGCTCATGGAAGACTATCAGAATATTGTCGATGGCCTTCAGCCACTCCTCACTGAAAATGCTTTCGTCGCCAGTCACCTCCCAGTAGTGATAGGCCAGGCGTATAGGATAGCACTGTGAGTCTATCTCATACTTTCGCTCGTGTATGCCGGGCTTCATGTCCGTCTTGTCGCTCTTCCACTCACCCACCTTTGTAGAATCCTGATAGAAGGCGTTGGCGTATGGATCAATGTTGATGCTGCGCAGCTGTCGCATGATGACGCCACGAACGAGCCGGGCAAGATCAGAGTCATCATTACAGAACTGCACGTAAGGCCACACCTGTGCACCAGAGTCGCGCAGCCACATTGCAGCAATGTCGCCCGTATAGACGAAGGTATCGTCGTCGCCATCAGACAGCTTGCTATAGTGAGCCGTGGTCTCAAGCGTGTTGGGGAAGCAGTTCTCGAACATCCAGGCAAGGTAGGGATTGTCGACGAGCTGCTGCTTGACCTCCTCTATTTTCTGGTCGATGACCTGGGAAGAGAAGAGCCGCTGCCCCACAGGCGGGCGCTTCGACTGCCCTACGGGTATGCTGGCATCGGCCGTCATCCGGATATACTCTGCCCCAAAAACCTGGAGGTTCTCCTCGGATGTTCCTTGTTGTCCCTGGGAGGTCTTTTGTCCACAAGCCACCATCATCATCATGGCGGCGGCTGAAATGACAATCAGTCTTTTCATAGCTTTGACTTGATTTATAGCTTTAGTTTATTATGTCCTTTTCTAGCAGCTTTGAAGAATTCAGCTGCAAAAGTAGGAAAAAAACAGCAAAAAGCGTTACGAAAGCCGGACTTTTTTTCGACAATTTACTGAAAATGTTGTATCTTTGTAGCGCGATTGACAAACTCAAAGAGCAGCGCGTAAAACGAGGTATTGACCCTATCTTGGCTAATCATACGCAAGCCGCAGACTGACGATATATGAGGAAATGTATTTTTATCATGGCACTGATGATGGGCCGGAGCATTTTTGCCACGCCAACACCAGTAGATTTTGTAAGTACCCTTGTGGGAACCCTGTCGAAGCACACGCTCTCCACAGGCAACACCTACCCTGCCATAGCACTTCCCTGGGGCATGAACTTCTGGACTCCACAGACAGGACGCATGGGCGACGGTTGGCAATACGTCTACACAGAGGACAAAATACGGGGCCTGAAGCTCACTCATCAGCCCTCGCCCTGGATTAACGACTACGGACAGTTGAGTCTGATGCCTGAGACGGGCGAGTTGAAATGGAGCGAAGACGACCGGGCATCCTGGTTCTCGCACAAGGCCGAGGTGGCTACTCCTTACTATTATAAGGTTTATCTGGCCGACCATGACGTGACGGCAGAGATAACCCCTACAGAACGGGCTGCCGTCTTCCGCTTCACCTATCCAGAATCGGACTGTTCACGCCTCATCGTAGATGCGTTCGACCACGGGTCGGCCATCAGTATTGATGTCAACAAAAACCTGATTTACGGTTATTCCACGCGAAATAGCGGTGGCGTACCGAAGAATTTCAAGAATTATTTCGTTATTCAGCTCGGCTGCCAGATGCAGTACTGGGGCATTGAAAGCGACGGGAAGCGTATGGCAAACCTTCCCAAAGAAGGGCTTGTAGAAGGAAATCACATGATTGCTATGGCTGGTTTCCCTACAACGCGAGGACAGCAAGTGGAAGTGCGTGTGGCCTCTTCATTCATCAGTTTGGAGCAGGCCATGCGAAACTTGCAGGAGGTGAAAGGCCGCTCGTTTGATGAGGTTAGGAATGATGCCCGCCAGCGCTGGAACGACGTGCTGGGCCGCATTGAGGTGGAAGACAGCGATATCGACCACCTGCGCACATTCTACAGCTGCCTCTATCGCTGCGTGCTCTTCCCCCGCTCGTTCTATGAGCTTGATACCAACGGCCAGCCCGTGCACTACAGCCCTCACACTGGCGAGGTCTGCCCAGGCTATTTTTTCACTGATACGGGTTTCTGGGACACATTCCGCTCGCTCTTCCCCTTGCTTAACCTGGTTTATCCTGAAATGAGCGAAAAGATGCAGGAGGGACTTGTCAACTGCTACAAGGAAAGCGGTTTCCTGCCCGAATGGGCCAGCCCGGGGCATCGCGGCTGTATGGTGGGCAACAACTCGGCTTCTGTTGTAGCAGACGCCTGGTTAAAATTGAATAGTTCAAGAAATGAAAAGTTGAAACCATCGTCCAAGCTCCTGCACATCCAAGCTCCTAATCTTCCCCGATACGACATCGAGACGCTCTGGCAAGCTGTAGTGCATGGAGCCAACGCCGTACATCCACTGGTTTCTTCTACAGGTCGCCTAGGCTACGATTATTACAACCGCCTGGGCTATGTACCTTACAATGTGGGCATCAACGAGAACGTGGCCCGCACGCTAGAGTATGCTTACGACGACTGGTGCATATACCAGTTGGGCAAGGCGCTGGGCAAGGATGAGCTTGAACTAAAGCCCTTCCGGGAGCACGCCATGAACTACCGCAACGTTTTCGACAAGGAGACGAAGCTGATGCGCGGTCGCAACGAGGAAGGCACATTCCAGACACCATTCTCACCACTGAAATGGGGCGATGCCTTCACCGAGGGCAATGCCTGGCACTACACATGGTCGGTGTTCCACGACCCAGAGGGCCTTATCCGCCTCATGGGCGGAAAAGAGGCCTTCGTGCAGATGCTCGACTCTGTGTTCAATGTGCCGCCGCTCTTCGACGAGAGCTACTACGGCGGCGTCATCCACGAGATACGCGAGATGCAGATTATGAACATGGGCAACTATGCCCACGGCAACCAGCCCATACAGCACATGATCTATCTCTACGACTGGGCCGCACAGCCTTGGAAGACCCAGCAGCGCGTGCGCGAGGTGATGGACCGCTTCTACACTGCTGCCCCCGACGGCTATTGCGGCGACGAGGACAACGGACAGACATCGGCTTGGTATGTATTCTCAGCCATGGGCTTTTATCCCGTCTGCCCAGGCTCCGGCCAATACGCTATCGGCGCACCTTATTTCGACAAGACCACCATACACCTGCCCCCTGTTTCTGTTGGAGGGGATATGAAATCACCTACCATCGTCATAGAGGCCCGCAACACCGACAAGACCTACATAGGCAGTATGACGATGAACGGTCGGAACTACGACCGCAACTATCTTGAGCACAGCGAGCTGACGAGGGGAGCTACCATCGTCTGCCAGATGCAGGAAACGCCCAACCGCAACCGTGGTATCAGCGACGATGCCCTGCCCTATTCCTTCACTTTTGAAGAATGAATACGGTTATCACACACCGGCACGACATTGTGTACAAGTTGCAGATACACAGTCCTGCTGGTCTCACCATCTTTGCCATCGTCAACAACCTCATAGACATATCCTCCTTAAAGCTCTAATAACGAAGAAGTGGAAGCGTACAAAGCACCCCCACGATGCAAAGTGCCATTGTGGGGGTGTGTCGCTATAAGNNTTTGCCTTCCTCAAATTCCTTGCCGATACCGCTGTCGAAGCTTGCATAGCGCTCTTTCTTCATCCTCGGCAGCTCGCTGTTCTCCAGAATGTCGGCAGCGTTCATCAGGGCGCGGGCCATCGCATCCATGCCGCTGATGTGAGCGATGAACAGATCCTCAAGGTCGGTGCTGTTACGACGGATCTTAGCGTCGAAGTTGGTACCGCCATTGCCGAGACCGCCGTTGCGGATAATCTCCAGCATGGCCTGTGTCAGCTCGAAATTGTCGATAGGGAACTGGTCGGTGTCCCATCCGTTCTGAGCATCACCGCGGTTAGCGTCAATGCTACCCAGCATACCAGCATCAACGGCGCAAGCCAGCTCGTGCTCGAAGGTATGACCTGCCAGTGTAGCATGGTTCACCTCGATGTTCACCTTGAAGTCCTTATCCAGACCATGGGCCTTCAGGAAGCCAATCACAGTCTCGGTATCCACATCGTACTGGTGCTTTGAAGGCTCCATGGGCTTCGGCTCAATGAGGAACGTACCCTTGAAGCCCTTGCTGCGGGCATAGTCACGAGCCAAGGTCAGCATGGTGGCCATGTGCTCCTTCTCGCGCTTCTGGTCGGTGTTCAACAGGCTCATGTAGCCCTCACGACCACCCCAGAACACATAGTTGGTACCACCGAGCTTGATGGTAGCATCGATAGCGTTCTTAATCTGAACGATGGCACGGGCCACCACGTCGAAATCGGGGTTGGTAGAAGCACCGTTCATATAGCGCTTGTTGCTGAATACGTTAGCGGTACCCCAGAGCAGCTTGATGTTGGGGAACTGCTTCATCTTCTCCAGAGCATAGTCGGTGATAGCCTTCATGCGCTCCTCATACTCAGCGATGGTGTCAGCCTCCTGAACGAGGTCAATATCGTGGAAGCAGAAGTACTCGATGCCCAGCTTATCCATGATCTCGAAACCGGCATCCATCTTATCCTTAGCGCGCTGAACGGGATCAGCAGCCTTGTCCCACTCGTAACAGCGGGTCTGACCACCAAACTGGTCTGCACTAGCGCCACCCAGTGTGTGCCACCAGGCCATAGCGAACTTCAGCCAGTCCTTCATCTTCTTTCCCATCACGACCTTCTCTGGCTCGTAATAGTGGAAAGCCATTACATTCTTACTGTCCTTTCCCTCGAAAGGAATCTTACC
>LXOW01407454.1_pt1 | contig 12567 bp, 5 predicted proteins | sample 1368591 | NCBI WGS metagenome assembly LXOW01 (sample SAMN04884650, study PRJNA319009) | bovine gut metagenome | isolation source: Cow rumen | host: Bos taurus | place: Italy: Legnaro (PD) | collected 2014-07-09
GTCTTGCGGATGGCGGCGGTCATGGCCAAGCGGCTGTCGCTGTCGATGTTGATCTTGCAGACGGCACTCTTGGCGGCCTTGCGCAGTTGCTCCTCGGGGATGCCCACGGCGGCCTTCAGCGCACCACCATATTTATTAATGGTGTCCACCTCGTCTTGCGGCACCGACGACGAGCCGTGCAGCACGATGGGGAAGCCGGGCAGTTTCTTCTCGATGGCTTCGAGCACGTCGAAAGCCAACGGAGGCGGCACGAGGCGACCCGTGGCGGGGTCAACGGTGCACTGCTCAGGAGTGAACTTGTAGGCGCCATGCGAGGTGCCGATGCTGATGGCCAGGCTGTCCACGCCGGTCTTGGTGACGAAGTCGATGACTTCCTCGGGCTTGGTGTAGTGGCTTTCTTCGGCAGCAACCTCGTCTTCCACGCCAGCCAACACGCCAAGTTCACCTTCAACGGTCACGTCGAACTGATGGGCGTAGTCGACGACTTTTTTTGTGAGAGCCACATTCTCGTCGTAGGGCAGGGCAGAGCCATCAATCATCACGGACGAGAAGCCCATGTCGATGCAGCTTTTGCAGGTCTCGAAGCTGTCGCCGTGGTCGAGGTGGAGGACAATTTCAGGATGGGCGCAACCCAGCTCCTTGGCGTATTCCACAGCGCCTTGGGCCATGTAGCGCAGCAGCGTCTGATTGGCGTAGTTGCGTGCGCCTTTCGACACCTGCAGGATGACAGGCGATTTGGTCTCGACGGCCGCCATAATGATGGCCTGCATCTGTTCCATATTGTTGAAGTTGAAAGCGGGGATGGCATAGCCGCCGTCAACCGCCTTGGCGAACATTTTACGGGTGTTCACGAGCCCTAATTCTTTGTAGCTTACCATGTTGTATTGTTTAATTGTTGATTGTTTAATTGTTTAATTGTTGAGGTCCCTGAGCCTGTCGAAGGGCCGACTCAGAAATTAGTTGCGCAAAAATAGAAAAACCTTTCCAATAATTCTCACCAGACACTCACTTTCTTGGTGCAACTGCCGTTTTCGGAGCGTAACGTGATGATATACAGTCCTGAAACGAGATGATTCAAGTCAAGTGTGCAGGTCTCGCCTTTTTGCAAGTTGTTGATGTTTTTCACCATCATGCACTCACCCAATAGGTTGTAAACTTCCACGACAGCCTTTCCTTGTAACGCCTCGCCAATGATAAGGTTAACCTTGCCGTCGGTGGGGTTGGGGAAGAGCCCGAAGTCCGATGAGGTCTCTTCGGTAACGTTGTATCCGATGAGACCGATGGTCTTGGTGGCAGGTTCCGTGGCGCAGCCGTTGTTGGCTGTTACCGAAAGCGTGACTTCTGCATCGCCTTCATAGAGGTTCCATGCAATGTCGATGGCGTTACCGTTACCGTAACTATAAATGTAACCGGCATTCGCGGGCTCAAGCTGCCAGAGATAGGTGAATCCACTCTGGTGTTCAATGGAATAGTGGCTGATGGGTTGCTCGTATTTGTTGACTGTATCGTCGCCGATGATCTCGCTCAATTGGACATCGTCGACAAAATGGATGCGTATGGATTTGGAAATGGTTTCTTCACCGTCAACTCTTAGAGTGAGTATGGTTTGTCCGATGGCTAGTTCAAGGAAACTAGGATGATACACGGTGTTTATCGCTGCGTTGTCGTCGAAACTGCCACCACCGTAGGAATACCATTGCAGTGAATTGTAACAATAGGCGTATGCGTCCCGAAGCTCTACGGGTGCATCCTTGCACCATGTCATATCTTCGCCAGCGTATGCGATGGCGCGAAGCGAGGGAGGATAACAGATGTTATCGATTTGGATGCATCCATATTGCATAACAAAATCATTGAAGGCTGCATAATTGCCATAGTACAGTTGTAGTTGTGCGATAAGCCAAGCGGGATCGGCGATGCTGCCGTCGGTGGTTGCGGTGAAGGTGATTAATGTATTTTCGTTGGGTTGTAATGGCTCACAGATTAGGGATGCTGTTTCCATACCTACGAATGGCGCCTTGACATCTAGTTTTGTTCCAATGGGCAGGCTTTTGGCATGACCTATGTTGCAGATAAGGAAGGTCAGGTTGGTTTTCCCGTTGGTTACGATATGTGTTGATGGCTCGCCGTTCTCTAGAGTAAGGCCGAATTCGGGCGATATGCTGATGAGAGGTGCGTTGGCCGTCACTTCAAATCGGTTTTCGTGAGAATTGGCAAGGTCGTCGATACGCACTTTGAATCGCAATTGGGATTGGTCGGGAACATTGTCGGCCACCTTGATGTGAAAGGCATTTCCTATTGATACCGAAGCATCGGGTGCCATTTGTGAGTATTGTGTAACGCCTTGTATGATTTCGACGTAGGGTGAATCACATAGAAGGGTGATTTGTCCACCTTCCGAGGGCCGCGCTCCAATGTTATAAAGGGTGACGTTGATGGTGGCATATTCGCCATAATCGAGCTGCCCGTTGCCGTCCGAGTCGTTGAAATCGGCATTTTTTAGGTAGACGTATGGCTGATTCGCCTCGATGACGGTGACGGTCTGCTCGAAGCGGAAGCGATTATGCTTGGTCGCAGTGATGACAAACTGTTCGCCAGGTTGCATCGCTGGCAGCGTGATGCTTTGTGGCTGGCCCGTGGCTTGCGTTACGGCTAGGATTTCATTGTGGTATGAAAGACAAACGACAGCGCCTTCTTCAATAGTGAATTCGTATTCCCAATGGTTATTTTTGTGATAGAGCGGTGCGTCGATAGCCATGGCTTGCGGAACCTCAGTGTAAAGGTTGAGATAGGCTTCTCCTAGGTATTGGAAAACGTTATGTGTGGTCGTCACTTTCAGCGGCCACCAGTTAGGCAGGAAAACATGTTGGTTGAGAAACAGTTTGCCGGCGACAAGGGCATAGACGGGTCTGACGAAATCGGGCGCAACGCTGCTGCCTATGGTAGGCATGAATTCTGGCCAGATATAATCTAGTGTACCCCAGGTGAGGATGTCGTTGAAGTGCGAATGCGTTACCGTAGCTGCGCCGATGCCCCCCAAGGCTCCGACATGGGCCTTGCAGAAAGCCCTGATCAAAGGGTTGGTGTTGAAATTCCCGCTCCAAGCTTCATAGTAGGTGTCATACCGTGCCGTGTGGCATCCGATGGAGATGACAAAGGTGGGGGCGGGATAGGTCAACTCGGGGATGTTGTCCGCATAGAAGAAAGGACAGCACCAAAAGTTATAGGAACAATGGTCGCGGTACATCGTAAGGAACGATCCGGTATTAAAAGCATCCTTAAGTAATTGACTGTCGTCCATGGTGATCCAATGGTTGAGGTCGCCAATGGACTGGGGGATGTAGTTCTGCCCGTTGGGACCGAAATATTCCAGCACTGCTTCGGTATTATAGCCCGTCGACCAAATCGATTCGGGTGGGAGGGCATCGTGATGCTCCCAATCGTACACCACATAGAGATTGCTTGGGTGTTTGCCGAGTTTGTTGCGGTAGAAGCCGTCAACGCTTTGTGAGGTAATCATGAACCATTTGTTTTCCTCGTAGCCCGAGGTGAGGATGGGATGGTCGTAGTAGTGCGCATCTGTGGGCGGGTTGCTTTCGTAGGCAATGAGTTTTTCCACCTGATTTTGGTATTCTTCCGCTGTGAGGGCTGGCAGACGGCTTAACGCGATGTCAGGGATGCTGTCGTCGTTCATGTCGGCGTATGGGTTGTCCGAATAATAAGCGTAATCCTCGCCGCTGTCGTTATAGTTGAGGAAGATGAGAGGGAACCCAGGGATGCCTGAAAAACCAGCGGAGTAGAAGAACTGTTCTTGGTAATAATACATGGTGTCCATGTATTCACCGAAAATCATCACGGTTGCAGGTGGGATGGCCCAATTTTCATAAGCGTTCTTGATGTAGTTTTTGATAGTCACCGCATTGTTGCCACCGCATTCCGTCGTGGAGACTACTTTAGTGAGTATACCTTGCCTGGTGCGGAAGTCCTTCAGGGTGTCGGCCCAAGCCAAAATGCTTTCGTTGTCGGGGGCTATGATGAGGTATTCGCAACCTTCCTCACGGTTTTGGATGGCCTCGTTGAGGCGTTCGTAGTAATGCGCTTCGGGAAGCATGTCGTTGTTGATGACTAGGTTGCGCAGGATGCCGTCCCAATCAGGGTTACGATAACGTTCATCGCCAAAACGTCCGTTGCCGCCTTCAAAGCAGACTTCGATGTCCATATCGTAGATGACCTCCAAGGTCTTCTTGACAGGGTTATAACGGAAAGGTGTCACACTGAGCAAGACGACATCAAGACCACGGATTTGGGTGGTCTGCGCGATGATGACATTTTCGGACGGGAAATTGGCGTCCTTGCCGAAGATGCTCATGTCCTTGTGCAATTTGGGCAATCCAGCAGTGGTGTTCCCTATCACTGTGGCGGCGGGAAGCAAGTCAATGTCGTACAAGGTGCTGCTTCCGTTTTCCTTGACCGCAACACGGACCGTTGCGCCTTGGGGCACGGCGATGTAATGGTTCTCGCAAGGTAGGTTGGGCTGTCCTTCGGCAAAGGAGCCAAAGCAGCCTTTCAGAATGATTTCCTGTCCTTTGGCCTCGCCATTGTCAATGTCGGCAATGCCGATTTTAGCAAGGGAATAGTGCAGTGTAAGTCCCGTTGCAGAGCTGCTTTCGATGTTGAGGCCTTGTGGCGCATTGCTGCGGAAACAATACTCCTCTTGCGCATTCAGAATATGGAATGCGAGAATAAGGCTGAATACTAATATGAACCGTTTCATGTCAGATGGTCTTATCTGACACTCACTTTTTGGCTCCAACAACCTTCGTCGTTACAGAGTTTGATGATGTAGATGCCAGGTGCATAGTGTTGCAGGTCAAAAGCGATGCTTTGGCCTTTCGTCAGGTTCTGGAAGGTCTTTCCCATCATACGAGTACCTAAGACATTATACACTTCGACAACCGATTTGCCTTGGAGGTCTTGTCCCATGACGAGGTTGACTCTGCCTTCAGTCGGGTTGGGATAGAGGCTAAAGCTTGATAGACTTTCTTCCGCAACAGATACGAGGCTGATGCCAATGGTCTTGCTAAGTGTTTCTTGGACACAACCTGCTGCGGAAGTGACGGTGAGGATGGCTTCAGTAATGTCGTGCCTGAAATCCCAAATGATGTCAACAGCGTTGCCATGGTTGACAATGAAGCCTGCCTCTGCTGGCTCCAGCTGCCAAACATACTCCACACCATTAATTTTTTGCACAGAATAGTGGTTGATGGTGTTGTCGAGGTTGATCATGTCGTCGCCGATGATTTCATCGCCCAAATCGATGACATCGGTGAGGATTAGTTGCAGTGGGCTGAAGACGTTGTCGGCATGGAACTGAAGCATGGCACCTCCATTGGCAATGTCGTTTGCTCCTGGCGTGTACACAGGATGCAAGGTATTGATGTTATCGAAAGTGCCGTCGCCTTCAGTAGACCATTCCAAACCACGATAATCATAGGCGTAGTTGCAATTGATGTGGACACTTTCGCCTGCGCAACCTGTAATGGTACCACCGGAATAGGCGATGGCAGTGTGTCCGGGCAAGATGTTGATCTCGTCGACCCAAGCGCAGTCTTCGCCAAAATGCACCGAATAGTCTTTGATGTAGGACCATTTGAAGGTGTGTGTGCCTTGGGGAACGGAGAACCTTTCTTTGCCCCATCGCTTGATGCCCGACCATTCGCCCATGTCTTCGTCATCGATGTAAAAATGCAATTTGTCATAGTTGGCCTCTGACGAGAGTTTCCTATAGAAAATGATTTCAGTGGCATGGGTCTCCTTGGTGATGGACATCGAGCTGGATTCGTTGTGGGTGATGGAACCCGATTTGGCACTGTAATCTCCGCTATAGGCTTCTTCGTTCGTGATTGTCCAATCGGCGTTATCCGACATCTGCCAGTCGTGTGAGTTGAAATAGGCAGGGTCGAAGCTTTCGTTGAAGCCACCGTAGGGCAGGAGGGTATCCATGGTGGTTTGACGGATGCCGTCGCTGACCTGAATGATGGCATTGAGCCAGGCCTCGTTGAATTGGCTTGGGTGAGCCTGCACCCTAAAGACTAATTCATTGGTGCTACCTTTTTCGAGGGCATCGAAGGTGAGCACAGGCGAGTTGGATGTCATGAAAGGAGCCGGCATCTCAAACTGAACAACGTAGGGACCGCTGTTGAAATGGCCTTTGTTGGCGATTTGGACATGGATGTCGGTGATGTCTTCGCGGACGAGTTGAAGAACCGACTGCTGGCTTGCGTTCTTATAAGTAATGGTAGGTTTGACAACGAACGAAGGCGCGGCGATGTTCTGTACGATGTTGAATGTCTTTTGGTCACCGCCGTCGTTGATATGGAAGGTGAAAGTCACCTCGGTCATGTCGGGGATGTCGTCGGCAATGTTGAAACGGAAGGCATCGCCAACGGTGACGGTTTGGCTTGCCGCGATGTTCTGGTGTTGGTGCGTGCCTTGTGTGATTTCAATGTAAGGCGAATTGCATGACAGGGTCATTGTGATGTTCGAAGTTGCGCTGCTGCCGTAGTTGTGGAGCTTGAGGCCGATGTGTGCGTTTTCTCCGCTATGGAGGAGTTCGAAATCATTCTCGACCAACAAACCGTTCTGCTCAATGGCCACATAGGGACCGCTGCCAGGGATAATAGGCACCTCGCACTCGTAACGGAAGTGGTTTTGCATGGTGGCGGTGACGGTGAAGCTTTCGCCTACTGCCATCTGGGGCATGGTGAAAATGCAAGGTAGACCATCGCTTTGGGCCACTGTAATGATTTCACCGTCCTTCGAAAGGCAAATGACAGCGCCGTCTTCTGCCGTCACAGTGAATTGGTTCTCGTTTGTCCTGCAATAAAGGTTATGCGTGATGTCAATTGGCTGGGGCACTTCAGTGAAGAGGTTGAGATAGGTCTCTCCGGTATAGCCGAACAAGTTCATCTGCGACTGGTCGACTTCGGGCCACCAATTGGGCAGGAAGACATGATAGGCGTAATAATGCTTTGCTTCCGACAGGAAGTAGGCAGGCCTGACGAATGGGGGAGGCGTGGTGGCACCCACTCCGGGCATGAAATTGGGCCAGATGCAGTCGAACATGCCCCAAGCAAGGATGTCGTTGAAATAGGAATGGGTGAGGGTGGCCGCGCCAATGCCGCCAATGCCACCACTGTGATCCTTGACGCAGAAGGCATCGACAATGCATCTGTACGACGACTGATCGAATCTTATGGTGCTGCAACTGATGGAGAATACGAATGTCGGAGGCCCGTAAAGCATGGGCTCAATGTATTGGGATTTAAATTTCGGGTTCCACCATGCGTTGGCGTTGGAGTGGTCACGGTACATGGTCAGGAAAGAGCCTTCGTTGAGGGCATCATACAATAGTATCGAGTCTCTATTAGTCACCCAATCGTCCATGTAGGCGGGGGTCTCTTGAATATAATTCTGCCCATTGGGACCGAAATAATCCACTACAACAGCGGCATTATAGCCTGTCGACCATGTTGTGGTAGGTATGGAACCCGAGTTGACCATGTAGAGGTTGGTGGGATGCTTGCCAACATGGTCTCTGAGGAAGCCATGGATGCTCTGTGTTCCGAGCAAGAACCATTTGTTAGCCTCATGTCCCGTTGAGAAGATGGGGCGGTCATAATAGTTGGGATCGGTGGGCGGGTTGCTCTCATATTGGATAGTCTTCTCCACAAAGATGCGATACTCGTCCAGGTTTCTTGCGGTGATGCGGCCGATGGCTATGTCTGCAAGGCTGTCGCCATTCATGTCACAATAGGGATAGTCGGTGGGATATCTTTGGGCGTTATAGGAGGAGTCGGCGATTGAGACATGGTAGAAAGGCCTGATGCCCGAATTGTTGCACCAACCACCAAAAAGTAGAACTGCCGCAGGAGGAATTGCCCAATTGTGGTAAGCATCGAAAATATAGTTGCGGATGACGTTGGCGTTGTTGCCACCGCATTCTGAAACGGTTGCTATCTTCGTTGAGATGCCTTGCTTTGTGCGGAAGGCTTTCAGCGAGTCGGCCCAAGCCAGGTAATTGTCGTTGTCAGGCGCGATGATGAGGTATTCCCAACCGTCCAAATCGCGTTCGCGAGCCTCCTCGACCAACTTGTAATAGTCAACCGTGGGAATCATGTCGCTGTTGATAACGAGGTTGCGGAGGATGTGCTCCCAGTCGGGGTTGAGGTAACGGCTTTCACCGAATTGTCCGTTGCCGCCTTCAAAATTAATGTCAATGTCGATGTCATAAATCACTTCCAAGGTTTTTCTCACAGGGTTGTACCGGAAAGGTGTCACGCTGAGAATAACCACATCGAGCTTACGTATTTGCGTGGGTGTCGATAGCACCGTGTTCTCTGCGGGGAAGTCGGCATCCTTGCTGAAGATGCTGGCATCCCAGCGCAGTTTCACATCTTTGTCGTCCAAGTCGCATTGGGCGGGCATCGCCGGCAGCAGGTCGATGTCGGTCAGCACGGTACTGGCGTTCTCCTTGACTTGGATGCTGATGGTGGCACCTTGTGGAATGGCGACATATCGGTTGACGACGGGCAGGTTGGGATGTCCCTCAGCATTGGGGGCAAACTGTCCTTTCAAAATAATTTCTTGTCCTTTCACGTCTCCGTTTTCAATGTTGGCGATGCCAAGCTCTTGGATAGAGTAGTGGAGTGAAAGCTGTGATGCGGTGCTGCTCGTCACGCTAAAACCTTGTGGGGCATCGGTGCGGAAACGATAGGTGTCCTGCGCCTTCAGTGAGGCAAATGCAAGCACGAGACCGAGAAGTAGTATAAAACGTTTCATGGCATAATAGTTTATATCACAAACCGCAAAATTAAACAAAAATAAAAATCCGCCAAAATTTTGACGGATTTTTTATAATAAATTATTGTAGAGACGTGGCACGCCGCGTCTCTACATAGGACGATTAATCCTTCGCCAGGAACGGATACCCGTAAGCGGCAGCAGGAACGAAGGTGTTCTTGATGGCGCGTGGGCTGGTCCAGCGGATGAGGTTCCACAGGCCACCGGCCTTGTCGTTGGTGCCGCTGGCGCGGGCGCCGCCGAAGGGCTGCATGCCGACCACGGCTCCCGTGGGCTTGTCGTTCACGTAGTAGTTGCCGGCTGCGTGGCGCAGTTTGTCGTTGGCGATCTTCTGGGCCTTCATGCAGTTGCCGAAGAAGGCACCGGTGAGGGCGTAAGGCGAGCTCTGGTCGCACACGTCCAGCATCTCCTCGAACTTGTTGTCNNACGGTGGGCTCCACGAAGTAACCGACGCTCTTGTCGCAGTTGCCGCCGAAGACGATCTCGGCATCCTTGCTGGCTTTGGCGCGGTCGATGTAGCCCTTGCAGTTGTCGAACGAGGCCTCGTCGATGACGGCGTTGACGTAGTTGGTGAAGTCTTTCACGTCACCCATCTTGATGGTGCTCATCATGTCGCCCACGCGGTTCTTCACGTCGTTCCACATCGAAGCGGGGATGTAGGCACGCGAAGCGGCAGAGCACTTCTGGCCTTGGTATTCGAAGGCGCCACGGACGATGGCCACGGCCACCTCTTGCGGGTCGGCGCTGTGGTGGACGAAGATGAAGTCCTTGCCGCCGGTCTCACCCACGAGACGAGGATAGGCCTTGTACATGTCGAGGTTCTGTCCGGTGGTCTTCCACAGGCTCTTGAAGGTGCCGGTGCTGCCGGTGAAGTGGATGGCGTTGAAGTTCTTGTCCTTCAGGGCCACGCTGCTGATGACGCTGCCCTTGCCAGGCAGGAAGTTGACGACGCCAGCGGGAAGGCCGGCTTCCATGAAGATGCGCATGTCGGTGTAGTTCGACAGCAGGGCGGTCGTCGAGGGCTTCCAGATGGTGGTGTTACCCATCAAGGCGGGGGTCATGTTCAGGTTGGAGGCGATGGAGGTGAAGTTGAAAGGCGTGATGGCGAACACGAAGCCTTCCAGCGGACGGTATTCCACGCGGTTCAGCTGGTCGTTGGCCGAAGCGGGCTGCTCGGCGTAGAGCTTGCTGGCGTAGTAGTTGTTGTAGCGGAAGAAGTCGATGGTCTCGCAGGCGCTGTCGATTTCGGCTTGGAAGCAGTTCTTCGACTGGCCGAGCATGGTGGCGGCGTTGATGCGGGCGCGGTACTTGGTGGCCAGCATCTCGCCGATGCGTGCCATGATGGCGGCGCGCTCGTCCCAAGGCGTGTTCTCCCAGTCGTGCTTGGCGGCTTGGGCGGCGTCGATGGCCATGCGGACTTCCTTTTCGCCTACCTTGTGGTAGCGGGCGATGACGTGCTTGTGGTCGTGAGGCATCACCACCTCACCCATGTCGCCGGTGCGGACTTCCTGGCCGTTGATGATGGCGGGGATTTCGACGACTTCGTTCGATTGTCTTTCCAATTCTTTTTGGAGCTCAATGCGCTCCGGACTGCCCGGACGGTAAGCCTTTACCGGCTCGTTCTCAGGCTTCGCAAATGTGATCAGTGCGTTGTTCATTTTTGGTATTTAAGATTTAAAGATTAAAAAATTCCAAAATTTGAGGTTGCAAATATAGTAAAAATCATTGCGAAAAACTTCATTGAGAAATTTTTCGCGATAAATCTTGCCGTCGCTTTGCAATGAAACTTTCTTCTTATAGGGACACGTTTCCGATTTTTTTGTATTTTAGCACCGCCAAAAGGCCCAGTTGAAATTTTGAAACCAGATTCGCAATATGGCATCAAGCGGTAACACATTTTTCTTTCCTTGGGAAGTCACTCTGATGGAATGGCTGCAGACGCACCTTGGAAGCACGGGGATTTCAATCATTTCTTTTTTCTCCGTGTTCGGTGAGGAGCTGTTGCTGATTCTGATTATGGGGTTTCTATATTGGTGCTATGACAAGAAACTGTCCAGGACGGTTGGGCTAAGTGTTGTGATGGGCTTAGTCTGGAACGCTATGTTCAAGAATATTGCCCTGCGCCGCAGACCGTACTTCAATCATGAGAACATCAAGATCTTGCGTGTCGTTGAGCCGAAAGCAGACATATACGACATTGCGGCTCAGGGATATTCCTACCCCAGCGGTCATTCTACCAATGCAATGACGGTGTTTGGCTCGCTGGCAATCAACCTGCGCAAACGGTGGTTGATGGTGGTGGCTATTATAATACCGCTGCTTACAGGCTTTTCTCGAGTCGTGGTCGGCGCACACTATCCCACGGACGTGCTGGCAGGATGGCTATTAGGCATAGTGAGTGTGGTCATCATTCAAATACTGCAAAATCGGGTGAAGAACACCCTTCTGCTGTACGGCATCTTGCTGGTCACCGCTATGCCTGGCTTCTTCTTTTGTAAGAGCGAGGATTACTTCACCGCGATGGGACTGCTGATTGGATTTATGGGGGGCACGCTGCTGGATGATAGGTACGTGCACTTTGAACATACGCGCAATCCTTTTTGGATGATTGTCCGTGTATTGGGAGGGGTGACCATCTATTTCACACTGAACACCCTGCTCAAGCTGCCATTCTCACAAGAGTTTCTGTCCAGCGACAATTTCTCCGCGCTGTTGGTGCGGTGTGCGCGGTATGCCATCATCGCCTTTGTGGAGTTCGGTCTTTATCCCATTCTGTTCAGATTTGAAAACAAAATTCAACGACATGACTGAAAATAACGCTGTGAAGACCACCGAACTGATTCGTACCAGCCAGAGCTGGGATGGTGCCGAGTTGCCTGACTACCTGCAGGGACGCCCAGAAGTGGTGGCCGTGAAATATGAGATACCTGCCGGACAGAAGTTGAGCTGGCACCACCATCCCGTGATGAACCACGGCATACTGGTACAGGGCGAGCTAACCATCATTGACCAGTACGGCAATGAGAAAGTGGTGCATGAGGGCGAAGCCGTCGTGGAAATGGTGAATACTATCCACCACGGCGAGAACCGTGGCACGAAGCCCGTTGTCCTCTACATGTTCTATCTCTCGCAGGAAGGACTTCCATTGTCGGTGCAGCATCCCGAGATACCATTGGACTAATTCTACAATATTCAGGGCTGTGTTATTGGGAATTTCCTTATCTTCGCAGCGGATTTCATACGATATAACATAATGAATGACCATAAAGACTCTATACAGTTATGCGAATAAGATTCATGAAAAATAGAAAAGTCTTCTTTTTTCTTGTGGCACTGCTAGCCGTTGCGGTGCCAGCCTTGGCCGTTTTTACGGGAATGGATTTGGATGCCACATTAGCCAACCTGCGGCGGGAATTATGCTATGATTACCATCAAATTGCCCAGACGCAGGACGAATTGAAGGAGTATTACGACGGGCAGCACAAGCAAATGGTGGAGATTGCCAAAAAATGCAACGACCAATCGCTGATGCTGTATTCCCAAAAACAGGACTACACCTTCGACGTCAGTTACGCATTGGAGAAGGTGACCCAGGAATATGAGGACTTCAACAAGAATCGCACGCCTTACGATCGCATTGTGGCGAAGTTGACCATCGAAATCAACCGCTATGCCCGATTGATTGAATCGCTTCGCCGCCTTCCA
>LXOW01048458.1_pt1 | contig 12561 bp, 11 predicted proteins | sample 1368591 | NCBI WGS metagenome assembly LXOW01 (sample SAMN04884650, study PRJNA319009) | bovine gut metagenome | isolation source: Cow rumen | host: Bos taurus | place: Italy: Legnaro (PD) | collected 2014-07-09
CCCTTGAACCGGTGCCAGGCATTCTGGCTTTTCTTCCATTGCTCGTCGGTCATATAGTCACACTTCTGCATATCCTGCATGAACCGGTTCTCCAGCTGATGGGTGGCGACCGAGTCCTTGATGAGGGCATTGATCTCGTAGTCGTAGCGCAAACTGCGGGCATCGAGGTTCGTACTGCCTACGGTACAGAACTTCCCATCGACCATCATGATTTTCGANNGGGATATCGTATTTCGACGAGATGAGGATATCCATCTTCACTCCACGCTCCGCACAGCGTTTCAGGGCCTTCATCACCGAGGGCGTGGGGGCGAAGTAGGGATTTACGATTTTCACGGAGTCCTGTGCGTGATCAAGGGCATTGATGTAGAAACGTCGCATGATCTCATTGGAGGTATGCGGCTCGCGATTGGCGATGCCGATGGTCTTGTCACCAGCGGGGACTGCCTGGAAGTACTTCGGGTCGGTGAGTTCTTCCTTTGTCACCCGTTTCCACATTCTGATGAAGATGGCCTGCAACTCGTTGACGGCAGGACCTTCGATGCGGCAATGCATATCCCGCCATTCACCTACCTGCTCCGTTCCCACGATATAGTAGTCGGCAACATTCATACCGCCTGTATAGCCTATCCGTCCATCGATGACGACAATCTTACGATGGTCACGGGGCCAGATGTGGTTCACCCAGGGAAANNGGCTGGTTGTTGGAGTCGTTGCCGAAGCCATCGAAGAGGCATCTTACCTCCACACCCTGTCGGCGTTTCTCTCGCAGCAAGTCGTAGAGCAGGTTGGCGATGGAGTCGTTGCGGAAGTTAAAATACTCCATGTGTATGCTGCTTTTGGCTTGACGGATGGTTTCGAACATATCAGCAAACTTCTCTCTTCCAGACATCAGCAGACGGATACTGTTGTCGTTGGTGAACCTAATGCCCTCCTGACTCATTGTCTCCACGATGAGTGAGTCACTGTTTTGGGCATGTCCATAGGTAGCTATCAGCAGGAATAGCATGGTGACTATTCCTGCTGACCATTTCTTGTATGTTTTCATTGACGGTGTTTGAGTCTGTATTCGAGTGGTGTCATGCCGAACTTCTCCTTGAAGATGTTGATGAAGTTCTCGGCGGTCATGAAACCGATGTTCGAGGCTAGCTCGCTCATATTAATATTGGTACGTTTCAGCAGGATGCAGGCATGCTTCAGTCGCATGTCACGCACCAGTTCTGCCGGTGTCTTGTTGGTGATACTTCTCACTCTGTGGAAGAAGGGCACGCGCCCCATACCCATGGCGGTGGCCATCTCCTCCAGGCTGATCTGACCACGGCTCATGTTCTGCATCACATACTGTTCGATGTTCAGAAGTAGCTGCTGGTCAGTAGCATCAAGCATGGAGAAGTCTGCACGTTGGTAGTCTGACATCATTTTTCCCTCATAGTCTTGCGGATTGAAGGCGACAGGCGTATTGTTACGCTTAGTAACCTTCGTGTCCACCTGGTTCATGGGGTCGTCTTCACTCAGACTGTCGTCAGTTGCTGTGGGGGCGATGTTACCTGTATCGTAGCTTTCAGTAGCAGTTGTCATACTGGCATTGCGGTCCTCCAGCATACGTGTCTCAGCTCCTTCAATCAGGTCGTTGTCCATTTGGATCGGACCAAGGCCTAAGATCTTGTTGAATCGCATCGTGGCTTCCTGCAGGTTGAACGGCTTGGCCAGATAATCGTCGGCCGAGAGAGTGATGTTCTGGTTGCGCATATCCTGTGGTGTCAGCACACCTTCGGTCATCAGCACGAACTTCATACGCAGGGTGGTCGGGTTGGTCTTCAACTGGTTACAGAGCTCACTACCCGTCATTCCTGCCATATCCTGCTTACAGATTACCAAGTCGCACTGCATCTCGTCGAGGTCTTCGGTAGCCTTCTCAATATCGTTGTAGGCATGGAAGTCGTAGATATACTTGAAACGTGAGGTTGCGAACTTCAAGAAGTCCTCGTTGTCGTCGATCATGATGACGGTAAACTTCATCGTCGGTGCGTCCATCGCGGCTCTTGTCGGTCTTGATGATTCTGAGGTCAACGTATGGGAGACGACATCTGGCAGGTTGATTTCGCCTCGGCCATTCAGTTCCAGACGGTCGTGTACGGCGTTCTTCGCCCTTTCCTCTGGGTTCTCCAGATTGGTCTGCATATCGCTTACACGTGTGATAATCTGCAGCATCTGCGAGTGGAGAGCATTCAACTGCTCGCGCTCCTCAAGCGTTTTTTCCTTCTCAGAAAGGTTACCGATGATAGAGGTCATGCGAGCCATTGGCTGGCGCAGATCCTCACTGGCAGCTTTGATCTCCTCACGTAGTATCTTCAGTTCGTCGATGATGGCCTTCTTTCTTGCCTTGATAGCTTTCACCTGATTAATGCCGATACGCCAGAAGTAGATGACCAGTGCGATAAACAGTACATAAGCAGTAATCATCCACCATGACAGCAGCCAGTGGCGTTGGATGGTAATGGTGAGCGTGCGTTCCTGGTTGCTGATGGCACCCTCGGCACTGATGGCTTTCACGTGGAGTGTATAGTTGCCACTAGACAGGTCCTTGAAGGTTACACCGTGTGTCAGTGCGTTACCGTTACGCCAGTCTTCATCAAGTCCTTCCATCCAGTACATGAACTGCAGGCGCTCGCTCTGGTTGTAGTTACCGCCGGCGAACTTGATGGTGAAGGTGTTCTGGCTATGTCCCAACACGAGGTTGTTGGTTTCGTTGAGTGACTGGGGTAGAACGATACGGTCGTCATAGTCATGTCCGGTAAGGATCTCCTCCTCGCCNNTCTTGACGGGTGAGAATGGCACCGGGGTTGAACTCGTTGCTTTGCAGACCGTCGGCAGTGGTATAGTTGTAAAGACCGTAATTGTGCGTGCCGTCTTCATGGTTACGCTGCACGACGATACGGCTGACACCGCTGCTGGTGGTCACCCATATATTATGGCGCTTATCTTCGGCAATTCCACAGATGTTATTGTTCGACAGTCCCTGCTTCTCCGTCAGATAGCTCAGGTCGTCATTATCCAAATTCAGGATGTTCAGTCCCTCGCGGGTACCAATCCACAGCAGTCCTCTTGAGTCTTGCAGCACCTGGGTGATGAAGTTGTTGGTGAACGCCTTCACGTTGGCTACGTTGCCTGTCAACACTTTCTTCTCGGTGGTTGAGAGGTTCAAGACAACCAGTCCCTCAGCGGTACCGATGTAGAGGTTATTGTTCTTTGCCTGTAGGTTGTAGTATAGGCTGGTAATATTGTTCGTGGTCAGCTTGCCGTTCTCACGGGTATAGGATGAGAAGGTGTTCATTTTGGGGTTATATACCTGCAGGCCACCGTTGGTGGCAATCCAGAGATTTCCGACTTTGTCGATACACAGGTCATTGATATGGTCGTCTATCAGTGTCTTCATGCTGTCCTTGGCCAATGAGTAGATCGTTGCGCTGCCGTCCTTGATGCGGGTAAGGCCGTTGCGCTTAGAACCTACCCAAAGACTACCGTCCGGGGTAAAGGCCATCGTCGATACCTTCCTGCTGGCCAGCGTACCGTCATATCCAATCACGCCCTTGTCGCTTGTACCATACCACACCTTACCATTATTATCTTGTGCCATAGCAGTGACATCGCCGATGTGGTTAGATCCGAAACGGTAGATGTATTGACCAGAGTAGGCGACACCCGATTTCTCGGTTCCAACCCAAAGCAGGTCCGTATCGTCGATATAGACACTCTGTATGCTGACGGACTCGGTGATCCACTGACTGTCGTTGATGTTTCGTGGCTGGACGGGTTCTGTTGCATGGGTGCTGACATCCATNNTCACCGACACTGTTGTCCCAACTGTTGTTGCTCTTGTTGTACATCAGCAGCGTACCCTGTCCGTAGAGCCAGATGTTATCCGACTGGTCGGCAAAGGCCTTGAGTGACTTGTTCTTGTGTCTGATGTCAGGTGCTGCTTCGGCAGCCCATACGGTGTGCTGCTGATGCATGACGTCGCAGCATACCATGCGCCCGTCCTCATAGACGATGACGGCACCTTCGCGGCACTCGCTGATGGAGCATACCACACCTTGCGGTACACCATGTGAGTCGTCGGTATAACCGAACTCGAAGAGTAACTGTTGCTGCTGGTTGTAGCATACCACACCTTTGTTGGGGATAGCCCCCCATACGTTCTTGTGGCGGTCGATATATACCACGCTCGGGATGGTTTCTATACCCATCCTGGCGAACGTCTGTTTCATGTCACGCTCGAAGGTCTCCGTTTGGTGGTGATAGATACAATAGCCAGAAGTAGTCTCTATGAGTAGGTTGCCATCGAGCATCTCCTGAATAGAGATGATATAGCTGTCGTTCAGTGAAGAACCGTCCTGTGAATTGCTTTGGAAATTCTTGAATGTGTAACCGTCGAACCGGTAGAGACCGGCTGGCGTTCCAAACCACATATAGCCTCGGCCGTCTTTCAGAATACAGTTCACCTGACTGGAGGTGAGACCGTCGTGGGCATCAAGTGTCTTAAACAGATAGTCGGCTGCTGCAGCCAGTGGCAGTGCAAGCAGCAAAAACAACAGTATTTTTTTTATCATTTTCATCATGATACTTTATTTCTGTTCAAACCATACATGAGTAGTGGTCCACCACACCGAGCAGATGGTTGTGCTCGTCGGTTACCAGTACTGAGTGTACTTTATATTTGTTCATAATCCTTTGAATCTCGGTAATCTTTGTCTCGGGCTTCACCGATTTCGGTGTGCGGGTCATAATGTCGCTTACAGTATGGTCGAAAAACTCGGCCTGCCACTTCTCCATCGCACGGCGGATGTCGCCGTCGGTGATCAGACCTACAATCTCGTTGTTCACCTCTGCGATGCCCAATCCGAGCTTTCCCTTGCTCACGAGGATGATAGCCTCGCCGAGGTGCATCTCTGGCGGCAATATGGGAAGGTCTTCCTTGAACATCACGTCTTGAGCCGTTGTCAGCAGTCGTTTGCCGAGTTCACCACCTGGGTGGAACTGTGCGAAGTCACGAGGCTGGAAGTTGCGTTTTTCCATTAGTGCGATAGCCAGTGCATCGCCCATTGCCAACTGGGCCATGGTAGAGCTGGTGGGGGCGAGATTCATAGGGCAGGCTTCTTTTTCCACGCCTACGTTCAGGTGGATGGTGCTGTATTTGGCTAACAGAGATTGTGGGTTCCCGCTCATACCGATGATAGGGATGTGCATGTGCAACACCATCGGGATGAATCGCAGCAGCTCGTCGGTCAGTCCGGAATTGGAGATGGCGAGCACCACGTCATCGGAAGTCATCACACCCAGATCACCGTGAAACACGTCGAGCGGGTTGATGAAGAACGAGGGGGTGCCTGTACTCGACAAGGTGGCGGCGATTTTCGCTCCGATATGGCCACTCTTGCCGACACCCGTCACAATGATCTTTCCCCTGCACTCGTACATCAGTCTGACTGCCTCCTCAAAGCTGTCGTCCAGTTGTTTGATGAGTCCCATCACGGCCTCTGCCTCGTCCTTAAAACACTGTATCGCGTATTCTCTGCTGCTCATTTCTCTATTCTCCAAATTCTCCTTTTGATTTTCCTATGGATGATACGGATTTAATCCTTCACCAACTTTGCCACAAGGGATTCCAGTTTGGCGAGCTCCAGCATGTTGGCAGCATCACTCAGACCATGGTCTGGGTCGGGATGTACCTCAAAGAAGTAGCCTGTGGCACCAAAGGCTTTTGCTGCCATTGCCATCTGCGGCACGAAGCGGCGGTCACCTCCTGTCTTGCCATCACTGCCACCCGGACGCTGCACACTGTGAGTGCAATCCATGATGACAGTAGGCACTAATTCCAGCATATCGGGGATATTGCGGAAATCCACCACCAAATTGTTGTAGCCCATCATGTTGCCACGTTCCGTGAGCCATACCTCCTTTGCTCCTGCCTCGCGGGCTTTCTCTACCGGGTATTTCATGTCTTTGCCACTAAGGAACTGAGCCTTCTTGATGTTCACGGTGCGCCCTGTCTTGGCTGCAGCCACGAGTAAGTCGGTCTGCCGGCAAAGGAAGGCTGGAATCTGCAGTACATCGCATACCTCACCAACGGCTGCAGCCTGATGGCTCTCATGGATGTCGGTCAACAGACGAAGTCCGTATTTTGCCTTCACATCGGCCAGCATCTGCAGACCACGCTCAAGACCGGGGCCACGGAACGAATGGATAGAGGTACGGTTGGCCTTGTCGAACGAGGCCTTGAAAATGATGTCTGTCCCAAGCTTGGCGTTGATTTCCACCAACTTACGTGCCACTGTGTCGAGCAATTCTGCCGACTCAATGACACAGGGACCTGCTATAATCGTAGTCTTATTGTCCATATGATGATGCAAAAATACGGAATTAATTCAATACCGCCAAATTTTTATCATTTTTTTTATTCTTTCACTATGTGAATGTCGCGCTGAGGGAATGGAATCTGGATGCCGTTCTCGTTGAGCGTTTCATAGACACACTTCAGCACATCACTTACCACATATGACTTTTTCGGGGCATCGGCCCAGATGAAGAGGTTGAAGTTTACACTCGATTCAGCCATCTCCGAACAGACACATTTCACCTGCTTCGACTTGTCCATCCATTTGTGGTGCAGGTTGTTCAGGGCATCTTCCACCAGGGTGGTGACCTGCCGCAGGTTGGAGCCGTAAGCTACGCCGAAGGGTACTACAGCCAGTACGTATCCGTGATTTCTCGTCAGGTTCTTGTAATTCTTCGTGAAGAGCTGGGCGTTCTGGAAGGTAATTACTTCGCCGTAGAGTGACTCGATGACCGTCGAGGTATAGCTGATAGATGCCACCTTACCCATGCGGCCATCGACCTCAATCCAGTCGCCCACCTTGATGCGTCCCGTCATCAGTGTCGCACCATAATAAATATTCTCGATGATGTCTTTCGAAGCGAAACCGATACCAGTGGACAGACCACCAGAGATGGCCAGCAACCATGCCACACTGATATGGAATAAGGAAAGAGATATCATCAGCCACACACCCCAGACAAACACCTGTATGACATTTTTGCCCATTACCTCGCGTGAGGCAGCCGTCAAGGGGTCGCTGCTTTGGTAGTGCACGCGCAGCAGGGCTAAGAAGGTGCGGGCGATCCATCGGAAGAGGAACCACATCGTGATGACCATCGAGAGTTTGAGAATGGACACCTGCAGGTTCTCCAGGTCGATGAAGTTGTATTTGAAGATGCGCCAACAAATTTCGCTGAGGTTGAACACTTTCGCAGCCCAGTAGATGCTTAGCATCACGGAGTTCACACTCAAGGCAGGCATCACCACTTTTCCCACAAAACTATAGTGCCATGTCTTGGTGACGGGTTTGTCATCGAACCGTTTCTTGAGGGCGTAGAGTTCCAGATAACGGCTGATGCAGGTAATGGTGAGAATACACGTCAACTGCATAATCCACCAGATAAGCAGTTGCACGGCTAGCAGGGTGTAACCTGACCATGAGCAGCAGACGCTTGCGATGAACACCACAAGCGAGACGTATGTGTAGAAGATGTCTGACTTCGGGATGTTCTGGTTATGGCGTCTGATGACCACCCATTGCCAGATGGCACAGGCTAGTAATACGGGCGGCAGTACGATGTTCACCAACTCGTTAGGAATAAGGATGATGCGGCAGCCGATGACGATGAAGCCCATGGCGATGAGAGGGGCGTAGATGCGGAAAGCAGAGCCTATTTGGTCGCCCTTCACGCGCAGCAGCAGTGATATGAGGATTACTCCCAGCAGCCAGGCATATTCCACCAGCAGGTTCGAGGCCATGATGAGGAAGTTCTGTGACGAGTTACCCATCAGGAGCCCCTGAATCAGAGCAAAGGTGATGGTCGTGGTGGCCATAGTGATGGCTGTCTGCTTGCGCTTAAAATCCTCTGTCTTATATCGGCGGGGCATCAGGAAGCGGAAGAAGAGCAAATTGAGTACGATGGCCACGATGACATAGATGCCAATGGCGACGAACATGCCGAAGATCCACTGTGCGCTCCATTGCGAGTTGTCATTGTTGTTGGTTGTGTATTTTTTCCTGACGGTCTCGGTCATCGTGTTCCAGCGACGTCCGAGGTTGCTCAGCAGGGTGGGGTAGCTGTCGCCACCATTGATGAAAATGTTCTGCTGGATGTCGGTATAGCGCTTCTGGGCGTAGTCGTTCAGTTCGCTCAGCCGCTGTGCCGTCTGGTTGTAGTAGCGTATGTTGCGCTTCAGCATTGCCTGGTTATAGGCTAGCGTGTTACGGATGTTGTGGGCCAGTTTCAGGCAGGAATCTCTGCGGCTGCTTCCGTACTTTGTGGTTATCATATCAGGCATGGACTCCAAGCGGACGATGATGCTATCGTAACGAGCCAGGTCGGCTTGGTTCCTCTCCAGGAACTGTGCGAAAGGCAGTTGCCGCTTGTTGAACTCACGGTATTGCTTGGTGGCTTCCTGACAGGCATAGGTCATGTCGAATACGTTATCTGTCTGCTGAGAGTAGAGCATCAGCGCATTCTGGTCGGCCTGCTTCAGTGTGAGCAACATCTGGGTGATCATTGTCTTCGTGCGCTCTTGGCGCCGTGTCGAACGCACCATCAACTCGTTATTATATTGTTCCAGTTCAGCCTGTAAGATGGTGAGCGTCTGCTCCAAGTCTTTTTCCTTCAGCACGGCACTTGTCTCAGTGGCGGCACCTAGTACCACCAGCAGTATTAATAATAAACGTTTCATCATGTAGATTTCAATGCTGTCTTATTTTTAACCGTGCAAAGGTACGTAAAAAATTAAATTAATAAGAAAAAAGTCGGCATAAACTTGTGGTTTTAAATCTTTTTTGATTACTTTTGCAGCCAGAACCCCAAAAAACAAGACATCTAACTGTAAAACAAATGTTGAAATGATTCTAATAGCCGATAGTGGAAGTACAAAGACAGACTGGGCAATAGTCATTGGTAACACTCAGCCTGTAGTAATCAAGACACAGGGTATTAATCCTGTGCATCAGTCACGTGAGCAGATTGTTCAGATTATGCGTGAAGAGTTTGTTGGTATTATGGGATCAACTCCCGAAGTACAGAAGCTACGCAGTGCGGCTATACTGACGCCTGAGTTTCCTATAGCTGTCTATTTTTATGGTAGTGGCGTACGTCCTGAGATGGAACCACTGATGCAGTCTTTGTTGAAGGAAACTTTTCCGCAGGCCAGCGTTATCGAAGCACATAGTGATTTGCTCGGTGCTGCCCGCTCACTTTTTGGACGTAATGAAGGTATTGCCAGTATATTAGGGACAGGCGCTAATTCTTGCCTTTATGATGGAAACGGCATTGTTAAGAATATGCCGGCATTGGGTTATATCCTTGGTGATGAGGGTAGTGGAGCCGTGCTTGGCAAGCGGTTTATTCACGATCTTTATGGCGGTCTTTTGTCAGAAGAAATTAAAGGTGCTTTTGAGCGTGAAACGAAACTCAATCTGGCGGAAATTATAAAGCGCGTCTATCGTGAGCCGTTAGCCAACCGCTTCTTGGCATCACTTTCAGAATTTATCTCCGCCCACCTTGACGATGCTGGTGTGCGTGCAGTTGTCGTGCGTAACTTTGAGGATTTTCTCCGCCTCCATATCAATCCTTATTGCCGTGCCGACCTCCCGGTGTCGTTTGTGGGTAGCGTTGCCTGGCATTTCCAAGAGCAGTTGCGAGAGGCTGCCGAGAACCTCAATTTCCACATCGGTACCATCCTGAAGACACCGATGGCTGGTCTCATCCGTTATCATAGTCAGTCCTGAATCTTGATTACTGGTTGTAGCATCAGATTACTTATTTATTTTTATTTGTAAAGAGATTAAAAATACCAATAGACAATGAAGCTAAAACTAATTATCGTCTCCATGACTGCCATCATTGTTTCTGCCTGTCAGCAGAAGCCTCAGGAGCGTCCGCATGACTTCGTCCGTGTGGAGAACGGACACTTCGTGAAGAACGGCAAACCTTATTATTATGTGGGTACCAACTTCTGGTACGGTGCTATCCTCGGCTCGGAAGGGCAGGGAGGCGACCGTGAGCGGCTCGGTAAGGAACTTGACCTGATGAAGGAAATGGGTATCGACAATCTGCGCATCCTCGTGGGAAGCGATGGAGAACGCGGGGTGAAGACAAAGGTGGAGCCGACGCTACAGGAGGCACCTGGCGTCTATAATGACACCATCCTTGCGGGGCTAGACTATCTGTTGCAGGAACTCGGTAAGCGTGACATGGTGGCTGTGCTCTACCTGAACAACTCGTGGGAGTGGAGCGGTGGCTATGGTTTCTATCTGGAGCATGCCGGTGCGGGTAAGCAGCCCCGTCCCGATGACGTGGGTTATCCTGCTTTTATGGAGGCGATGAGTAAATACGCGACTAACGAGAAAGCGCACCAGTTGTTCTATGACTATGTGCGTTTCATCCTCTCGCGTACGAACCGCTATACCGGACTGGCCTATAAGGACGATCCGGCTATCATGTCGTGGCAGATTGGCAATGAGCCGAGAGCCTTCTCGAAAGAAGCGCTGCCCGCCTTTGAGAAATGGCTTGCCGAAGCATCGGCCCTTATCCGTGAACTTGACCCGAACCACCTGATTTCCGTCGGTTCTGAGGGTGCCTGGGGTTGTGAAGGGGATTTTGATGCTTGGGAGCGCATTTGCAGTGACGCTAATATCGACTACTGTAACATCCACCTCTGGCCCTACAACTGGGGGTGGGCGAAGGCCGACTCTCTGATTGAGAACCTGCCACGGGCAGAGGCTAATACTAAAGAATACATCGACCGCCATCTGACCATCTGCGACAAGATCAAGAAACCGCTCGTGATGGAGGAGTTCGGTTATCCGAGAGATGGCTTCAAGTTCGGCCTCGATACTCCGACCAAAGGTCGTGATGGCTTCTACGACTACGTTTTCTCGTTGGTGGGTGACAACGCCGAGCAGGGCGGCTATTTCGCCGGTTGTAACTTTTGGGGCTGGGGTGGACTGGCCAAACCTGTGCATGAACAGTGGCAGCCTGGCGACGACTACACCAATGACCCTGCCCAGGAGGCACAGGGACTGAACTCGGTGTTCGCTGGCGACACCTCTACACTGGCTGTCATCAAACACCAGGTGGAGCGAATGAGCAAATTGACTGAATAGTGTAAGTATTGAGCAAATAAAAGTACCGCAATTTGTGAATAATGTCGTACCTTTGCCGCCGATAACTTAAACGAATAAGACTATAGACTGATGAAGAAAATTCTGACTTTACTCTTCTGCTTGATGGCGACGGGTTCGCTGTCGGCACAAATTCGTGGAAACAGTATCGTGGTGACGGTACAGCCTGACCATCAGGACTGGACCTACAAGGTGGGCGAGAAGGCCACATTCGTGATCAACGTGCTGAAATCCGGCACACTGCTCGACGATGTAAACATCGACTATCAGGCAGGTCCGGAGATGTATCAGGATGTGAAGAAAAATGTGGTGCTGAAAGACGGTACGATGAAATTGACCGGTACGATGAAGCAGCCCGGTTTCTACCGTGTCGATGTGACCGCCCATGTTGGTGGCAAGGAGTACAAAGGTGCCTGTGGGGCGGCTTTCTCGCCAGAGCTGTTGCAGCCCTCAACGGTGATGCCAAAGGATTTCTCGGAGTTCTGGCAGAACGCAATCCAAGAAGCCCGAAAGACGGAACTGAACCCGACGAAACGACTGTTACCCGAGCGTTGTACGAAGGACGTGAANNGCTGGAGTGCGTCCCTATGGTGGTGACATCTGGACGGCTGCCCAGGGTGCTATTACGCTGGAAATCGGTATCCACGGCATCCCTGTGACGATGGACCAGAAGGTGTATGACGACATCTTCCACGGCGCTCTGAATTGGTATTGGGAGTTCTATATGGACGACCGCGACAAGAACTACTACAAGCGCGTGATATTGGGTTGTATCCGTGCGCTTGACTATATCGAGGAATATACCCCGTGGAACGGTAAAGAAATGGGGGTGACGGGTTCGTCGCAAGGTGGTTTCCTTTCACTGGCGACCGCCGGTCTCGACAAGCGTATCACCTACTATGCACCAGTGCATGCTGCCCTTTGCGACCACACGAACTCGCTGAAAGGCATTGCCTGCGGCTGGCCCCATTATTTTTATTATAATAAAGGTAAGGGACAGGAGAAGCAGATTGAGGTGTCGCGCTATTATGATGGTATCAACTTCGCCCGTCTGATTACTGCTAAGCAGAAAGGATGGTTTTCGTTCGGCTACAATGATGACGTGGTGCCCCCGACGACTGCCTGGGAGACCTATAACACGGTGAAGGGACCGAAGGAGATCGTGCCTTATCAGGCCACCTGGCACTTCTGGTTCCAAGAGCAATGGGACGAATGGGAAGATTGGTTGCTCAAACAAATGAATTTAAAATAAATAAGGTATATATGAAAAAGATAACAATGATAGCAGTGGTGACTTTGGCCATGACTGCATGCGCAGGACAGA
>LXOW01238754.1_pt1 | contig 12558 bp, 7 predicted proteins | sample 1368591 | NCBI WGS metagenome assembly LXOW01 (sample SAMN04884650, study PRJNA319009) | bovine gut metagenome | isolation source: Cow rumen | host: Bos taurus | place: Italy: Legnaro (PD) | collected 2014-07-09
ACGGCATACGATAAGATATTGGGCAAGTATAAGAAGACGGTGGAGAAAACAGTGCACAGGCCTGTGCTCATCATCGCTATGGTACTGATTGGTATCGTGGCCCTGAGCGTGAGCATGTTTACGACGAAGACTGGTCTGGTGCCCGACGAGGATACCGGTACGCTCTTCTGCACTATCTCCATGCCCCCTGCAACGTCAGTGGCCCGCACACGTCAGATTATCAATCAGGTTGATTCTATTCTGGCTGCCGACCCTGCTATTCAAAGCCGTGAGCAGATTCAGGGTTATAACTTTATTGCAGGTTCAGGTTCCGACCAGGCTACGTTCATCATCAAACTCAAGCCGTTTGCCGAGCGTCAAAAAGGACTGTGGTGGAAGATTAGCGGACTCTGGGAGGGTGACGGTATCTATCGTTTCTTCCTCAATCCGTATGAATCGACGGGTGTCATCGCACAGATATTCCTGAAGACAGCCCATATCAAGGATGCTCAGATTCTGGCTTTTGCACCGCCAATGATTCCTGGCTTCTCAGCCAACAGCGGTGTGTCGTTGGTGATGCAGGACCGTACTGGTGGTTCGCTCGACAAGTTCTATGGTATTGTCAAGGACTTCCTGGTAGAACTGAACAAGCGTCCTGAGTTCCAGGCAGCACAAACGTCTTACAACCCCAACTATCCGCAGTACATGCTCCACATGGACGTGGCCAAGTGTAAGCAGGCTGGTATCTCGCCTTCGACGGTGCTCAGCACGCTGCAGGGCTACTATGGTGGTCTGTATGCCTCAAACTTCAATGCCTATGGTAAGCTGTATCGTGTGATGATACAGGGTTTGCCCGAGACAAGAATGACGACGGAGTCACTCAACAGTATTTATGTGCGCACACCAAAGGGTATGGCTCCCGTCAATGAGTTCTGCCGCATGGAGCGCGTCTATGGTCCTGCTAACATTAACCGTTTCAACCTGTTTACGTCTATCAATGTAACGGGAACAGTGGCCAGCGGCTATTCTACTGGTGAGGCCATTAAGGCAGCCCAGGAAGTGGCTGCAGACATACTGCCTGCTGGATACACTTATGATTATCAGGGACTTACCCGTGAGGAGGCAAAGTCCTCGAATACAACGGCTGTCATCTTCGTGCTGTGCTTCATCTTCATCTACCTGATCCTGTCAGCACAGTACGAGTCGTACATCCTTCCGTTGGCAGTTGTACTCTCCGTACCTTTCGGACTGGCAGGCTGCTTCCTGTTTACCATGATGTTCGGCCATGCTAACGACATCTACATGCAGATTTCACTCATCATGCTGATTGGTCTGTTGGCAAAGAACGCTATCCTGATTGTGCAGTTCGCACTGGAGCGCCGTGAGACGGGTATGGCCATTACGTGGTCGGCCATCCTGGGTGCTGCTGCTCGTCTGCGTCCTATTCTGATGACGTCACTGGCAATGGTCATTGGTCTGCTGCCGATGATGTTTGCCTCGGGTGTAGGTAAGAATGGTAACCAGACACTGGGTGCTGCTGCCGTAGGCGGTATGTTGGTTGGTACGCTGCTGCAGATCTTCGTCGTTCCTACCTTGTTTGTAATCTTCCAGAGCTTGCAGGAGAAGTTCCGTCCGATGAAGTTCGAGGATGACGACAATGAGGATGTAACGACAGAGCTGACACAGTATGCACATCGTCCTGTTGACTATGTTCCTGAGAATTAAAAAATTTAAGAATCTGAAAAATGTAAGAATTATGAAGCGAAGATATTTTTTATTTTTTAATTGTTTAAATTTTTTAATTGCAGCGTCACTGTTCACAGGTTGTGGACTATATAATAAGTACGAGCGTCCCGAGGTTGATGCGCAGGGACTGATACGTGATGCCATTAGCGATATCGACACGCTGGCTGTGCAGGATACTGCTTCCTTCGGCAACCTGCCCTGGCGCGAGGTATTCACTGACCCGGTGTTGCAGACGCTCATTGAGCAGGGACTGGAGAAAAATGCCGATTTGCAGAACGCAGCCCTCAACGTGCAGATGTATGAGGCGATGCTGAAAGCTGCCAAGCTGGCCTTCCTGCCCGCTGTGCAGTTCGGCTCGAACAACGGCATGGGAACCATCTCGACCCTCTATACCGACCCGTCGGTGACTACAAAGGCATACTCATTGCCCATATCGGCCAGCTGGACACTGGATCTCTTTGGCAATATCCTTTCGCAGAAGCGTTCTACGCAGATGAAGATGCTTGGTATGAAGGACTACCAGATGGCCGTCCGTGCCCAGGTTATCAGTGGCATTGCCAACAGCTACTACACGCTGCTCATGCTCGACAAGCAGGTGCAGATTGTTGACGAGATGAGCCGTATGTCGAAGGAAACCTGGGAGATGATGAAGCTGCAGCATCAGCTTGGTCGTATGCGCTCCACCAGTGTGCAGAGCGCTGAGGCTGCCTATCTGAGCATGCAGACACGTGCCAACGACTTCAAGCGTCAGATACGTGCGACTGAGAATGCACTGTCGCTGCTCATTGGTCAGGCCGGTCAGCAGATTCCCCGCACCACATTGGATGTGCAGTCATTGCCTTCCGAGTTTGCTGCAGGTGTCGGCATACAGCTGCTGCAGAACCGTCCTGACGTCCATAATGCCGAGATGCAGCTGGCTGCCTGCTTCCATGATGTGCAGACTGCCCGTTCGCAGTTCTATCCNNGCCTACGATGCAAACAGCAAGATTGAGGCCGAGCGCATCAAGGTTCTCGCCAAGAGCGTGGAGGACACGAAAGCCCTCTACAGCAGCAGCGGCTCCAGCTATCTGGAGGTGCTCACGGCTGAGACCAACCTGCTCAATGCACAGCTCAACAAGGTGACCGACGACTTCTACAAGATGCAGGCTGTCGTCAGCCTCTATACGGCATTAGGTGGAGGCGGAAAATAAGTGAAAAGTGATAAGTGAAAAGTGAATAGTTATGGCAAGTGAAATAAGTCCAAGAGCCGAGATCGACCCAAGAGCGAAAATCGGCGATAACTGTAAGATATTCCCCTTCGTCTATATAGAGGGTGACGTGGAAATTGGTGATGGCTGTATCATCTTCCCCTTCGTGAGTATCCTTAACGGTACGCGTATGGGTAAGAAGAACAAGATCCACCAGGGATCTGTCATCGGTGCCCTGCCGCAGGACTTCGAGTTCCGTGGCGAGAAGTCGGAGTGTATCATCGGCGACAACAACATCATCCGTGAGAATGTGGTCATCAATCGTGCCACGCATACTGGTGGACAGACGGTTGTCGGCAATGACAATGTGCTGATGGAAGGTGCCCATATTTCTCATGACACGAAGGTTGGCAATGCGTGTGTCTTCGGCTACGGCACGAAGATTGCCGGCGACTGCATGGTGGATGATTACGCCGTATTCTCCTCCAGCGTCATTGCCAATGCCAAGACGCGTGTAGGTCGAGGCGCTATGATACAGGCCGGTTGTACCTTCTCAAAGGACGTGCCGCCTTACATCATCTGCACCAAGCGAGCAGATTATGGTGGTGTCAATACCTTCGTGGGACGTCAGCATGGTACTGACGAGAAGGTGCTCAAGCATATTGCTAACGCCTATCGTCTGGTGTTCCGCAGCAATACCTCACTCTTTGATGCCCTCAATCAGATCAAGGAGCAGGTGCCCGACAGTCCTGAAATCCGTAACATCCTCAGTTTCATGGGTGAGTCGAAGCTCGGACTCATTGGTAAGAAGGTCAACGGATAGGAATCTTATGTAGAATACCAGCCGGACACGGCTGAATGTGTTCCTCTATGACGCGCGGTGTGTTGACGCCGCGCGTTATTTTTCCGGTTGTATTGTAGAGAATGAGCTTCGGTCCTGGCACCAGTGGGCTGTATTGCAGGATATGGCGGGTGCGCTGTCGTTGTTGCAGCGTGAAATCGCTGTTAAGACAGTAGGCATAGTCCATGACATTGCTGGCCGTGAAGTCCTCCAGTGTCTTACAGTCCTTGCGGCGGGCCAGGTCTGCAATACTGAATATCCGGACACCCGCTGCAACCTGCTGATCTATGTAAGCACGGATATAGACGGAATAGTTCTCATAGTCGCTGATGGGTGTGTCGTCGCAGGCGTCGTCCATCGTACATTCAACAGCGGAGAAGGTATGCAACAGCCCTAGGTAATGTCCCAATTCATGGGCGATGGTAGATGCAATGAAATTGGGGTTAAAGGTGTTGCCCTCCTGCCATTCGTAGATATATTCGTTGTTGATTAGACAACCCCATGGTGCTGCTGTATAGGCATAGTCATTAGCGGCATCAGTGGCCTGTAGGCTATCCAGTGGATGATCCAACGGTACAATGGGCAGGTTGGAGACACCCATCGTGTTTTTGTTCTCACTGGCTTGCTTGAAATGGAATACATAGACATTGATGTATTTCTTCATGTTCTGGGCAAACTTGGCGTACTGGCGGTTATCATCGTTTTTGCTGGATAGAAAGGCGTTAGGTTCATAATCGCTGAAGTCAACGTGATGACGTACAACTCCGGGCTCTTCTAACTGCTCACCATTGTCATTGTATTGAGCCAATTCAAATACGATGCCCATTTTGTTGTTGGCATATATCTTGTTTACCTCCGTCAGGATTTTCTCCATGTGCCCCTTTTTGACGTACTGCTGTTCGTCATTCTCATCTTGATAAAGGATGTGGAACACCACGGGCAGATGATATTCATAGTCATCCAGGCTGCCGGAGAAGGCAGGCTGTGAGACATGGATGACGCGTTGCTCGTTGCCCTGTGTGATGGTAATCGTTCCCTGACGGGCCTCTTTTGTCAGATTCGGACTGACCCAGATAGGCAACTCCATATTGCCTTCGCCGCTTTTCTTGATGGGGGCACACCAATAGACATCGCTTCGGGCACCCCATTTGCCGTTGGCCTTCACCTGAATGGTCTGTAGCCGTACGTCACTGTTCCATACAAACGATTCGCTATCAACTGCCAAATCATTTGTGGTATCGTCACTCTTCGAACAACCAGCCGTCAATAGCCAGCAGCCAATAGCCAATATCCAAGTTATCTGTTTCATGCTGCGAAGTTACGAATTTTTTTCTTGTTCTGCAATAATTCCTCGTTAAAATATAGATTTGCTTTTCGCGCGCGTACCATAATTATATTATTTAAGTAGTCGAATTCTTAATTATTTTAGGAAAGTAAGGCGTATAATCATCCAAAGTCATTAATTTTAACACAAAAAATGGTGTCAAAAGGTGCATAATTCGGCTTTTAAGTACTCTTTTTGTTAATTTTTTAAGGTAAAATGAATCTTTTTTTTGTTTTTATTTGTTAATTCCAAAACTTATGCTACCTTTGCAAATTATATGAAGTCCGAAGACTGTTTCTACGGTCAAAAGAGTTACATTAAATNNGTTCCTGAGTTTGGGAATGGCTATGGCACAAACTACAGTTAAAGGTACCGTAATATCTCAGGACGACGGTCAGCCGATCATCGGTGCCGCTGTTCAGGTAGTAGGTACTAAAACAGGTCTTCTGACGGACATGAATGGTCAGTTTACCATTACATTGCCAGCAGGCAAGACTGAGCTGCAGATTTCTTATCTTGGTATGGTAACTCAGACAGTAACCGCCAAGAATGGTATGCGTGTATTCCTGAAGAGCGATTCACGCACGGTTGACGAGGTGATGGTCGTTGCCTATGGTACGGCTAAGAAGTCTTCGTTCACTGGTTCTGCTGCGTCTATTGGCAATGAGAAGTTTGAATCACGCCCTGTAACTAACGTTACCAAGGCCCTTGACGGTCAGGTAACTGGTGTGATGACTACCTCTGGTAGCGGTCAGCCTGGTTCGAGCTCAAGCATTGTAATCCGTGGTTTCGGTTCAATCAACGCCAGCAACAACCCGCTGTACGTCGTTGACGGTGTGCCCTACGGTGGTTCTATCAGCGCCATTAACCCCCAGGATATCGAGTCGATGACTGTGCTGAAGGACGCTTCTGCATCTGCTTTGTATGGTGCACGTGCTGCCAATGGTGTGGTTATCATCACTACCAAGAGGGGTAAGGAAGGCCGTCCTCAGGTTACGGTACACAACACCGTTGGTTGGTCTTGGCGTGGTATCCAGCCTTACGAGACTGTTAGTCAGAGTGAATTCGTACAGTTGACTTTCGAGGCTTTGCGTAACGGTTACCAGTATGGTAACAGCCTGAGCCGTGAGGAGGCAACTCAGCTGGCTATCGGCGACCTCGGTACAAAGCTCGGTGGTAGCACGAATCCTGAACTCTATAACCCCTTCAAGAACTATACATGGAGTACCATCATCGACCCTGCAACAGGTCAGATTCGTTCTGATGCCGTTTCTGCATGGGATGACCAGTGGTACGATGCCATTTACAATAAGGGTGCCCTCCGTCACGAGCATTCTATCTCGCTCAACGGTGGTACAGACCGCACTAACTACATGCTGTCACTGGGTTACATCAATGAAGATGGTATTCTGCAGAACACCGGCTTCCAGCGTTACAGTGCACGTGTAAACGTTGACTCTCAGGTTACTGACTGGTTCAAGGCCGGCCTGAATACCAACCTGGCTTACAACTACTCTATCTACAACCAGTATTCTGACACTCAGACATCTAACCCCTGGTACACCGCTCAGTTCATGGGCCCGATTTATCCTACCTATCTGAAGAACCTCGACGGTACTGACGCACTCGATGTCAATGGTAACCGCCAGTTCGACTATGGTGAGACCGGTCGTCCAGTTGCTAACGACTTCAACGCACTGGGTGACTTGACACTTGACAAGTCTTTCTACAATACTGACAACGCCAGTGTACGTACTTACCTTACCTTCGGTTCCGACAAGGAGTCGTTCGGTTGGGCACAGGGTCTGAAGCTGAACCTCAGCTTCGGTGTTGACTATCAGTCTTCTATGCAGACCGAGACTTCCAATAAGTATCATGGTAATGCCAAGAATGCTCTGGGTCGTGTATATAAGTATGCAGACCGCAACCAGACTTATACCTTCGGTCAGCAGTTGATGTGGAACCGTAAGTTCGCTGAGCACTCTGTAGGCGTTCTGCTCGGACACGAGTTCTATCAGTACAAGTATAACTACCTGTATGCTGCAAAGGCCAACATCGTTGACGGTATCGACGAGTTGCGTCCTGCTGCAACACTCTACGACGCTGACTCTTACTCTCAGGAGCATGACATTGAGTCTTGGCTGGGCCGCGTTCAGTACAACTACGCTGACAAGTACTACTTCGACGCTTCTCTGCGTACCGACGGTAACTCACGTTTCCACAAGGATCACCGTTGGGGTACATTCTGGTCAGTAGGTGCTAACTGGCGTATCACTGCCGAGGAGTTCATGAAGGATCTGACTTGGATTAACAACCTGTCACTGAAGGCTTCTTATGGTGAGAACGGTAACGATAACCTGGGTACTTACTATGCTTGGCAGAACCTCTACTCTCTGTCATACGCTAACGGTAACCGTATCGGTGGTTTCGTAGCTACACTGGAGAACAAGGAAGTTTCTTGGGAGAAGAACGGTATGTTGAACATCGGTCTCGAAGGTTCTCTGTTTGACAACCGCCTGCGCTTCAGCATTGAGTACTTCAACAAGAAGACCACGGATATGTTGCTGAACTACCCGATGGCTCTGTCAACCGGTTTCACCGGCTATGATGCCAACGTTGGTAACATGCGCAACTGGGGTTGGGAGTTCCTCGTAAGCGGTACCCTCGTTAATACGAAGGACGTTGTCTGGAACCTGACCTGGATGGGAACTATTCAGCGCAACAAGGTGCTGAAGCTTACTGCTGAGTCTAACGAAATCATCAATGGCTTCCAAATCATCAAGGAAGGTTATGACATCCACCAGTTCTATATGGCACGCTCTGCAGGTGTTGATCCCGCTACGGGACAGCAGCTCTACTGGGCATACGAAAAGGACGAGAACGGTGACATGAAGCCTGAAAGCGAGTATATTACCACAGATTACAGCAAGGCTGCTGCCAGCAAGTATTTCGTAGGTAAGCGTACTCCTGACCTCTATGGTAGCATCTCTACTGACCTGAAGTTGTTTGACTGCATCGATCTGTCTCTGCTGACAACTTATTCTATCGGTGGTAAGATTGCTGACTCTCGTTACATGTCATCTATGGATAACATGTATGTTGGTAACACTTGGAATACAAACGTTCTTCGCCGCTGGCAGAATCCTGGTGACGTTACCGACATTCCTCGTGTAGAGCTTGCTTCTTCAACGACAAGAACCAGCAACTATCTGATTGATGCTTCATACTTTGCTATCAAGAACATCACAATGGGTTACACCCTGCCGAGCAAGTATGCAGAGAAGCTCTATATGAGCAAGGTTCGTCTCTATGCTTCATTCGACAATGTGGCTACATTCACTCACTTGAAGGGTATGGATCCTCAGTACAACCTGAGCGGTAACGGTACTGGCTATGCATACGTACCCAATAAGAACTTCACGATTGGTCTTGACATTAACTTCTAAAAGAAAGGGAACGAAAGATGAAAAATATATTTAAATATCTGATTGCTGGTGTCGCAGGTGTAATTCTGGTTACATCTTGTAGCAAAGACCAGCTTGAGACCTCTCCCACAACGTCCGTTTCAGGTACTACGATGACGGAGAGCAACGATGCAGCCATGATTGCACTGAACGGTGTTTATCGTTCTATGTACACCTCTGGCTGGTCAACAACTGGAAACACTCACCAGTGCTTCGGTATCTCGGCATACAGCCTTTGTGCTGATGTAATGGGTGACGACTGCATCATGGCTGCTCAGGGTAGCGGCTGGTTCTGGTACGATGCTGCATATAACGTAAAGAGCCGTTTCTCAAGTGGTGCTTGGCGTTCGTATGACCTCTGGTATGCTTTCTATACATGGATTGCAAATGCGAACTACCTGATAGCTATGGATACCGACGAACAGACCACTGACGTTGACCGTCTCTATGTTCTTGGCCAGGCTTACGGTATTCGTGCATATAGCTATTTCATGATGGCCCAGTACTTCGCACGTACTTACAAAGGACACGAGAGCGATCCTTGCGGACCAATCTACACAGAGCCTACATCTGCAGGAACGAAGGGTCAGCCCCGTGCAACCGTTCAGGAGGTTTATAATGTAATCGTTGCCGACCTTGCAAAGGCTGTTGACTATCTTGGACGCAGCCAGAATACTTCACTGGAAATTGACAACAGCTTCATTACTTATCCTGTTGCCCTGGGTCTGCAGGCACGTGTTGCCCTGACCATGGAAGACTGGAACCTGGCAGCTACGGCTGCTGAGGCTGCCATCAACCTTGGCAAGCACAGCATTCAGCCTGTTTCAGCTGCAAGCTTTAAGAAGAATACTGGTAACTTTATCAACACCTATAGCGCTCCTAACGTGATGTGGGGTGCCAATATCATTGCGGACCAGTCTGGTATCTATGCCTCTCTGTATGCTCACATGGATGTTGATGCTGCTATGTATGCTGGTTACGACCGTGCTCCTAAGAAGATCAACTCAGAGACTTATGCCTTGATGGGCGAAGCTGACACACGCCGTTGCTGGTGGGATCCCGCTGATGAGAACAATCCTTATCAGCAGCATAAGTTCAACTTCAGCGATATGCAGACCTATCTGGGTGACTACATCTGGATGCGTATTGAGGAGATGTACCTCATAGCTGCTGAGGCTGAGTGTATGAAGGGTAACGAGGCTGCTGCACAGAATTATCTGAATACGCTGGTGAAGACTCGTGATGCCAACTATGATTGCTCTTCAAAGACCGGTACTGCACTGGGTAAGATTACCTCTGAGCGTACAGGTTCTCTGCGCGAGGCTATTATCGACCAGCGTCGTATTGAACTCTGGGGTGAGTATGGCCGTATCTATGATATCCGCCGTCTGCGTCAGGGCTTCATCCGTACGTCTGCTCAGGGCTGGCCTAACGGTCTGCTGCTGACCAACAAACCGACAGACGACCCCGAGTGCTATATGTGGGTATTGACTATTCCTCAGGCTGAGTTCGACGGAAATGAGAACATGGATCTTGGAAAAGACCAGAACCCGACAGGTGATTATGCCGAGTAATATCCTAAGGAGTAAGCATATAACTTTATAATGACTAAAGAAAAAATTAATATGAAGATTAATAAGTATATATTAGGTCTTGCCGTCGCTGTGTTGGGAGGTTTCTCCTCTTGTAACACCGACGTGGAGGGAGACTATTACTCGACTGGATTTGAGAATGTTTCCTTTGAAGTGAAGTCGGCATCAGTGTCGGTAGTTGTTGACGAGTCAACAGCAACGATTCCTGTTAAAGTTACACGTGGAAACGTGGCGTCGGCTTATACTGCTCACTATACTGCTGCTGCCAGTGCAGAGGGTATCTTCAGTGACGATGCCAATGGTACTGTAACCTTCGCTGAAGGTCAGGGTACTGCAACCATCAATGTAAAGGCTGCTAATCTGGAGAAGGAAGTACCTTACACCTACACACTGACACTGAGTGATGCTGACGTTGCCAGTGCAGATACCATTACTAACACTCAGATTAAGGCCATGACCATCACCGTACAGCGTGAGGGTGACTGGACTGAGTGGAAGAAGTGGAACTCGGCAGGAACGGCTGATTACTACTATGGAAGTTACTTCTTTAGCGGTGAAGATCCGGATCTTTCTTTCCTGTATCGTCAGAATGTGGCTAGCCCAAGCAAGTATCAGTTCAAACTTTTGCACTGGGGATCCGACGTAGAGTTGGTTCTGAATTATGATAAGGGAACAGGTGTTGTTTATGTACCAGAGACCTTCACTGGTTACACTCATTCCACTTATGGTGACATCTATATTGGTGACTATACAGATTATAATGCTGCAACGACTCTTCATGGTACCTTCGATGAAGAAAAGGGCATTATTTCGCTTGTAGTTTATTACTACGATGCTGAAGGTCCTTGGGGTGCTGGCTATGAGTATATCTACCTTGACGGATATGTGCGTGCTGACTACACGATTGAAGACTTCACCTTCGCCGGTATCTTCACTGATCCTTCACAGAATGTATTTGCTGTAGGTAACCTGACATTGGCTGCCGATGCCAATAATGTAAAGGCTGTCGTCATTGAGGAAGATGCTGATTTGGACGCTGTGGCTGATGCTATCGCTGCCGGTGAACTTGAGGCTACTGACGTTGAGGGTGGTCAGATTTACGTTCCCATTCCTGATGACATGGAGGGTAAACTGCAGATAATCGTTGTTTCTCTCGATGCTGACGGTGCTGTAGCCGATGCTAAGTCTGCAAAATTCGAATATTTCGGTGGTGGTGCTAACCCCTGGAAGTCATTGGGTATTGGCTACCTAACCGATAACTTCATTATTTCCCGCTTCTACAAGGATCAGTCAACTGGAGAGGTTTGGACTCCTCAGACCTACGAGGTGGAAATCCTCGAGAACAATGAGACTCCTGGCGTTTATCGCATAGTTAATCCTTACAGAAATGCAGTTGTACTGCTGGTAGGCGAAAGCGCTGCTGATAATTATTATACCTCTGCAAATCTTGAGATTAATGCTTCAGATGCTGATGGTGTATATTTCCTCCCGACAGAGGTTGGCTTTAACAACATGCAAGTAACTAGCTACGGTGGTTTCTGGCTGGCACGTGGCGGTGAGGGCAATGACTTCGCTTCGCTGAAGGCTGACGGTTTGCTCGGCCGCTTGAGAAACGGTGTGATTTCACTGCCTGGCTTCTATTATGAGGATGAAAATGGTAATCAAACTGGCGACATCTTCCAGGGTTTTGTTTATTCTAACGATGCTTGGCGTTATGGTGGTTGGGTTGACAACGAAACACCATTTGCCGTTGTATTGCCCTCTGCAGCAGCAGCAGTGAAGAAGAATGCTGCCCTCAAGGCTCGCGCTTCGCAATTCGAGCGTAACCTCTGTGGCCTGAATCTGATGGATGATTCTAGAATCCTGAAGCAGAAGGTTCGCAAGATTGACGGACAGATTGGTGGCAAGAACATCACTACTCGCATTCAGAAGTCACTGAAGTTGCATAAGGTTCTGAAACATTAATCAGCTTCTTACTGATATCTTTCAGGGCAGGAAATCTTATTCCTGCCCTGATTTTTTTGTTTTTAAATAATTATTCATTACCTTTGCAGCGTGAAACTTAATAAGTGAATGATTATGATGAAGAAAATATTTACAATAACACTTCTCCTGCTGTTGACGCTGACGGTCAATGCCGTTCCAGCCAAACCTGTCAAAAAGAAGGTTATGACAACCGACGGAAGGACAATTGAAGTGACCCTCAGGGGTGATGAGCATTTTTCCTTTTATACTGACAATGCCGGCAATCCCTATGTCATGGGTGCTGATGATCGGTTAGAGCTGATTGCCAAGGAAGAAGTAGGTGAGCGATGGACTGCAAGAAAGCAGGCGCATATAGCCCAGGTAGGAACGGCTTCCACTTCTCGTCGTGCCCCTCATCGTGTGGGAACGGCGGGACAAACAACAGGTAATCATCGAGGAT
>LXOW01308545.1_pt1 | contig 12557 bp, 9 predicted proteins | sample 1368591 | NCBI WGS metagenome assembly LXOW01 (sample SAMN04884650, study PRJNA319009) | bovine gut metagenome | isolation source: Cow rumen | host: Bos taurus | place: Italy: Legnaro (PD) | collected 2014-07-09
GGCGGCGGCGCGCAGAATCCGATTTGGATGCAGATTATCGCCGACATTCTCGGCAAGGAGATCTCAACGCCGCAGGTGACGGTCGGCGCCTGCTACGGCGATGCGCTGATGGCGGCGCTGGGCGTCTCTTTTCCGGGCTTTGAGAACTATGCCGCGCTGACGCGCTATGTCCGCGCCGGCAGAACTTACGCGCCCGATCCGAAAGCGCACGCGGCGTATGAGCAATATCAGGCAGTCTACGACGCGCTGTACGATTCTACAAAGGAACTGGCGCACAAGCTCAGTTCTTTTGTAAGAGGATAGCAAGATACTCCGATTTTTGCTAACATTTGTTAGCAAGGGGGCGTTGGACTCAAAAGAGAGTGGATTCTTACAGAAAGAAGTATTGCGTATAGGCATTCCCTCAGAGAAACACTCGTTGCAGTGGGAATAAAGGGTACTTTATCAAAAAGTGCAGTCAAAAGTGCAGTCAAAACTCTTTGAAACCCTGTTTGTGTGAAACAGAAAATATGAAAAAGTCCCTAAATTAGGGACTTTTTTGGCCTCCCCGGCGGGATTCGAACCCACGGCCTTCCGCTTAGGAGCCCATGAAGCATGTGTTAAAAATGCCAGATACTTAGGGAAAAATGTTAATTATGTAAAATAGGTGTGTGCCACTGATGCCGTAGATGCCGCCGATGCCGCTAATGCCGGCGAAAGTGTGGTCAAATCTGTGCCCAAGCTTTTGAACTCACAGATCAGCAACTCACGATACCTTGCTTGTTTACTCGGTACAAGCCATTGTATGAAAAAGCATTTAAATATATAAACCGGGCAGCTTTTTGATACTTTTCAATTCATTCGTTCATCCTCCTTTTTAAAAAATTGGCATTAATATAGCGCCAGAGACTTGTGAATCCTTGGCGTTATGTACGTACTCCATATTGACAAACAATAGTATGATATGTATGATTTGTATGTCAACATAACAGGAGGTTAATTCAAATGGAAAGACCAGAAGGGAAATATGCATGGACTGTGACTGTAGGAACAAAAGGACAGATCGTCATTCCGAAAGAAGCCCGGGACGTATTTGACATTCATCCGGGAGATCATCTCCTCATCCTTGCCGATGCCGAACAGGGCATGGTGATCCCTCCGAAGGATTCTTTCGAGGAATACTTCAAAAAAGTATTCCACTAAGCCGAGAAAAGGGAGGATATTCGTATGCCTGTATTTCTGGGAATTCCCCTGATCGGATGGATACAGATGGTGTTTGGCACTGCCGTTGTGCTTTTCGCACTGATAAAATACTTGAGACGTCCTAAGATGAAAAAGACGGACGGATTTCTGATTAGGGACGTTCATGTTATTATCGGCGATGGCAGTGAACTCTTTCATCAGAACGTCCTCGTTCGTGGAGGGATCATTAAAAGGATCAGCAGTGACTCTATAGAAGACGCTGTAGCATCTGTAATTGGCGGGACCGGTCTTACGCTCATGCCGGGGCTGATTGACTCCCACATTCATATCCAGGGAGGATTCAGCTGCCGTAACGAAGAAGAGAGCGATGCTTTCATGCGCGAAAGGATCCCTCAAATCTTCAGCGAAGGTGTGTTGCCATACGGCGTCACCACCATCAAGGATCTGGATGCGCCAAAGCATTTTATCTACAAGCTGCGCGATAAGCTGAAATCTGGCGAGATCACAGGGCCCGAACTGTTGATCGTCGGCCCTAACTTTACGGCCCCTGGCGGGCATCCCGCCAGCACCCTGGGGTCAAACAGCCTGTGGGCAAAATCGGAAATGGCTATTGAGGTTTCCACTCCCGAGCAGGTCAGTGAAGGGATCCGGGAGTTGAAAGAGGCTGGTGTAGATTTCCTGAAATTCACCTATCAGGGAGGCGACTACTGGTATTTTGATGAAAAGCGAAACATTTGCAAAATCGATAAGACTCTGATGCAGCAGATCATCCGCGAGGGCAAAGAAAACGGCTTGAATGCTACGGCACATGTTTTCTATTATGACGACGTGAAGGAACTGCTGGAATCCGGGATCTACGGCATCGAGCATGGAATCCTGGACCGGGATATCGGGCCGGACGATCCGATCGTCGCGCTTTGGAAAGAGTCGGGGGCACACTTTGTTCCCACTGTCAACGCCATGACTTACGAAAAGGATCCAGCGAGATTGGCGCATAGTCTACACAATCTCAAGGTCCTGTATGACGCCGGCATTCCCATCGCCATGGGCACGGATAACATGCTTGAAAGCATGACAGGCGAGATCGAGCACAAGGAACTGGCTTATTATGTGGAAGCCGGGCTTACTCCCATGCAAGCCATCGTCCTTGCTACCAGAAATGGTGCTGAGCACCTCGGGATCGAGAAACGTAAGGGGCTAGTGAAGGAAGGCATGGAGGCAGACCTGATTCTGCTTGAAAAAGATCCTGCAGAAGACATCTCCAACATCCAGTTCATCGAAAAAGTATTCCAGAAGGGCAACCTCGTCTTCTCACAGAAAGCGATTTCATCCTATGCCTTGCCTGACTATACCTATCCCAGTAATGTGTCAAAGCTACAGTATCAAAAGTCCGGCGACGCGGAAGTCCGTTGCGTGGATGCGTCCTGCTATGCGTACAAAGGCGAGATCTCACAAACCATACTCAGGAACGGGACCGTATGGTCTGAAGAGGTTTTCCAGGTTGAGAGCAATCTGTCCTGCACGCGCTGGCTGTATAAAAGGCTGTCCGACCAGACGGATCTCATTGCGCAAAAGGACGGCGGAATTATCAAACTGTCAGGAACCTTCAAAGGAAAAGCACAGGAAAAAACCTTCAAGATCGGCGATGGTTTGTGGTACCAGATGATGGAAATGGCCATGCCTGCGTTCATCGCATCGGAGGAAAAACAGATCGTCTTCTATTCAATCGGTACCGGTAACAATCGCGGTGCAATGGGCCTTGGCGAATTCGCCGCTGAAAAAAACGGCGAAGAAACCATTACCGTGAACGGAACCACCTACGATTGTGTGAAGATCACCTTTGTCCTCACGGCGTTTTCCTGGGCCTGGACTGGGCTTTACTGGTATGATAAACAAAGCGGTCAGCTTGTTCAGACAGGAGAAAAAGGAAAAAACGCTGAAAAGAACGGCTATCAGCTGACATCGATGAAATAGGGCATAAGTACAAGCATTTAATCTCGTTTCTCTACTGCATCCGGAAAAGAATTGCCTTATGTCGTTTTGCAGGTTACCCTCAAAGAAAAATTCTTAGGAACCGGATCAGGAAACCTGACCGATCTTGAGCATGTTATCAATGCCCAGGCTGCAAAAGGCTACAGGCTGCATACCATGTCAACGTCAAACGGCGGAAGCAAAGGGTTCGGAGGAGGAGACAGAATCCAGGCAACGCTGGTTTTTGAACGTCTTGATTTGCGATGAATCATTATTAACCATAGTTTAAATGTATCCCCAAGTACACGAAACAGACACCCATCCCAGTGCCCGTTTCGTGCTTTTCAGGAGTTGTATGGACTAAATAAGTATACCAGAGTTATGGGTCACTTTTCTATTCGTTGCACTTCAAGTGTACATTCAAGCGTAAAAAGATGAGCAGGAAGCTTTTTCAGGTTTGCTCGGCCTCTCCGGCGCGGCGCTTATGATGCGTTCAGCGGGATGTGAACGGCAGGGGCTCTTCCGGCATGCTGCCGTCCCGATCCATGGAGAAGCGGCCCATGGGGTAATCCTGCAGATTCTCCAGGATGCGCCGTCCGTCCGCCTTGCCCAGCAGATCCTCCCTGGCCCGCAGCACCAGATTCTCCGCCTGGTGCTTGGAGGGCCCGCCCACGCAGCCGCCGGGGCAGATCATGCCTTCCACAAAGTCCGCGTCGAGCCGTCCCGCCTTCAGTAGCAGCATGGCCTTTTTGCACTCCTCGCCGCCGGCGCAGGTCATGAGCCGGATGCCGGAGGTATCCTCCCCCAGCTCCTTCATGACCTCCAGAACGGCGTTGGCGACGCCGCCGCTGCCCGCAAACCGCTTGCCGAAGAGGGACGATTCCTGATACGCCTCCGTCACCGGTTCGATGCTCACGCCCCGGGAATCCAGCAGGGCCACCATCTCCCCGTAGGTCAGAGCGTAATCCGCCCGATCCGCAATGAGTTCGTTGAGGGTCTCCCCCTTCTTGGCGATGCAGGGCCCGATGAACACCGTGACGCAGTCCGGGTCCATATATTTGAGATACCGGGACACGGCCATCATGGGGGACACGGTGGCGGACTTGTTCTCCTCATACAGCTTGGGGAAGTGGTGCCGAAGCATGGAGATGAAGGCCGGGCAACAGGAGGTGGTCATGATCCTTCCCTCCTTCCGGGCTTCGATCCATTCCAGGGCTTCGTAGGCGGCGGTCATGTCGCCGCCCAGGCCTACCTCCACCATATCCGCAAAGCCCACCTTCTTCAGGGCGGCGCGGATGGCGGCCATGCCGATGTCCTTGCCGAACTGGCCTTCCGTAGCCGGGGCGCACATGGCGATGACCCGCTTGCCTTCACGGATGGCCCGGATCACGTTCACCGCGAATATCTTGGAACCCACGGCGCCGAAGGGGCAGTTGTGGATGCAGTGGCCGCAATGGATGCACTTCGCTTCGTCGATCCGGCAGATGCCCGCCTCGTCGTAGGAGATAGCGCCTACGGGACAGGCCTTCTTGCAGGGCCGCTCCTGGTGGATGATGGCCCCGTAGGGACAGGCCTTGGCGCACTGACCGCAGGACTTGCACTTGGTGGAATCGATGCGCATCTTGGCGTCGCCGGGGGAGATGGCCCCGAAGCGGCAGGAATTGAGGCAGGCCTTGCCCAGACAGAACCGGCAGATATCCGTGACGAAATAGTCCTGGATGGGGCAGTCGTCGCAGGCGGCAGGGATCACGGCCACCACGTTCTTGGTGGGAGAGCCCGCTTCAGGGCTCAGCCCCTCCGCCAAGCGGATGCGGCCCCGGACGATCTCCCGCTCCTTATAGACGCAGCAGCGGTACTGGGCCTTGGGGCCAGGACTCACCTCATGGACGATCTTCTCCGTCTCCTCCGAGCTGAGCCGATCCTCCCAGGCCAGTCGGCAGACCTCCCGCAGGATGAAATGCTTCAGCTCAACGATTCCCTTGTCGTTTGTAATCATAGGCTTCCTCGTCTTTCATTTTTCATTTTCTTTTCCGAGGGACACAGCGAAACAGGCTTATGGATTAACTATAATCGTCCCATATGCGCTTGTCAATTCTGAAGGCGATTCCTAACAAAGTATATTTGTGAGCGGCACGACGCTGTCCCGGACCCACCAAGTTTCGTTTGCGCCATGCCGCCGCAAACCATATATATAATTTCAAGTAATTGCGGAACGGACGTTTTCTATGATAATATTGCATGTGTCCACTTTGAAAAACTGTGCGGAGGCAAGTCAATGTCAAGCTGTCTGATGCTGAAAAAATCCAACTGTAAGAATTGTTACAAGTGCATTCGGCACTGTCCGGTCAAGTCGATCCGCTTCTCGGGCAATCAAGCGCACATCATCGGGGACGAATGCATCCTGTGCGGCCACTGTTTCGTGGTCTGTCCGCAGAATGCCAAGCAGATCGTCAGCAGCGTGGAAAAGGTGCGCGTGCTGATCCAGAGCGGCGATCCGGTCGTGGTGAGTTTAGCTCCGTCATTTATCGCAAACTATGAGGGCGCAGGCATCGAATCCATGCGCAAGGCGCTCAAGAAACTGGGCTTTTACGATGCGGAAGAGACTGCCATCGGCGCAACGATCGTCAAGCGCGAATACGACCGGCTGTTGAGCGAAGAGGGGCATGACGTGATCATTTCCTCGTGCTGTCATTCCGTCAACCTGCTGATCCAGAAATACTTCCCCCTGGCGCTGCCCTACCTGGCCGACGTGCTCTCCCCCATGCAGGCCCACTGCCAGGATATCAAGCGGCGCATCCCCAACGCCAAGACCGTATTCATCGGACCGTGCGTCGCCAAGAAGGACGAGGCGGAGCTGTACGCCGGCATCGTCGACGCGGTGCTGACATTCGAAGAGCTGACCGAATGGCTGGACAAGGAGGGCATCTCGATCGAGAGCGAGAGCGATTCCAGCGACGAGAGCCGGGCGCGCTTCTTCCCGACCACCGGCGGCATTCTGAAGACGATGGTCTGCGAACGCAAGGAGTACAGCTACCTTGCGATCGACGGCGTCGAAAACTGCATCGCGGCGCTGAAGGACATCGAAAACGGCAAAATCCACCGCTGCTTTGTGGAAATGTCAGCCTGTATCGGCAGCTGCATCGGCGGACCGGTCATGGAAAAATACCACAGCCGCAGCCCGATCAGCGACTACGTCGCCGTCAGCGAATATGCCGGCAAGAGGGATTTCAACGTGGAGCAGCCCGATTCCATCGCGATCCGCAAGAGCTTTTCGCCCATCGACCGGCACGAAATCCAGCCTATCGAGTCCGAGATCCGGGCCGTTATGATCGAAATGGGCAAGTACAGTCCCGCCCAGGAGCTGAACTGCGGTTCGTGCGGGTACAATTCCTGCCGGGAAAAAGCCATCGCCGTCTGTCAGGGAAAGGCGGAAATCTCCATGTGCCTGCCTTTCTTGAAGGAGAAAGCCGAGAGCTTCTCGGATACGATCGTCAAGAATTCGCCCATCGCCCTCGTGGTGGTCAACGAGCAGCTTGAGGTGCAGCAGATCAACAACGCGGCGCTGAAGCTGATGAACCTGCATTCCGCAGACGACGTTCTCGGCGATCAGGTGGTGCGCATCCTGGATCCGCTGCCGTTTTTGAACGTGAAGAAAACCGGCCGCAGCGTTGTGGACCAGCACGCATACCTGGCCGAGTACAGGCGCTACGTGGAGCAGATCATCGTACAGGATCGGGAAAGCCGCATGATGGTCTGTTCTATGCGGGACATCACGAACGAGGAGACCGAGCGGGAGAAGAAGGAGCAGATCACGCGGCAGACCGTGGAAGTGGCCGACAAGGTGGTGGAGAAGCAGATGCGCATCGTGCAGGAGATCGCGTCGCTGCTGGGCGAAACGGCCGCGGAAACGAAGATCGCCCTTGCGAAGCTGAAGGAGTCCATCACCGATGAATGATCTTTGCGCCGATATCGGCTATAAAAGCATACTGCACGCGGGCGAACAGCTCTGCGGCGACCATGTGGACGTGGCTTCGGACGATTATTCCACGGTCGTCGTGCTTGCCGACGGGCTCGGCAGCGGCGTCAAGGCGAGCATCCTCTCCACCTTGACATCGAAGATCATTTCCACCATGATGGCGGAAGGGCTTTCCATAGAGGATTGCGTTCGCACCATCGCGGCGACCCTTCCGGTCGATTCAAAGCACGGCGTCGCGTATTCCACGTTCACGATCGTCCACATTCTGAACAACACCTATGCGGACGTGATACAGTACGACAACCCGCGGCTGATCCTGCTCCGCAACGGTCAGAACTACGACTACCCGATGCAGGAAATGATCGTCGGAGACAAGAAGATCCAGCGCTCCCACATCCGTCTGGAGGAAGGGGATCTGTTCATCGCCATGTCCGACGGCTGTCCCCACGCCAGCGCAGAGGAAGCCTACAACATGAACTGGACCCGCAAGGATATCATCGAGTTTATGGAGACGATCTCCCTTGCGGGATACACCGCCAAGACGCTGTCGACCATGCTCGTGGACGAATGCTGGAAGCTCTACGGAGGCGAGCCCCGGGACGATGCGACCGCCTGCGTGATCGCGATCCGTAAGCGCGAGCCGATGAACATCCTGTTCGGGCCGCCCAGCGATCCGGACGACGCCGAGCGCATGATGAACCTGTTCTTCTCGAAGGAAGGCAAGCATATCATCTGCGGCGGCACGACGGCATCGATCGCCGCGAAGCATCTGCAGGTGCCGCTGCACCCGGGGACCGGCGAGATGATCGGAGGTATTCCCCCCACATCCGAGCTCGAAGGGGTCGATCTCGTCACCGAGGGCGTCATTACCATGAGCCGTGTGGTGGAGTACGCCCACGACTTTATCGACGAAAACGCGCAGTATGAGACCTGGAGCTACGGCCGCGACGGCGCGTCGATGATCTGCCGCCTGCTGTTCGAGGAGGCCACCGATATCAATTTCTACGTGGGACGAGCGGTCAATCCGGCCCATCAGGACCCGAACCTACCGATCAATTTCCACATCAAGATGCGGCTCGTCGACGAGCTGTCCGCGGCCCTTCGCGCCATGGGCAAGCGCGTTAAGGTCAGCTATTTCTGACACGGTCGATGCTCACCTTCTCCTTGCAAACAGGGGGAGAAACTGATATAATGCGCTTTGAAAATCAAACAGAGGAGGAATATCTATGGCAGTCAATCGTTTTGTTTTGAACGGCATTTCCTATCACGGACACGGTGCGATCCAGGAGATCCCGGGCATCGTCGCAGCCCGTGGGCTCAAGAAAGCGTTTGTGGCGTCCGACCCCGACCTGGTGCGCTTCGGCGTGACCCGGCGCGTCACCGACCTTCTGGAGCAGAACGGCATCGCATTCGAGCTGTATTCCGATATCAAGCCCAACCCGACCATCGAAAACGTGCAGCACGGCGTGGATGCCTTCCGGGCGTCCGGCGCAGACTTCATGATCACCATCGGCGGCGGCTCCTCCATGGACACCGGCAAGGGCATCGGCATCATCGTGAACAACCCCGAGTTCTATGACGTCCGCTCCCTGGAAGGCGTCGCGCCCACCAAGCACCGCACGGTCTTCACCATCGCGGTCCCGACCACCGGCGGCACAGGCGCTGAGTCCACGATCAACTACGTCATCACCGACGTGGAAAAGAAGCGCAAGTTCGTCTGCGTGGACCCCAACGACATCCCCGATATCGCCGTCGTCGATCCCGACATGATGGCTTCGATGCCCAAGGGCCTGACCGCCTCCACCGGCATGGACGCCCTGACCCATGCGATCGAAGGCTACACCACCGGTGCGGCCTGGGAGCTTTCCGACTGTTTGAACCTGGAGTCCATTCAGCTCATCGCCAAGAACCTCCGCAAGGCGGTGCAGAACGATCCGGACGGCCGGGAGGGCATGGCCCTTGCCCAGTACGTCACCGCCATGGCGTATTCCAACGTGGGCCTCGGCATCGCCCACTCCATGGCCCACACCCTGGGCGCGGTCTATGACACCCCCCACGGCGTGGCCTGCGCCATGATGCTGCCCATCGTTATGGAGTTCAATCAGGAATACACCGGCGAAAAGTTCAAGGCCATCGCGGAAGCCTTCGGCGTGAACACCGAGGGCATGGATCAGGCGGCCTACCGCAAGGCGGCCATCGACGCGGTCCGTCAGCTTTCCGTGGACGTGGGCATCCCGACGAAGCTGGAGAAGCTGAAAGAAGAGGATCTCCCGTTCCTGTGCGAATCCGCTGCGGCAGACGCCTGCGCGCCGGGCAACCCCCGTCCCGCGACCCTCGCCGACTTCGAAGCGATGTTCCGCAAGCTGATGTAATATCGATCTGACACACAAAAGTCCGCCCTTCGGCGGACTTTTCTTGTATCCGTATTCCTGTTTGCAGATCCGTCAATCCGTAGCATCGACGCCGTTTACGGCAGGGTCGACTGGAGATACCGCCCGATCTCGTCCCGCGCTTTGGGGATGTCGTCGCAGTAAACGCTGATCCCCTCCCTGACCGTTGCGCCGGGGCAGAGGGCCCGTACGGCCTCCGCGCTGGCGCCAAAGCCGCTGCTGCCCTGGGACGCGATCAGGTAGATGGTCTTTCCCGTGAAATCCCCACTCTCCAGGAAGGTCGCCACCGGCATGGGGATGGTGCCCCACCACAGGGGATAGATCAAAATGATCTCGTCATATTCCGAAACGTCCACAGGCTCTATCGCCGGACGGCTGTCGCTGCGCAGTTCCCGCTGGGCCACGACGACCGTATCGCCGTAAGCGGATGGATATTTCTCCCCTGTCAGCACGATGGCCCGTGTATCGCAGCCGACGGCGTCCTGTATCATATCCGCCAGCAGCTCGCTGCTGCCCATTAGTCGGCCGTCCGCCAGCAGCAGCGACGCGCCGATATCATTGCCGCAGAGGAATATAAGGACGCCGCCTACACCATGGCCGTCTGCCACATTCCCATCCCCTTTGTGAACGCGCGCCACAATCACGAAGCAGTCAAGGCCGCCTGGACGAAGCGGCTGAAAGACATCGGCGTGGATATTCTCATCACCGGCCATCAGCATGATCTGTATCCGTTCCTGGAGGGGACCATCCAGCCCAACACGAAGCTGGTGTACAACAAGGACTTCTCCGGCACGGAGGGCAAGACCTACAATGGATACATGACGGACTATCATTTCAACGCCTTCATCTGCGGTAAGCGGGGGCTGACCCAGCACGACGAGGCGCCCGCCGGGAATCATACCGATTACGTGGGGATGCTGGTGAATGTGGACCTTTCCAGCAGCAGCCAGTCGTGTGTCTACATGAATTCCAAAGGGGAGATCGTCCCCGTGGTAAATCCCTTCGCGGAGTATACTTACGGCACGGAACCGATCATGACAACGCTGAAATGAATAGTTATAATATCGCTGCCTGTTGCGATAATCCAGTGGGAATGAACGGCCCTTTTTCATAAAGTGCAGTCAAAAATGCAGTCAAAACTCTTTCAAACCCAGTTTTGTTGAAACAGAGAATTGAAAAAAGCCCCTAAATCAGGGGCTTTTTTTGGCCTCCCCGGCGGGATTCGAACCCACGGCCTTCCGCTTAGGAGGCGGACGCTCTATCCTGCTGAGCTACGGAGAGGGATGCGGCCTTTTGACCGCGGGACTAAGTATATCAGAAATGGCGGTTTTGTCAATCCATTACAGGAGCTTGCGGGTCTGGGCGTAGACGTTGCCGCTGCCCACCGTGATGACCAGGTCGCCGGGCCGGGCGTTTTCGTCCAGCCAGGCGCGGATCTGCTCGAAGGTGGGAAGGTACAGGGCGTTGTGGGTGGCGGCGTTGATGCCGCTCACCATGTCCCGGGCGTGGACGAGCCCGGTGTCCACCTCCCGGCCCGGGTAGATGTCCGGCACCAGGACCTTGTCGGCGTTGCCAAAGCAGGTCACGTTCTCGCAGAACAGGGTGCGGGCCCGGGTGTAGCTGTTGCACTGGAACACACAGTAGAGGGCCTTGTGGGGCACCCGGGAGGCGGCCTCCAGCGTGGCGGCGATCTCATTGGGGTGGTGGCCGTAGTCGTGGAAGATTCGGACGCCGTTTCGCTCGCCCATGAACTCGAACCGGCGCTTGGTGTTCTCAAACCGGTCCAAAGCCCGGGCCATGCTCTCAAAGTCCGCCCCGAAGACGGCGGCCACGGCGCAGGCGCCGATGGCGTTGATGATGTTGTGGGTGCCGGGCACGTGCAGGCTGATCCGGCCCAGGGTCCTGCCCTCATGGACCAGGTCGAAGGCGGCGCAGCCAAGATCGTCGAAGCGGACGTTCGCGGCGTGCCAATCCCCTTCAGAGAGGCCGTAGGTCAGGGGCTCCCGATCAAGAAGGGGCAGGAGCTCTTGCACCTTCTCGTCGTCCCGGCAGACGATGATCTGCCCCTCGGGGGGCACCAGGGCGCAGAATCGGGCGAAGGTCTCGATGATCTCCTGCTGGTCTTTATAGCAGTCCAGATGATCGTTGTCGATGTTGTTGACCAGGGCCACCGTGGGCAGGAGGGTGAGGAAGCTCCTCACGTACTCGCAGGCCTCGGTGATGAACAGGTCCCCGTCCCCCACCTTCACGCCGCCGCCCAAGAGGTCCACGAAGCCGCCCACGTGGACCGTGGCGTCCAGCTTCGCCTCCTCGTTGACGTAGGCCAGCATGGAGGTGATGGTGGTCTTGCCGTGGCAGCCGGAGATAGCGGCCACGTGGGGATACCGGGCCGAGATCTGCCCAAGAGCCACGCTGCGCTCCATCTCGGGGATGCCGTGTTCCCGGGCGTAGGCACGCTCCGGGTTGTCGGGCTTGATGGCAGCGGAGTAGATGACCAGCTCCGCCCCCGCCGCCTGCTCTCCCTTCTGGGGGATGCTGACGGGGATGCCCAGCTCCTCCAATCGGTCCGTGAACTGGGATCGCTCCCGGTCCGAGCCCGTGACCTCATGGCCCTGCTTCTTCAATATCTGCGCGATACCGCTCATGCTGCACCCGCCCACACCGATGAGGTGGATGCGCTTCACGTCGTCCAAACCAACTGACACTTGTTTTGCCTCCAACCAGGATTCCTTATAGTATACGCCGCTGCGACAGATTTGACAACTATTCGCACCTCATCCACCGCGAGCGGTACCCCTTCCCCTCAAGGGGAAGGCTACGCTTTCGCCTGCGCCCGGGCCTTGAGCTCGTCCAGATCGTCCAGCCGGGTGACCACGGGGGGCTCGCTGCCGTCCAGCATGCGGATGAAGCAGCGGCGGCGCTTGTGCTGCTCCGTTTCAAAGAGCCGCCACATGGACAGCACGTTGTTGTTCATCTCCAGCTGGGGGCCGGTCTCGGCATACTTGAAGCCGTGAGCGATGGCCTTCTTCAAGAGCTGT
>LXOW01033275.1_pt1 | contig 12553 bp, 28 predicted proteins | sample 1368591 | NCBI WGS metagenome assembly LXOW01 (sample SAMN04884650, study PRJNA319009) | bovine gut metagenome | isolation source: Cow rumen | host: Bos taurus | place: Italy: Legnaro (PD) | collected 2014-07-09
TTTTTGATTTTTGTGGCAAGGCGGGGGGCAGCGAAGCTGCCCCCCAAGGATGGAAAATAATTTTTAATTTTCTTCTATTACTCTATTGACAGACGGGGAGAGATTTGTTATATTGGTAATACAGTTAATTAAAAAGAGAGGTTTCCAATGGGAGTCAAACCAAGCGATAGAGAAATTAGTTCTTTCCGCAGGTATTTGAAGAAGCAGGGGTTTACCGCAGACGGGTTATGCAGCGATGTTTACTACCTGTATATGAAGTACGGTTACATCTGTGTTTCAATAGAGTATAACAAGAAGGGTGAGTTCAAGGAGGTCAGGGCCTTTCTTTCTATCGGGTGGGAGAACAGCAAGTGCAGCCGCTATTACTTCCCGAACTATTACAACTTTGGGGGAATAAGGAGGCTGGACAGGGATTTTGTGGAGAAGTGTACCCTTACAACTACTAACGTGATGGTAGCCATAAATGACATGTTGGAGAAGATAGCGAGTCTCTTACCACGGAATTAAATTGATGGTATATCTTCATGCCGTACATCCCATACATTAGGAATCCCCTGAGAGGTAATCTCGGGGGATTTTTATCATAGGGGTTTAGTACCGCCTTCTTCTATGATACATACATCGACCACCATGAATACCATTGAAAGAAATGCCGATACTGCACAGATGGTAGCTGGAAGTCCTGCTGAATCCTTCTGGTCGGTCATCATGAGATAGAAGCAGATGAGTAATGTACCCCAGTCTGTTATCATGAGAATCCAAGCTATTGTATTTACGACGAGTTTTTTCATGGGATTGATTCAAGGTACTGGTTTACCCTGTCTTTTGCCTCTGCTGTATTCCTGAGGGTAATGACATGGTTCTGTTCTAGGTAGTAGGCAACTGTGAGCCAGTCTATTGTCAGTTCATCCTTCTTGGTGCAATAGTTATATGCTATACGGGCATTGAGGTTCCAAATCTTGTCGAAGGGTATTCCAGCATGGGTTAGGGCCTTTTTGGCTAAATCCTTGGGGCAAACCACTGAATCCCAGAGGTGTTGGAAGAATTCCTCTCTGGTGGCTTTATAGGCCTTCATGTAGTTAAGGCATCTTTGTTCTAGGGTATTCATAGGGTTATGTTCCTCTTGGCAAGAATCATTTTGGCCTGTGTACGGTATGTATCGGAGTTGAATTTCTTATATTCTTCTCCAAGTTTAGATACCAGCCTATTATATTCCGCATCGAACTTGGATAGCAGCCTGTTGAATCTTTCCATGGTTAAAGAGTCTTGACGTGACTGTTTGAGCATCAGCTTTTCGGAAGCGGGGACAGGAGCTTTACGCCACTTGGCGCTTTCCTGCTCCATTGCCTTTACGTTTTCCTTTATAAGCTGTCTGATTACTTTTGTTGTCTGGTTGTACATAGGTTTTTAAGCGAAGAAGAAGTTTCCCTTGTGTCTTGTAAGGTAATCCAGTTGGGCTTGGGACTGGCCCATATACCTGCGTTTTTCATAGAGCCATTCGTAAGCCTTATAGGAGAGCATCCAGTCGAGGTTGTCAATCTCTTCGATTGAATCCCATCTGACATGGAGGGAATCCACGTTGAAGACATCTGCGATGACATAGCGGACTTTGCTTTCGAAGTGTGCGGATATGTACTTATCCTTATGCTTGAACTGGAATCCGTTTTCGCCCCATCCGTCGAGGAACTGGCCGTCGATGTTATCGACAATCTTTTTGAGGGCATCCTTGAAGTATTCTGCAGACGAGCTTTGGAGGATGCTGTTCTTGAAGTAGTAGCCGACGCACAGGAGGATTCCTTCCGTAGGGGAATAGGCGAGGTAGTGCTGGGCGGGTTTGACGCCTTCTGGGAGGTCTTCAGCCTTGTTGGGGAAGTGGTTGCCCATGTATGTCATGGAGAAGGCCCAGAGGAGTTCTGGGAAGTAATCCCGTTGGAGCATGTAGAAGTCATAGTCATCTTCGTCCTCATTGGTGGAAGTATTGACCTTGAAGTACAGCTTCACGAGGGAATAGGACAGGTCATCGACAGGGGGGATATCCTGTTCTGGGATGGAAATATTTTTTGATTTTTTGGGTTCGGACACAATTTTCTCCATTCTGTTTTGAACATCCTTTACAAGCCTTTGGGCAAGGATGTCGTTAAGGGGTCCCTTGATTGGGAGGGACGGTTCACCCCATGATGGGGCGCTTCTTCCGTGTTGTGGGGCTGCGGGCAGTTCACCTTCTACTCTCATGTTTTTTGCTCCTTTATATAGCAATTTGGTTTAGCAAGCATTCATAGCGGTTAATTTCAGCATTCTTTTCTGCTTCAGCCTGAGCAACTTGCTGCCTGTGTCTCAATTCCTTGGTACGCAGCCCATTCAGCAACTCGGTTGATATCAGCTCGCTATTTCCAAGGATTAAGATAGCCAAGTCAAGTGAACCCATTCCATTCGGGTCGTTGGTATCGAAATATTGGGCCGAACTGTTTGAATTTTCATGGGCGGGCATAAGGGAACGGCTTACGAACAGTTCGCCATCATCCCTAAGAATGTAAGATGTCTTATATGGGTAAAGATTGTTTGCAACTTTCCCGTAGCGGACAGTCATACAAATCTTGTTGACCCTTCCTGAAACCACCCTCAGGTCAACCTGCAATTCGCTATACCTTTCGTACCATTTTGTGGTCTCATTGTATGTTTTAAGGTTCAGCCATAGACAGCTGGCATAATGGCCAGGATATCCTTCCAATACCTTGCAAACTGATGGTTCATAGGCGACAAGATACTTCTGTTGCATTTCTTCGCCTAATTTAAGGGTTTTCCAAGGGATGATGCTGGTAGAAGCATCATTGTAGATACTTCCATCGAACATGGCTTTAAAGGTAGCAAGATACCTTTTCATTCCATCACGTACACGTTCCTTGATTGTGTTCAAATCGGGTTTCGTATCCATTGTTTTGCTCCTATACGAAATTTTGTTCTGGGAACAGTTCGAAGTCGAGCATGATGCATTCCATGGAATCCTGCATCGTCCTTCCATAGAGCACTTTTGGGCCGTCTGTGGTAGAGACCTTGGTTATTACGCCGCTCTTATGGATTTCTGCCATGTCGAAGTCTTCCCAGTGGCTGAGGGCGACGGGGAGGCTGCCGCAGTTATGTTCGGCACGGAGTTTGGTAAGAGCTTCAATCAGCTGGTCAACTGTGATGAAGTCAGATTTATCTTTCGGGATGGATGAGAGGGACATTGCGATGTTTCCTTTAGGTTTTCTCTTGTTTCTTTAATTTTCGCCAATACTGAATCTAATTGCTTGTCCACTTTGGAAGCGGTTGTAAACAATTTTTTACGTGATTCTTTGAGGTTCATAGGTTGATACCTGAGGGGCAAGACCAGCGGTTCCAGACCTGATGGGCAGTATCGTCGGTTGGTACATGGTTGTTGAAGTTTTCTTCTATGTACTCACGGTCTTCTTCGACGATATGGTCAGCTAGGTCGGAGGTGGTCGAGTATTCGTAGCACAAGATATGGTTCCTGACTTCTTTGATATAGTCTTCGAGTTTCATACGAGGCCGAGAGCGATTCTTGTGGCGAGTTCATGTTTGCAGTTTTCCACCATGACAAGGGAGGAATCGAGGTCGAAGCATTCGATTGCCCCTGCGAGGTAAGCACGCTTTTTCTGGCCGTTTGACCAAGTGGATTTAGTTGGGATTCCCACACTGGCTATCATTTCGTCGGTGGTTTCATAGAAGTATTCGAAGGAGTAGTCTAGGTTATCTTCGGTATGGAACATGAATTCGATTGATTCGTCGCAGAAGACGAACTTGGCTTCCTTGATGCCTCCAACCTTGTCGAGCAAGCCGCCTGCAAAATTGCGGAACTTTTCTTCGATTTCCTGAGGGGGATTCTGGACGGTCCTGCTCCATCCGTCGCCGATAGTCAGGTCGATGACCTTCTTGTAGTTGGCAAAACCCACATCCATGAGGAGTTTGGCACGTTTTTCGCCCTTGATGGAGTGGCCCATGCCGTTAGCCATTGCCAGACGGGTCTTCAGGCGGTCGATGAGGATGTTACGGGTATGTTCCAGCGAGGCGACTCCCGATTCGTAGATGGGAGCGTTTTTATCGAGGTAGTTGTCAATCTGCTTGACTGTATAGAAGTTTACATCGTTCGTGAACATATTACTTTACCTCCACGCACTGGTAGCCGTACTTGACCAAGTCGGTATATTCGGTTGAATAGAGCTGGGTTGTATCTCTTCCGAAGAGGGGTCTATCCGTCCTCTTGAAGAAGTATCTTGTATCGGTGGCATTGATAACGAGTTCATGCCCTGCCTTTTCACAGTTCCTGAGTGAGGTGAAGCCTTGGACCGAGGTGGAGGAGAGTCCCCCTGCATTACTTGCGTGGTAGAGTACTGTAAATACTATGAGTGTCCACATGATGTTATTTCCTTTAATCGGATTAAGTTTACTGGTTTTGCCACAGGGATAGCCACAGTGATTGCTTCCTGAGGAAATCCTCTCTTAGGCAAGTGAGTTCGGCAGGGTCGCAGTCGAGTTCTTCTTCGAGGGTCGTGGCCTTCCTGTAACATGCTTCCGTGTAGGTTGCCCACGCCTTGCAGCATTCGTTTAAGGCTGGCTCGTACTTCCTTTGCCAGACTTTCGCCTTGTGTTGGCCCCAGGCGATTCTGAGTAGGATGGCGAGGATTAGGGCCAGTGCAGTGATTATCTCTGGGGTTGACATCGGTTAGTTACTTTGGCCTGTAACGATAGTTTTGGAAGCCTCTTTTTTGGCGAAATAGGCAACTTTCGCCTCATGGAGTCTCTTGGCGAATTCGGGGAAGAGCTTCTTGTAGAGTTCGACCTGTTCTTTATCCTTGGCGTCGGCAAGTTTGGCGAGGAGTGGGGGCATGGAGGTTCCATATCCGATGGCAAGCGGCTTGCCCGCAAGGTCGTTCTTATCTTCCCAGCATACGAGGTCTTCGCACCATGTCTTGAACTGGATGAACTCTGGGTCCTTTCTCAGTTCTTCCTTCGACCTGGGTTCCTTCTTTTCGTGCAAGTCCTTGCTTGCCATCGTCAGGAGGAAGTCGTCGCACATCCGATTGATGCGTTCCTCTGTCAAGTCAGCGAGGTATTCCACGATGACATTGACACGGGCGGGCAGTTCATGGACATACGGGGTAAGCGAGACGACGATATGGCTCTTTGCGAAATCGGTCAAGCTTCTGTCCAAATCGTCTTGGTAGCCGATGCTTTCCGTGATTGTTTCAAATCGTTGGGCATAACGGTGGCCTTGAATCATCTTGCTGTTAATAAATTCCGTGTTGTTCATTGTAGTTCCTTTAATTGGATTAAATTTGTTTTTACCCTGCTCCCATGACGGAGTCGTAGTATCTGGAATCTTGCTCTTCCTTCAGCTTTGCTTCGAGGGAGTTGAAGACGGAGAGGGCGTCCTTGAACATTTCATCTTTGCTGCCTTTGTACTTCTTTTCGAATTCCTTACGGTTCATCTTAGTGTTCCTTGTTTAATGTTTGGTTTCTTCGAAATGTTCCCAGAAGAACATGTAGGAGAACTTCGCATGCTTGATTCCCCAGATATAGACAAAGTTGCTGTCGTAGGAATACACTTCGTAGGTCTTCCCCTTGACAAGTTCAACCCCGTTTTCTGAATACGGCTCGACGCACTTGAACTTGCCGAAGCCGATAGGAAATCTTCTGTCTTTCATGGTCGCTCCTTTGTTGGGTTCCATTGTTGATACACAGAATATACATAATTTAAAACCCCCTGTCAAGGGGGTTTGAAACATTTTGTTGAATTTTGCTAGAACGGGTCATGCATCTTCTTTTCCATCGTCCAGTAGTACTGGTGGATTGAGTTAATGAACATGGTTTCAATCAACGACCATATCCTTTGGTTCGGGTCCTTGGCACGTCCGTAGTGCTGGAACCCTTTCTTGAGGTTGCCAAGCATTATGTCGGTTGCCCCTTTATCGTTGATATACTTACGAATAATGTAACAGGAATGTACGCATGCCTCCTCGGGATGTTTCATGTCGTCGAGCCACCTTGTAATGTGCTTGCGGTCGTTAACTCGGTTAAAACCCATGAAGCCAGGGAAGCAGTGCCTGTGTGACTGGTACAGGAAGCGGCACAGGCTGTTTACCAGCTCCACGGGTATCATCTGCCCGTTGGAGACATAGGAGAACATCTGTTCGGTGAAGCGGTGTTTTTCCTCGTCGTAGCGTTCCCTGACAATCTTGTCGTTTCTTATATTGTCGTGAATCACTTTGCCATTGCTCGTGAACAGGGCGTGGCTAATCTGTTCCAGTTCATTCTGGCATCCGTCATGGTCGAGCGAGCGGATATATTCCAGTGCTTGCTTTAGTGGGGTCATTCTTGCTACCTCATTTCCTATGGTCAATCCATTTGCATCTGTTCGAGACGATATCGACACCGTGTCCGCCATCCAGCGTTATCTGGATATTTTCCGATGCGCAGACTGCGTCTACACGGGAAATCATTTCCTTTTTGAAGGAATCAAGGTCTTTCCTGTATGAGCCTCCGTTTCTATCGTTGTACATCCTGAAATAGAGTTTCGGGTGTCTTTCATCGTCAAATATGTGGGTGTGATAGGATTCTTCCACTATTTGCAACTTTACGTTGAAGAATGTCCAAACAGGGACTCCGAACATGCCAGAGAACTTATAGTGGAGCATTCCGTCGTTGATGGAGATTTTTTCGCCACGGTACGGTTTGACCCTTGATACAATCTCGGCTGCAATCATGGTGGCGATTACGTCCATGAAGAATTCGGATTCTAGGGACCTGTGGAACTGGAAGTAGGATGTTATCTTGTGCAGCTGGTCTTTCAGGATTGTTTCCCATGAGTTGTTCAGGATATACTCGATATTCTTTTCCTTGTATGGGGCAATCTTGGAGAAGTCCAGTGTCCTATTGCACGTCATCCGTATATATCTTCGGGTAGAATACTCGTCGATATACCTTTCGAGGAACGCCCTGTCGATTACGGGGAGTTTCTTCTTGGCCTTTTGGGTAATGTCTATCCATTCGCTCATACTATCATGCCCGTGTCCAGTGGATGTTGCCAGAGCCCCAGAATTCCTTGAGGGATGTGGAGCCGTCCTCGTTTGTGATGGTGAAGAAGACTCCTTTGTCGTTGGAGGATATGTTCGTGACGTGGTGGAGGGTATCTACGTGGTTGCCACAGAGGTAGACATTGTAGGTTTCCCCGATTTTCGGCTTCGGGTGGGCTTTTTCATAAAGATAACGATTGTGTTTAGCAATCATATCTTCTTTCATTTGCTTCAGTGCATCCAAACTGTAAGTTTGTTCGTAATAAAACCGATTAAGTTCATAACCATAAGTCATATAAAAGCCATGATAATCACCGTTATCATGTTCCACGAGCCAGTCTATGACTGCACGTTTCTCATTGTTTCCGAACAGGAAATCAAGCATAGTTTTGTTCCTTTTTTGTAGTTCTACCTATTCGATACAGTCTGGGATGGCATCACGCTGTGCCCTATACTTCTTGTAGGCTTCCATATCTCGTTCACGGTCACGGATGCCCTTTTCAATGAAGAGGTTGTATATATCGCCAGCAGTCTTGATTTTCTCCCTGTAATGTTCGAGAATCTTCTTGGCGTGGTCGAGGTCTTTGACTGTAAACCAACGGGTGCTCCATACACCGTGGCAACTACATCCTGAGCCAGGTTCATAGGTATGGTCGATAGTATGGATATACTCCTGAACCTGATACCAACTGGGTCTTTCGTTCAGGAGGCAGAATTCCATTGCGTATTCGTCTTCGAAATCATGGACGAGGCGGATTTTAACTGGGTCGTCCATGTGCTTTTCAAAGTCATATTCGAGTTCTGTGGTGTGTCTTGACATAGTTGTTACCTCATTGGGAAAATCTGGTTGTGGTTAAAGAGTTGGGCCCCGTCGAGTTTCAAATCGGTGGGGTTGAAATAGGCGGTTCCATCGGCGCACTTGACAACGGGCATGCCGTTGCAGGAGTAGAGGGACCCGAAGCATTCGAAGTGCGGGGATGTAATCTGGGTTTCCATGTACTTGCTGCAGACATAGTAGCCACTGTTGTTGGGGTTCTTGGGTATGGGTATATAGATTTCGGCACGGGGTTCCGTGGATTGTTTTGCCCTGACTTTGACATCGTGGGCATCCATCTCTTTGATAAGTTGTTTGACGCCAGCAGTTGCAAACACACCTATCATCACGAATACGACTACCTTTACAATAGTTTCTGTTTTTGACATTATGTTGATTCCTTATAAATACGCCTTATATCCGAGAGGTTTCCTATACAGGGTATTGGGCATGTGTTCGTCGCCCTTGTTGTACTCTATGGGGTAATCTTTCTTGGTTCCGTCCTTGAAGGTGATTGTGATTTTGGTCGGGCGTTTCGACCAGAAGTATTTAATCATCTGGGTTCGGGGCATTGTGGCTGCGGCTACGGACTGGCCGTTGCAGTACATCCATATTTCCTTCATTTCGTTTTTGAGGTAGTTGACGAGCTTATCGAGGTTGTCAAACTTGTCGATATTCCATTTGGCAAGCGTGATTGCTCCCGACACTCTTGGTGCGTCAGCGTGTTCTGCGTAGATGCAGGCAATCTGTTTCATTTGGATTCCTTTTTCGGGAGGGTGAAATCTGAGTTGTCAGTTCTTTCTTCGACATAGGAGACAGCGTCGATTACGACATCGAGCCAAACCCGAATACGTTTGAGGGCTTTCATCCTTGCGTTATCGTCCGTGATTTTCTTGTTATTGGCGTAGTAGTTGTCCACGGATTCACGGAGGGGTGTTCCGATTTTGTATGCGATAGCCTTGGAGGTATCGTGCCAGAGGTTTGACGAATATCCTACAAGGGTTCCGAGAGGGCCTGCCCCGACACCTGTGACCTTGTTTTCGAACACTCCACGGATAGCAGGGTCTGTCACGGTGGTTTCAATCACTTCGAAAGCATGGATGACAGCGTCAAGCCATGCCCTGAGTTGTTTAAGAGATTTGACCTTGATGTTCTCGTCCTTGATTTCGGCATAGGCGTCATAGAGGGCGTCAACGGTGTCCTGCAGCATTGGGCCGACAGTATCGTTGACACCCTCGTAGAACTCGTCAGCGAGCTTGCTGGCATATACCATAAGCAAGCCGAGGGGTTGGTAAGCCCATTTGCCAGCGATTTCGTTTTCGAGTTCGCCAGCGGAGAATAATGTGTATTTCTGTTCAGCCATGCTTCTAATATAGGTAATTAAAGTCGGGTTGTCAAGGGATTTTTTAATCTTTTCCCGCTTCCATTATGTCTATACCAAGTTCATCCTGATGGGCATACAGGTAGTCGGTAAATTCTTGCGGCATCATGTCGCCCATGATGAAGCAAACCCTGATGTCGCCATCGGAGAGGTATCGGCAGGAGGTCATCTTGACGAACTCATCCTTTTTCTTATTGACGGTGAACGCCACTAGGCTTTCGGTCAGTTGCTTCCTCAGTTCTTCGGCAATTGCTCTACCGTCCCCGTCATTTCGGGGGGTGCAAAGCATCGAGTAGTGTACGGCCATTGGTTACTCCAACACATGCTTGAAGATGAATTTGAGATAGGACATGAACGACTGGTGAGCATCGCCTGTCATAGCCCAACCGCATCCTACGATAATGCCAATTATCATCAGGCTGAAGATAAGAATGCCAAGTTCGACTTGAATTGACAGGAGGAGCCAACCAATCATGGAAAAGTGATGGATGGACAGCAGGCCCAAGCCGAGCGACAATGCGGTGAGGGCGAAGAAGTAGACAGAAATCATTCTTTTTGCTTTCAGTGACATAGTTTACCTCTAATTGGATTTATTTTGTTCATCTACAAAGTAGACCTTGAATTCACTCGTTAGTTCGCCATAGTAGAGGCGAATCATCCTGTTCTTGCCACGTTCCAGCTTGATTTCGGTACTTTTGATGACACCCATTGGAACGAAGCCGTCCTTATGCGCTTCTACCACGAGCGTGTCCTTGGGACCTTTCTTGGGGAATTTGACGACGACATACACGCCACCGTCCATAACTCCAGGTGTATGCCAGAAGAGTTCGAACCCTTCGTGGTTAAGGGCGTATTCCTCACTGAAAATCCAGTGGGCCGCATTCACTTCCTTTTCCTTGTTCCAAGGAGCAGGTCTCTTGAACTGGTAAACTTCGTTGTTGCAGAGTTTCTTCAATTCGTTGTAGTAAGTGAACATGGAAAGTGACACAGGTGTATCTTTCTTGGTCATAACTATGCCTCCTTCGGTGCGGGGATGAAAGCGATGTGGATATCGGTAATCTGTCCGTCATGCTGTCTTTCGACCTTGATGCCATCGACGGAAACGAGGTTGATGCCGAGCTGGTTGACGATGAATTCGCCGAGCTTGTTGGCTGCTGGGTCTTCCTTCATGTCCTGCAGGAGGTTGTTCGGCTTCTGCTGTTTCATGTACTTGTCTACATCGAAGGGAAGTTCAACATGGAGGGAGTAACCGTTGTTGATGACTCCGTACTTTACCTTGCAGTCTTCCTTGCAGCGTTTCATTGCTTCACGCAGTTTTTCCCATGACTTCTGGGAGACATCGTATTCTAGGGTGCTGTCTGCGAAGTCGAGGAAGTCGTAAAGTCTTTCTTCAAGGTTTGTCAATTCACGTTTGAACATTGGGTTTCTCCTGTTTAATTGAGTTTTAACATTCTTCATTGGCTGCGAGTTTAGTAAGTTTGTCGAAGACCCATTTTGGGTGCTCGTCGTGGTTGATACTGTTGGCATACTCGATGAGTTTTTCCCTGACTTTTACAATGCGCTCTGGGTTAGCGGTTCCACCGCATCTTTCTGCAGCGTCTCTTACAGCCTTGGGACTACCTTGGTATATTCTGATACCTTTTTTTGCCAGGTAGATATAGAAGCCTTTGAGTGGAGCGCACTTGGATGCGCCTCCGTGGGCTTTTGCACATTGGCCTAGTTTACGGGTCATCCAGAGGTAATATACCCGTTTCAGGTGGGTTTGGTCATATACGCAGATGGTGTTATCGTCTTCGTGCCTAAACAGCCATTTGTGGCATTTTGGGATAACCTCTGACAGGAACCATTCGTACTTTTCCTCTTGTGTTTCGACTTTCAGGGCTGTAAACGGGTTGTAATCCCAGTCTTCCATTCCCTGATTAAGTTCGACTACTGAGGTGTCGTACTCTGGTACTATATCGAGGGATTCGTCATCTGGGAAGTGGATATATTTATATCCGTCGCAGAGGGATTGTAACAGGGGGTTGAAGAAGGGATACCATGTGGATGTAGGGTAAAGGGTTGCCGTGCCTGATATTTTACCTATCAGTTCTTTCGGTATATTGTTCAGTTTGTTGAACAATATCTCTTCATCGTCATAGTATTCCTTACTCATTTATTACCTCTTGGTTGAAATAATTGCGTTGTAATGCTTTTCGAACGTGGACATGCATTCACCAATCTTGGTTCGGGTGCCGTCTACGGACATGGGCAAATCGGTGGGGTCTGCCTCGTCGTATTCGGAGTCGTCGATAGAACATACCTTGTAGGTGTTCGGGAACAGGAAGCCCTCACCGATTTCGACATTGAACACCATGAGCAGGTTGTGCTTTTCGAGGGTTTCTTTGAGTTCTTTGATTTTCTGGTTTACTTCACTCGCCGCTTCGGGAGAGATTACGATTGGTTTGGACATAGATGTTATCCTTTTTTCCAAAGAAAGATGAATACGCCTAGAATAAGAGTGAATACGATGCCAAGGAACACGCCCAGAACGAACATAGGAATATCGGTCGATGTTGCCGCTGCCATATTGTAGAGGGTGTCCGATGGTGACTTGAACAGGTCAGTATGCAAAGGCGATGCTGGGTTAATCGGGTTTAGCGGGGAAATCGGGTTTACTGGGTTCAACAGGTTGTTCATGGTTTACCTCGTACCGTGGAAGCCACGGCCTTTCATTGCATTAACATAGTAATCGGCCTCATCGGAGCATTTAAGGCAGAAGTCACCTAGGCCATTGGAAGCGTAAGACTTTCCTGCAAGGGAAGCGCCGCATACAAAACAGATTGGGTTGGACGGTCCGCCATGAACAAGTCCGAACGGGCCTGGTTTACACTTTTCAGACAGTTTGTATTGCTCGTTCGTGCTCGTGTTCATGACCGTGGTTTCACCCGTCTCCGTATCGGTCATGTAGATTATAACGCCTGGTCTTGGGTAAGGCATAGTTTACCCTCTTGGGTTCAGAAAGTTTAGTGGCATGTTTTGGGCAACCCGCATAAGTTCCATCACGTGGTTGACTACCTCTACAGGGTCCTTGAATTCCTGCATCTTCAACGGGTCTGGTCCCATTTTTACGATGTGGAAAGCGTTAATTTCTACCTTCCCTAGCGTGTCCGTCAGTAAGTCCAGAGACCACTTCATCTGAGGTTTGGAATAGTATTCGGGGGACTGCGTTTTGCTGCCTACGCTAATCACCTCGCCTACAAGAATACAGCCATCAGCCAGTTCTACACCTGTCTCTTATACACATCT
>LXOW01138878.1_pt2 | contig 12551 bp, 11 predicted proteins | sample 1368591 | NCBI WGS metagenome assembly LXOW01 (sample SAMN04884650, study PRJNA319009) | bovine gut metagenome | isolation source: Cow rumen | host: Bos taurus | place: Italy: Legnaro (PD) | collected 2014-07-09
GTGAAGTAATCCTAGACCAGAAACGAATCAATAAGCACATCAACATAGAATGTGTCCAGGGGGCGGTTCTTACTCTCGAAGGAAAGCAGAAGGTTTTTCCCGGGTGTGAAACCGCTCCTTGCATATCCGGATATCTTCTTCAGCTGTGTCTCCGAATAGCCCTCGTCTCCCAGCATTCCCAGATGTTCCCAAAGGAATTCCTGTCTTGTCCGCACGTTCAGTATCTCGAAGTCCGGATATACGTAGCTGATGTCCTCATACTTCATCGGGAAGTAGATTTCGTACCTGTATGGAATTTCTCTGGAGAATAGCCTGTCTGCTATTATCACCTCGCTCTTGGACCTGACGAACTCTCCCCTGAGCGTCTTATACCCTTCTCCGTCTTTCAACGGCCTTGCCGATTCCACCCTTTCCCTTTGCCATTTCCGCGCATAGCCTTTGTCGGTCAGGATGTCGGGCGTTATGTACGGCTTGAGTTCATCCGGCATTTCATCAAACACCTTGTCAGTATCCTTGCAGTTCTCAAGTATCCTGATGCACTTCTCCACGGCCGCCTTTTCATCTATGGCCGCCCTGAGCAGCGCCGTCTCGTACCTCAGCTGAGCCAGCTCCCTGATTTTCTGCTCGTCCCTCTTTGTACGCATGTAGTGTTCTCCCTCCTCATCCTTCATATAGAGACACGTCGATCCTTTCTGATGTCTGACAATGATAAGCTTGCCTCCTGTATTGCTGCAGGGCCTCGCCGTTATCTTATCCAGCTTCTTTTTATGCATTTTAAAAGTGTGAATTATGGTTGCCTTCTTCATTTCTTTCCTTTCTCTTTTTCATTTCCACCTATGACGGCCGTTTTTTTGCCTTTATAGGGGGTTTTTCCACCTATGACGCTCTTTTTTTTGCCTTTATAGGGGGTTTTCAACCCACGGCCCGTCTTAGGCATCTTCATTTCACATCAGATTCTGCCGCAGATAGCTGTAGCTATTGCCGGCGGAGTCCACGATAAGGACCAGAACCCTGTCCATGTCGGTGTTCAGGTAGCGGAAGACACCCTCGGGCAGCTCCATCGGCGCGCTCAGACCGTCGGTCACAAACAGAGCCGGGTCACAGAGGAACTCGCTGGTCCAGATTCCGTTGGGGAGAGCAAATGTGTCCACGCCGAACGGCGCAACCGGCTTCAGGGAGGTTTCACAGAGCACCCCGTTCTGAAGATCCCTGAGCAAAGTGACCTTCTCTATGTTACGGAAGTCATCCGTCATGGCATGCATGTCGGAGGAAAGCACATCATAGTTGAGCCTTGAGGTTACCACCCTGTCTATGTCGAGAAGCTCCCCCACAAGCACGCCTTCATTCTGGGAGAGCACCACCTCTTTGTTGCCGTCCAGAGGTGTCACGGCACCACCATAGGGGCTCATGTCGCCTAGCGGGAATGCGGCAATGAGAACGGTCTCGCCCACAGGGACGGATATCCGAAGGACACGTTCGTCCGAAGGAACGTAAGCGCTTCTGATCTCATCCCCGTAGGTCCATCTGAGTGTGTACCACAGTTTCTTTCCCGATACGCTCTCCCATGGATGGGATGGAATTGTGATTTCCAGAGTCCGGTCAGGACGGGCAATGGAACACGCCTGGAAAACCAGCAGCGCCGCAAGGAGCGGCAGGACACATGACATCTTTCTTGTTTTCATGCCCCCCTATACGAACGAAGTGCGGAAAATATTAGAGTTTTTCAGAAAAATTTTCAGGTTTTTTGTGTTGTTTTCAGGCTTTCCCTGTATTTTTCCCTGAAGGACCGCAGGACGGCCCGGACTGCGTCGCTGCCGTAATCCGCATAAGTCCAGGGAAGTTTCCGGAAATCGTGGTTCTGATAAATCAGGGTTGTCTCGGCATAGACTCCGTCTTGGAGCGGAATCCTATGGGACCTGTCCTTGCAGGAAGCCAGAATCAGGCTGGACAGAGACAGTATGCCGGGATCCAGGTTCACTGTGCGGCCGCCGGCTTCCGATGCGAACAGCTTCTCAAGGGCGTTGGTCCGGATCTTGATTCCGGCAAGCGCAGATGGGTCCACAAGGTCCCGGAACAGCAGAAGATAACGCACGGGACGGCCTCCCATCTCGTCGTCATAATAATCGGTGAACGGAAAATCCATCACCGGGCTGCTCATCTGGACCGGACCGAAATTCTCCTCCAGAAGGGATATGATTCCGTCATGCCGATCCTCCGCTGTGGACAACACGCCCATGATGAGGGCGCATCTTTGAAATTCTCTTGCCAGTGCCATGGTTCCCCCGCTGGAATTGTCCCACCGGCGCCGGATATTGTCAACTTTCCTTGCTTACCGCCGGCAGGGGCTTTATTATGGAAACATGCCAAAGCTGATTGTTTTTCTAGGAAACCCGGGAATCCAGTACAGACGGACCAGACACAACGTCGGATGGCTTCTGTGCGAGCGCCTCATGCAGCGTCCCGGTTTCGACGGCAACTGGCAGACGAAATTCCACGGACTGTTTCTCAAGAAGGGGAATACGGTCCTTCTGAAACCGCAGACATTCATGAACGAAAGCGGCGTCTCGGTGCAGGAGGCATCCAGATTCTTCGGCGTAAAGCCGGAGGATGTCCTTGTTGCGCACGACGACATCGAACTTGGATTCGGAACCGTCCGCAGACAGCTGGGCGGAGGCATGGCGGGCCATAACGGACTGAGGTCGGTCAGACAGCATCTGGGCACGGACATGTTCGGCAGGCTGCGCATAGGGGTGGGCAGGCCGCCTTCGAACATTCAGGTGGCGGACTACGTGCTGGGGCGATTCTCGGAGCTTGAGGAAAAACAGCTTGAATCTATACTGGATAATGCCGTAGAAACTGCGTTACAATATATGGACTGACTATGGACCGGGGATAGGAGATCATATGAAAAACAGGGACTTTAGAATATCCGAAATCTGCAGGGAGACCATGACTTATGAGAAGCCTATGTTCGAGACATCGGACAAGGCCGACATGATGTACCGTCAGGCTCAGGAAGTCTCGGTTGTCTACAACAACAGCCACGAGCATCCAATCACAGCTGGGAAAACCTATACTTCCGCAGTGCTTCATATGGTCTATCAGGCCGTAATCTCGGCTTTCCTCAGAGGATCGGACTCCGACCCGTTCTCAAGGATTTCCGTGCTTGCGGAAAAGAACAAGGACACGGAAGAGGTTCTGGACTTCTATGACAAAGCCTTCCCGTCGAGGCTGAGCGGAACAAACGATGTCCTTCACGGGGTGGAGACCGCAAGAGCCTTCTTCGTGCATCAGGTGCTTCAGGCCAATCCGGCGCTGCTTGCCGCAACCGGCGAGATGCTTGACCAGAAGAAGCTTAAGTTCCCGCAGGGCACTCAGGCCCTGACGGCAATGATGGGAAGCTACCTCAAAGGTACCGGATTCTCCGAGTCCACGGACGATGACCTGTTCTCGTTCCTCACCCTCCCCGCAAGGCTCTATCCGGATTCGCTTTCGAAGCAGATAGCATACATCCTGGAGCACTGGGAAGCTCTTCTGCCCGAGGAGTTCGCCAATCTTCTCCTCAGAAGCCGCGACTTCATGCAGGAAGAGGACAAGCCCCGCTTCCAGGGCGGTCCGGGGCCCATCGAGATTCCCGATTATTCGAATCTGGGAGACGATGACATCGAGTCCTTCACTCCTGACCGGAACTGGATGCCAAATGTCATAATGATGGCCAAGAGCACACTGGTCTGGCTGGACCAGCTTTCGAAGAAATACCACAGGGACATACACACCCTTGACCAGATTCCGGACGAAGAGCTCGACTATCTGAGGGATGCCGGCTTCACCGCACTCTGGCTGATCGGACTGTGGGAAAGGAGCCCGGCGTCAAAGAAGATCAAGAACCTCTGCGGAAACCCGGACGCCGAGTCTTCGGCCTACTCGCTCAAGGGCTATGAGATAGCGTCCAGAATCGGAGGATGGAACGCCCTGTTCAACCTCAAGAGCCGCTGCTGGGACAGGGGCATCAGGCTTGCCAGCGACATGGTCCCGAACCACACCGGCCTTGACAGCGACTGGATGAAATACCACAGCAACTACTTCATCCAGCAGCCCTATCCCCCGTTCCCGTCGTACACCTACAACGGAGAGAACCTCTCCGACGATCCGGATCTGGACATCAGGATCGAGGACCATTACTACAACAGGACAGATGCTGCGGTAACATTCAGAAGGATTGACCGCCGTACCGGCGAGACCTCATACATCTTCCATGGAAATGACGGAACTACGATGCCCTGGAATGACACTGCCCAGCTTGATTTTCTCAATCCAGAGACCAGAGAGGCAGTCATTCAGCAGATTATGGCTGTGGCCAGGAACTTCCCCGTAATCAGGTTCGACGCCGCCATGACGCTTGCGAAGAGACACATCCAGAGACTTTGGTATCCCAAGCCGGGAACAGGCGGAGACATTGCCGGAAGAACGCAGTTCGGAATGACTACCGAGGAATTCAACAGAAGGATTCCCAACGAGTTCTGGAGAGAGGTGGTCGACAGGATCCAGACCGAACTTCCCGATACGCTGCTTCTGGCCGAAGCGTTCTGGATGATGGAAAGCTACTTCGTCAGGACGTTGGGAATGCACCGCGTCTACAACAGCGCCTTCATGCACATGCTCAAGAACCAGGACAACAAGAAGTACAGGGACATGATCAAGGCGACGCTGGAATACGACCCGGACATCCTCAAGCGTTACGTGAACTTCATGAACAACCCGGATGAGGAGACTGCCATAGCACAGTTCGGAGACGGCGACAAATACTTCGGTGTCTGCACACTGCTCTCCACGCTGCCCGGCCTTCCGATGTTCGGCCACGGCCAGATAGAAGGATTCAGGGAAAAGTACGGAATGGAGTACCAGAGGGCATACTGGAACGAAAGTCCGAACGAAGGCCTGATCGAGGAGCACAGAAGAAGGATCTTCCCGTTGCTCAAGATGAGATGGCTGTTCTCGGAATCAAGGTACTTCCAGCTGTTCGACGCCTATGACGGATACGGAAACGTGCTTGAGTCCGTGTATGCATACACCAACGGAGACGACAACCAGATGGCCATGGTGCTCTACAACAACCAGTACGAGCATGTGGACGGATGGATAAACCTCTCGGCCCAGAAACTGGTCAAGGACGGACACGACAGGCGCATGGAGGTCGTGTCCCTGGCACAGAGCCTCAGACTCAGACGCGGCGTCAGACGCTATCTCGTCTACAGGAACTTCAGCAACGGCAAGACCTACCTGTACCCGTCCGAGAAGCTGTTCGACGAAGGCATGAAGATATCCCTGAACGGCTATGAGACCAAGGTTTTCACCAACATCTATGAGGTTGAGGACATCGACGGCGTCTACGAAAGACTCTACAACAAGTACAACGGACACGGCATACAGGACCTTGAACACGAAATCAGAATCCTCTACCTGGAACCGTTCTTCGAGGCTGTGGAACCCATCAAGGGACAGAAGTTCTTCAAGGACCTCAGGACTATCCTCCAGGGCAGGAGCACAAGCGTGAACAAGAGGAACGTCATGCAGACGCTCGGTTCCTGCTACACCTACATGGAGGAATTCGATTCCCTCTTCAGCAAAATCGGACTCAATATGCACATCATGAAGCCGCAGACCATACTCGCCATGCTCAACAACATGGAGACCGTCTGCAGACATCAGCTGTTCGCCAACGGAAATGCAATCATGGACAGCGACGCCGTGACGGTGTTCGCCGCCGGATTCCTGACCATGCCGTTCCTGTCGTCGCAACCGACCATGGAGGAAGCCATGAGGGTTGTCCAGCATCTTCAGCTCTCACGCTTCTTCGATGCCTCCGAGTCCATTGTGATGCGCTGTGCGCTGATCATCGCACGCGGAAAGGCGGACATCGGCGAGCTCCTCATGGAGAAACCGTTCCTCGACCTGATTGGGCGCAACGAGTACCAGGGCGTCAGATGGTTCAGGGGCGAATCCTTCCAGGAGTGCATGTACCTTGCATGTCTGGCCGATGCCATAGGAGAAGGTAAACACCTTACGGAAAAGAAGTTGGACAAATTCAAGGAAGAGATGGACATGTGGCTGAGGAAATGCGGCGACGCCCAGTACAGACTGGACAATCTCTTGCAATAGGCTTGCATTGGAAATATAATCTTAGGTCATGAAGACCTGGTTGACTTACCTTGCGGCCGCCGCCTTCGGGCTGGCGTTCGGGATTACGTTCAAAGACAGTGCCGGCTATATCTCGTTCATCACATTCGTATCTGAAATCGTGCTCAGGCTGGGGGCTTTCATCGTCTTCCCACTTGCCTTCTTCACGATGTCTTCCGGAACCGCATCCCTTTCAAGGAAGCCCGGGCGCACATCCTATGTCTGGCTCACGACCATTCTCTGGGCCGCGCTCACGACTATTGTGCTCTCCATCATCACAGTCGTCATCTTCAGGATCATTCCGGTAGCGTTCCCGGCGACATCGACCGTTCCGGAAAGCGCCGAGCAGGCCGCACAGATCGAATCCCTTCTTGCGGGTTCCACTCTTTCAAGGCTGTCATCTGCAAATCCGCTTTCCTTCAACGCATTCGTCAATTTCATCAAATCAGCAGACTGTCTGCTTCCGATAATCCTTCTCGCACTGGTGTTCGGTTATGCCGTACGTCCCACGTCGGAGATAATCAGGCCTGCCTACATAACCCTGAACTCCATCAGCGAGGTGATGTTCAGGCTTGCCAAGAAGGTCGCAAGCCTTCTCTGGATCGGAATCTTCTTCATCTCGGGAACATGGTTCCATCAGCTGAGCTCCGACGCATCCAAATCTGGTTCAATGAAATTCATTGTATTCTGCGCCATGATCGGAGTCTTCATGCTGCTCGGGTTCATCCCCTTCATCTATGCCCTTATGACGGGATTCAGAAGAAACCCTTACAGGCAGATTCTCAGGCTTCTCTCGGCAGGTGTGGCCTCGTTCTTCTCGGTCAACTATCTGTTCAGCCAGAGCGCGCTGTACACGGACTGCAGGATAAACCTCGGAATACAGAAGAACGTGGTATCGACGGCCCTTCCAATCCACAGCATACTGACAAAAGGCGGAAGCGCACTTGTCTCGTCACTGTGCACGTGTTCTCTGGTGTTCGCCATCAACGGGTCCCTTCCTACAACCGTGCAGATGCTCACAATCGCCCTTGCATGTACGCTTGCAAGCTTCATCAGCGCGCTGCATGCCGGTTATGAGGTCCTGTTCACCACAACATTCGCGCTCGGGCTCATGAGCGTCGACATGTCCGGAGCACAGCTGGCGATCATCGGGATGCTCCCGCTTCTCAACGGAACGGCCCTCCTGCTCGACATAATGCTGGCCGGACTTGGAACAAGCTTCACGGCCTGCCATCTCAACGCCGACTGCCACATCGCGGCAAAGGACAACATCTGATGAACAGCAAGTTCCTTAGGTTCCTTTCACTGACACTCCAGATTCTCGTTATAGGAATCTGCCTCACCGTATGCGTCTACGGCATTGTGATCAGCCAGGAAGCCTCCGACAGCTATCCGTTCATCTCGACCACCGTCAGGGTCGCCATCCTGCTCCTGATCACAATCTCATACTACAAGACAAGCGTCACTGCCTATAATCCCGGAAATGTGTTCATGATTCTGGCCATGATGTACATGGCGGTTACGGAGCTGAGGATCCTGTCCTACTTCACAGCCATGACCGGCTGGGGAGTCATCCCACCGCGTGTGGCGGTGAGAGTCCAGCTGTTCTCCCAGTTCATGCTCTACTTCTCCATTGCAGGATATGCGCTGTTCCATCAGAACAACGAGCAGGGAATAACCTCCAGATTCAACTTGCTCGGCACCGTAGGACTGCTCTTCCTATCCCTCACCATTCCCGCAACACAGGACATAGATGGCGTCTGGACGTTGCTGGCCCCGCTCTCCATTCTGGTCGTCCTGGCCGCCACGGTACTGATATCGATGCTTATGATCCTGTTCAGCGAGCAGACGAAATCATCCGTAGTGAGGTTCGTGGGGATACTTCTGATGGCGATAGGAAACTTCCTCGCCGTGGTGATGTCTTCCTCATTCCTCTATTCGGGCATAGGAACGGTGCTCTACTTCATCGGAGGCTTCATGGTGATGGTGGTGACCCTCAGAACTTCTGTAATCCTCTGATTACGTAGCCATCAGAACCTTCGACATCCCGGCGATTTCCCCGACATCGACCTTTATCTGCTTCCTGTCGTATGAGAGCAATCCGTTGACTTCCTGCTCCACGTCCGAAAGCTGGGTGTAGATCGATGCCGCGAGGCCTTTCCTTTTTGCAGGGATTATCTGCTTCTCGTACAGCCTGACGATGGCGTCCGTCAGCTCCTTCTTTGTTTTGAAACGCCTGTAGATGAAGGTCTTCTTCGATGTGGTATTGGTGTCCATGCCGTATCCCCCGAACTCGGACAGTATCACCGCACGGCCCTTCCTGTCCCGCCGGAACCTGTAGGGACGGAAATAGACATGAAGGCTCCTGAAATCGCCGTACCCCTGGTCCTGCCAGCCCGAGGCATGGTCTATTGTCCTGCTGCCGTCGAGTCTGCGTATGGCCTCGGAGATACGGACGGAGTCGAACTGCCCCCATCCCTCGTTGAACGGAACCCACATGCACACGCAGGTGCAGTTGTACAGGGTTCTCACGGTGTCGTATGCCTCCTGCTCCCAGACCTTGCGGGCGTTCTCATCCGTCCTTGCGAACTTGTCGTATCTGTCGTCCCTGAGGTGTGATCCGAACACAAGCGGAGCCGTTATCACGGACAGCCTGTAGCGCCCTCCTCCAGAGACCATATCCTGCCAGACAAGCATGCCCAGACGGTCGCAGTGGTAGTACCACCTCAGAGGCTCGACCTTGATGTGTTTCCTGAGCGTGTTGAATCCCATGGCTTTCATGGTACTTATGTCGTTTATGAAAGCGTTGTCATCCGCGGGGGTATAGAAGCCGCCTTTATAATAGCCTTGATCAAGCAGTCCATTGTGGAAATATGGTTTTCCATTCAGAAGAAGGACATTGTTTCCCTTGCCGTCCGGTCCTACCCCGAATGTCCTCAGCCCGACATAGGAATGGACTTTGTCCTCGGCTGCGGAGACATCGAACTGATACAGGAACGGGTCTTCCGGAGTCCAGAGTCTGGGGGAATCGAGCCGTATGTACTCCTTCCGTCCGGTGGTTATGGATACGTCTTTTCCGCAGACGGAAAGCACGGCCGGAATGCTGCCGCCGTCGTTCATGTTCACGGTAATGCCGAAGCCTTCAAGATCCGGAAGGATCTCCAGACTGTCGATATAGGTCCGCGGAACCTTCTCCATCCAGACGGTCTGCCAGATTCCGCTGGTCTTGGGATACCAGATCCCGCCCGGGTCGGAGCTCTGCTTGCCGCGTGATATCTCCTGGGAGTCACCGGGATCCTGAACACTGACATCCAGATCAAACGATGCCCTGTCGACCTCTACGGTGAACGGAAGGTAACCTCCGACGTGCTCGAACACCGGCTTCTTGTCGATGAACACGATTGCCCGGTAGTCCACGGCTCCGAAATGCAGAAGCAGCCTGCTGCGTGAGAAATCCACATCGGGGAAATCGACATGCCTGCTGTAGATCATGGTCTCGAAATCCTGAAGCGTACGGTTCACGCCGCTGAATTCGGATTCCGGTGAATACGGTACGACTACGGGCACGGGCTGCGGGTCCTTCTCCGCATCGGAGAGGAACTTCAGCTCCCATACTCCGTTGAGACACAGATAACTGTCCCTTGCCATCTGTGGGCGCGGGTATTCGGAAAGCGGTGTCCTCATGCAGGCCTCCTGTTCGGCTTCTTGTTGTTTTATTTTACAATATCTTCCATAATCTTTACATGCGGCTTTTTCTCATGCCTTCGGATTACGACGGAAGCCCTTCGCTGGAACTCACGGGCAAGGACTTCAACTACCTCATACGCGCCCTCAGACTCAAGGAGGGACAGAAGATCATGGGCAGGGACAGAAACGGATGTCTCTGGGACCTCTGCATAACGCACATCGGCAGATCGTCATGCACACTCAGCTCCAGGAAAACAGAATCAGCCAGCAGCAGGACGGATGCCCTGCCGGAGTCAAGGCCCCTCAGACCCATCATCCTCTACCAGTGCCTGCCGAAGGGACGCAAGGCGGACGACATCATAAAGAAAGCAACCGAAGCCGGCGTAAGGGACATAGTCCTGGTCAGGAGCGCAAACTGCGTGGCGAATCTGGAAGGCAAAGAGGAATCAAGGCTGGGCCGCTATGACGCCCTGGTTGCGGAGGCAATCCAGCAGAGCGGTTCGCTTGTCCCGACGAAGGTCCACGGAGTGATAGGGATAGAAGACATCCCCGCCGATCTGAAGGCAAGAAGCGGAGGCCTGCAGACCCTTGGCCTTGTACTCCACCAGACCAGGCTTTCCGAAGACCAGTCGGACCTTATGGCATGCGTAAGCGGGTTCACCGGATGCACCGCATTGGTGGTGGGTCCGGAGGGCGGACTTGAGGAAGACGAGTGCCGGATTCTCCTTGACGGAGGCTTCAGGGCGGTGCTGCTGAAAACCAACATCCTAAGATGTGAAACAGCCTCGATTTATGCCATCGGGGCGATTCAGACCATAGTGGAATCAAGCTGTCAGTAAACTGTGCATAACTGTTGAAAAATTTAGTTTACAGATCTCAGAAACACACTACAAAACAACAATAAAACCTATATAACTTTTTAACAGGATTGCAAAAATACATATCAAACAACTCTTTATACTGTAATAAATTACAATCTACTACTCACATGATTAGTACCAAGTTGGGAAGCATACCTCAGTCCCCTCCCCGGCACTGCTTTCAACAACCCTTCGAGGAGCTGTGCATAACTTGTGCAATAGTGTGTGTAAAAATAACCCATTTAACGTTTTTAGTCGGATTATCTTCTTATAACGGAAGAACCTGCCCGGAGGCAGGTTCTCAACTGGCAGGATACTTGGAAAGACTAGAAATTCACTACTTTCTTGGAGCCGTCGGAAGTGGCACTTCCGGTGTTCTTCAGCTCGTATGTCTGGAGGTAGCGGTAGGCCTCCCTGCAGATCTTGTCGTAGACGATGTCCGCAAGCGGCCTGTCATCATAGTCCATCCTGCCGACATATTCGTTTCTGGCCACGAGGATGAGTACTTCCTCGTTGATTCCGCGTCCGGCGTTCTCCTTGGCGAACTTGGCAACATTGGCCTCCGTGAAGTCGGGGTTCTCGTCGACGAACTTGACCACAGCCTTGCTGTTCACCAGCTCGGTGTAGGCATCAAGCTCATCATCATTCACGGTCACGTCCTCGATGACGAAGTCGGGCTCAACGCCTTCCTTGTGGATGGTCTTGCCGGAAGGTCCTACGAAACTTGCAGTGGTAATCGACGTGTAGCCGGTTCCGAACGATGATACTATCTGCATTATTCCCTTGCCGTAGGTCCTGCTTCCGAACAGCACGGCACGTCCGTTGTCCTTCATCGTAGCCGAGAAAATCTCCGCCGCGCTGGCGGTTCCGCCGTTGACGAGAATGGCGACCTCGATGTCCGGGGAAACCATCACGTCGTTGTCGGCGACATATGTCACGTCCCTGGTATGGTCCTTGTATGAAATCGAAAGGAGGTTGGAACCGCTGATGAACATGTCTGCAATGGCAAGCGAGACATCGACATCTCCTCCGGGGTTGTCCCTGAGGTCGATTATCAGCTTCTTCATTCCCTGAACGGAAAGATCGCTCAGGGCGTCTCCGATGGCCCTGTATGTGCTGGAGGAGAACTCAAGAATCCTCAGGTAGGCAGTGGAGCTTCCTTCTATCATTTCATATTCCACCGTCGGGACCGTGATCTTTTCCCTTGTCAGTGACAGCGTGAACGTCGAGTCCCCTCTCTTGATGGTGATGTCCACGGATGTTCCGGGCGTTCCCTTCATCCTCTTGGCGCATTCGGTGGCCTCGAGCTCCACGACGGATTCCCCGTCGATGGCGATGATGTAGTCACCGGCCTTCAGTCCGGCCTTGGCACTGGGCGTGTTCGGGAACACCTGCGTGAGCTGTGCATAGAGGGTGCTTTCGTCCGCCGGGTCCTGATAATCGACATAGGTCTTGGTGAAATAGAATCCGAGTCCGCCGTATTGTCCGGAAATCTCCTCCGCGTAGTCATCGGAAGCCTCGGCCTTCACGTAGTATGTGTACTTGTCGCCGAGTGCATCGAAGAGCGCGGTGGCCATGGCCTCGTAGACGGCTTCATAATCNNCTTTTCCACATACTGGTAGAGCCTCTCCAACGTAGCCATATCGCGGGAAATGATCTCGGACCCCGTGGTGGCGGCTGTCTTTGAAGCGGCACCGTTGACATACGTCGGGTACTGGGACTGTGAATTCTTAAAGAGGTTCTCGAGAATCTTCTGATCCTCCGGAGAACCGTTTGCAAAAAGAAGTCCTGCGAAGACAAGCAGGACAATCAATGAGAGTATTGCTT
>LXOW01158101.1_pt1 | contig 12549 bp, 11 predicted proteins | sample 1368591 | NCBI WGS metagenome assembly LXOW01 (sample SAMN04884650, study PRJNA319009) | bovine gut metagenome | isolation source: Cow rumen | host: Bos taurus | place: Italy: Legnaro (PD) | collected 2014-07-09
CCGGGCATATTGCTCATGAATGTTCCCATCATACCCGTCAGAATGTTTTTTGCTGTGTCCTGATCCACGGATACCTGAACAGTCACTGTTCCGGCTGATGCTGCGACATTTGTCAAAATCATAGCCAGGAAGATAACGATTGCTATTATTCTTTTTGTTCTGAAAATGCTCATATGAGTATCATCCCTCCATTATTCAATTGATTATGATTCTCTTATAGCACAAAAGAATACAAGATGCTCGTCTTTTTCGCCTAAGCGGTTATTATAGAAGCATAAGCGGTAAAAAGCGTTTTATCGGGGCGGGCCTTCCGCGGGGCCGTTGTTTATCTGCGGGCATAAACCTTTCAGCCGCGTAAAACGACCGTTCGGACAAAAACCGTTGCTTTCCGGTGCGGATTCGTTCAGAATGAACCTATCAACAACAACTGATATTTCCGGTATTCCCCAACCAGAGCGCGGCGGAAGGGAGCGGCGTTTCCTGTTCCCCGCGGAGAGGAGAACGGTTCAAAGTGAAAAAGAAGGTATTGCTGGCGGCTGTGCTTGTGGGCCTGCTTCTGCTGCAGGCGGTTTTCGCGGGCCTGGCGGAGGGGCAGCCATCCCTGTCCCTGGACCCGGCGGAGATCACCCTGGACAAGGGCAAATCCCAGAAGCTGAAGCCCGTGGCGGAGAATGTGGAAAACGCGAGGAAAATCAAATACGCCTGGGAATCCTCCGATCCGGCGGTGGCATCAGTGAACAACGGGGGCGCGGTGAAGGCGGCGGACGCCGGCACCGCGGTCATCACCTGCACCGCAACCCTGCCGGACGGGAATACGCTGACGGCGACGGCGTCCGTGACGGTGCGGATTCCCGTGAAAGGGCTGAAGATCACGACGAAGGCGAATACGGCCTTCCCCGCCCGGGAAAGCCTGCAGCTGGAATACATCCTGCAGCCGGAGAATACCACGGACCGAGCGATCACCTGGACCAGCTCCGATGAGGGCATCGCCACGGTGGATGAAAACGGCGTGGTAACCGGCGTGGCGCCCGGCAAGGTGACCATCACCGGCACGGCGGCGAACGGCAAGGGCGCCAAGGTGAACCTGCAGGTAACCCCGGCGGTGATCCAGGGGAAACAGCTGGAGATCCAGGGCGCGGTTTACCATCCGGAGACCGGGATGCTGGAGGTGACCTGGGTGAACACCGGCAGCGGCATCGCCGGGGCGGAGCTGCGGATCAATCCCCTGGACGGGGAGGGAAACCCGGTGCTCATCGGCGAGGGGTATATTGAAGAGATCCCCCTGGAGGAGCGGGTGCTGCATACTTCCATGCCCGTGCCGGCGGGGGAAACGGTGACCGTCTCCCTGCAGACCGGCAGCGCGTATCCCGCCGCGGCGCAGATGGAGATCGCCGTGGACCGGATCACCCGGGAGGACGGCAGCGTACTGGAGCTGCCGGATAACCGGCTCTGCTGGTATTCCACGGCGGCGGGGGCCTACACGGCAGGCCCGGAAAGCGACGAACCTTACCAGGCGCCGGAGGAGGATATACAGACCGCGGCGGATGTCCGGTTCGGCTTCCGGGCGTTGGCGGTGCCCGGGGAGCTGGCGGCGGCCTACGGGTTCCCCCGGGGCGGACTACTGGTCACGGAGATCGGGGAAGGTTCCGCCGCGGAGGCCATGGGCCTGGAAACCTGGGACCTGGTCTTCGGCGTCAACGAAACGGGTTATGACGGGGAACTGTACATTCTTCCGCAGGCAGCGGCCGCCCTTTCCCGGGGCGAAGCCGTCACCCTGTGGATCGCGCGGGACGGGGAAGTCCTGACCATCGACCTGGAGCCCGGAGAATAAGGGCGGAGAAGAGGAGGAAACACCATGAAGAAAATCATCAGCCTGCTGCTGGTGCTGGCCTGTGTCCTGGGCCCGGCCGCCGGCGCCTTCGCGGAAACCGGATTTGAAACCATCTACGGCCTGTTCTGCAGCGAGGAGGCCTTCGGCCCGGTCTACGAGGAAAAAAACCGGGACGAGGAAATGGAATATGAAGCTCAGGCGAATGAAACCCTGGGGGAGGAGGAAGCGGTGAAATTCTGCTTCGTCATCTTCTACTTCGCCCCGGAGTATGACGATACGGAGGTCTGGCTCCTGGGGGAGAACGCGGAGGGCGCCGGCAAGCTGGTCAAATGGAGAAGCGATTATGAGCAGGGTGCCACCATCATGATGTTCATGCTGAGCAAATTCGCGGATTTCCGCGGGGCCATCGCCCGGGACGTGGATTTCGCCATCGCCTATTCCTTTGACGGCGGGCAGACCATGAACACCTATGACACCGTGGAGGCGGCGGAGGAATTCACCAATATGATGGAGACCGCCGCGGCCACCCAGGGCATGGAGTAAGGAAAACCGGACAAACAGCGGGAGGAACCGGATATGAAAGAAACCGGCAGGAAGAAACACGGATGGACAAGAAGGCTGCTGTGCGGAATGCTGCTGCTGTGCCTGGCGGCCGGCGCCGCGGCGGAGGGCTGGCCGGAACAGTCCATGAAGGACGGCGAGGGAAAAACCATCAAGACCGTGCCCACCGGGGACGGCAAAACGGAGGTCTGGGAGTTCATCGGCATCTTCGGCAGCCCGGCGGAGGCGCTGAATGTGGTGGGCCTGAAGGAGGATGACGAGGAACAACCCGGGGAGCGCCTGGTGGAGATCGCCGGAAAGAAGATCAAGGCGAAGAAGAAAAAGAAGAAGGGCGATCTTCCCCTCCTGTGGGGCGACGACTGGAACTGGACCCTGAAGAAGGGGAAGGTGCCCGTCCGGCGGAAGAAGAAGAACCGGGCGCTGGACGTGGTGGACTACACCCCGCCGGACCGGCCCCTGATCTATATCCAGGAAAACCGGGCCAGCGGCCGATAAGGGGAAGGGGGAAAGCAGGATGAGAAAAATGTTTTGTTTGCTGATCGCCCTTGCCCTGGCCATGGTGTGGCTGCCGGCGGCCGGCGGGGAGGGCGCTCCGGGGGCCGGGAAGCCCACGGGTACCGTGCTGCCCATTGTGGAAAGCGAATCCGTGACCCGGGAGTGCTTCTTTGCCAACGGCACCCCCATCACCATCCGGGAACCGTCGGCGGATACCACGGGCTGGGTGCATGACGAGGAAGTGCAGGCCGCAATGGAGGACGGGTTCTCCCCGAAAAAGAAACCGAACCCAGGTTCCCTCATCTCCTGGCAGGAAGGGGAAACCACGAAGTATGTGTATATCTCCGGTAACGGCAAGATCTTCGGCGGCAGCCTGAACGCGGACGTGCAGGCGGAGGTACAGATCACCGTGCAGGGAACGGACGTGCGGAAGGGATTCCCCAACGCCTCCTTCCTCTTCGGCGGCGGGTACGGCGGGGATATCCTGGGCAGCGTCACCATCACCCTGGAAGAAAGCCAGATGATGTATGTCTACGGCGGCGGATACAACGGCAGCGTCACCGGGGACGTGACCATCCGGTCCACGGGAACCAACTGGTCCCTGGACATGGTGGGGGGCGGCCTGGCCAGCTCGAAGACCGCGGACGCGGTGGCGGACGTGGGCGGAAATGTCCTCCTGGACCTGCGGGGGATCACCATCAGCTATATGGATACCCTGGTCTGCGGCGGCCTGGCGGAATCCATTTCTCCCTTCACCGCCCGGGCCAATGTGGCCGGCAGCGTCACGGTGTACGCCGAGGGACGGAATGTCTACCAGGTGTGCGGCGGCGGGGAGGCCTACCGGACGAATGAAAACTGCGGCTGGCCCACGGCGGACGTGGGCGGGGATATCTCCCTGGAGCTGCGGGACAGCCGGGTCCGCTGGTACCAGGACAAGGCGTCGACCCTGCTGGGGGGCGTGTTCGGCGGCGGCCTGGCCCACTGGGGCGAGGCGACGACCGGCGGCAGTGTGGAAGTGATTGTGGGGAACACCCTCTTTGACAAGGAAGCCATGGGCGTGGTGCTGGGCGGCATGGCCGAGGGCAAAGGCGCCGTGGCGGACGTGGAAGGAAACGCGTCGGGCCGGGTGCTGTCCGGGGCCGATCCGGCCCGGGTGGTCCGGGGCGGCGTGGAATACCTGGAGGGCGCCGCGGAAGTGAAGGGCGACATCACCTGGAGCTACACCCTCCGGGACGGCCTGCTGGATTACTGAGGAGGTGCAGCGAATGAAACGGCATTGGAAACGGATCCTGGTTTCAGCCTTCCTGGCGGCCGTGCTCCTGCTCTGCGCCGGTTTCGGCATCGGGCAGCGCGCCGCCCGGGCGGAGGAAAACAGCGGCATGAAAACCTATACGGACAGCCAGGGCCGGCGGTTCCGGGTGATTCCCCTGGGGGACGGCCGGTATGAGCTGTGGATGCTGACGGGGGTAAAGAGCGACGAGGAGCTCACCGCCGAACTGGAGTGCAAGCATCTGAACATTTTCTGGGAAAAGGGCAACGGACAGTTCCACTGGCAGCACTGTCCGGACTGCGGAAAGACCTTTGAACCCCTGGCCCACGTCTATGACCGGATTACGGTGAAAAAGAAGGCCACCTGCACGGCCAACGCGGTGCTGGAGCGTAAATGCGTCTGCGGCCGGGTGGATACCGGGAACACGGCCCCCGCCCGGGGGGATCCGGCGGAATACTTCGCCCATCACACCTGGGGATCCGGCTGGCAGCACGACCGTTTCGGCCACTGGCAGGTCTGCACGGTCTGCGGTGAAAAAGGAACCGAAACCGCCCACGTGATCCGGAACCTGGCGGTGGACCGGGAACCCACCTGCCTGAACAACGGATGGGTCAGCTTCGACTGCGCGGTGTGCGGCGAGCATGTCAGCAGCCTGGAAGCGGCGGATTTCATTGTGGAGAAATATCCGGAGCTGGCGCAGTACCGGGCCCTGGGGCATGATTTCTCCGGCCCCCTGAAGGTGGCCCATGGCGACAAAAAGCAGACGGAGCGGAAGGGCGGCACCCATGCGAAGAGCTGTACCCGCTGCGGCACGGCGGACCTGCTGAACGCCACCCCCCACAGCTGGGCGGAGTATACCATCAGCAACGGCACCTGCGAGGATGAGAGCGACCCGGTGGTGATCGGCGGCACCTGCGAGTGCGGGGCAACGCTGGAGTTGACCTATACCCGGCATCACAAGTATGTGAAGGACTCCAGCAGGGATGTGCAGCCCACCTGCACGGAACCGGGCAAACTGAACGGGGAGCGCTGCGTCTATTGCGGCATTTTCGGGAATTATGACTTCGCGGAACCCCTGGGCCACGACTGGATCGAGGAAAAGGAGAAATACGTGGAGCCCACCTGCACCACCATGGGCGAAAGCCACTGGTACTGCTGGCGGTGCCTGGCGGAGGAAACCCGGCCGATCAAAACCCGGAGCCAGTCGGGCCAGCACGAGTTTGTGCGGCACGATATCCAGACGGCGGAGTGCTGCGGCAAGGGCTGGTATATCATGGTCTGCAAGATCTGCGGCGAGGACGACAAGCAGGGCAACTACTATGTGGACAAGCTGCCCCACGATACCTACACCACCACCAAGAAGATCGGCCGGGTAATGGACGGAACCACCCGGGACGGCACTCCCATGGTGGGCCAGGTGTGGGAATCGGTGACCAAATGCCACCACTGCCATGAAACCCTGGGCCGGGACGAGTGGACGGTCTGGAAATCCCTGCGGGGGAACCGGTACCAGATTTACGACTTCCGGAAAACCACTCCGCCCCGGGATACGAAGGACATGGAAGTGGTGACCGGCCAGATGGCCAGGGACGGCGGCACCTATTTCGAAAGCGAGATCCAGAAGGCCTTCGGCAAAAAGATCAAAGAGAACCAGAAGAAATACGAACTGCTGGATGTCAGGAAATGATTCCGGCAAAAGCAGGAGGCCCCGCATCCGCGGGGCCGTTGTCTGTTTTGGTTCCTATCGCTTGTCCCGGTCCACCTGTTCCAGGAACAGGAGTCCTATGAATACATACAGTAATGTAAAGCCGATGAGGATTCCCCAGTTGAGCCACACGTTCGCCGCGGTGAAGGCGTACTGGTCCTTCTGCAGCTGGGAGGCGGTGAGCTGGCCCACGGTGTGGTTCACTTCGTCGATGGACAGCACCTTCTGCACCCGGGAGACCAGGCTGTCCGGATCCTTGTTGTTCATGGTGTTCAGGGCGGTGAGCAGCACGGAGGATTCCTGGCCGTTGTAGTCGGAAACGGTGCAGACCGCCTGGATGCCCCACTTGGTGATGGTGCCGTTGGCCAGGGCCTGGCCCATGCTGTCCAGCGGGATGATGAAGTTGGCGTACACCAGCTGGATGATGAGCACGAAAGGCATCACCGTCATGGCGGAGATGGGCGTGTGCACGATACAGGAGATCATGAGGCCCAGCATGGCGGAGCAGTAGGTGATCAGGAACATGGTGATGAACAGGTCCAGCACGAAGCTGCCGGTCACCGCGCTGACGGAGGGCATGTGCACGCCGAACACCAGGAAGATCACGATACAGATGATCACCTGGAGGATGCTGATGCCCGCCTGGTAGATCATGTGCGAAGCGAGGTACGAGGATATGTGCAGGCCGGCCCGGTGTTCCCGCTTGATGATGCCCCGCTCCTTACAGACCACCTGGATGGAGTTGAACACGCCGTTCCAGAGGCACACGCAGGTGATGGCGAAGGCCGCGTAGGAGGTGCCTTCCATGTTGATGAACATCCGCTTGCCGATGACGTACACCACCAGGTAGGCGATGATGGCCGACAGGGGGATCACCTTCCAGTTGCCTTCGTTGATGAACATCCGCAGGTGCTTGCCCAGGAAGATGGGAATCTGGGCGGCCCGGCTCTTGTAGCGGACCTGGGCCAGCTCCTCGGAAGCGATCTCGTCGGAAGTTTTCGCCCCGGCTTCCCGGAACACTTCCTCCGTCTGTGCGGCCTGCTCCTCCTGGTAGGCCTTGTATTTCTCAATGAATTCGTCCGCCCGGCCTTCGCCGCCCTCGTTCGTCGCGTTGATGCGCTTGACCACGTTTTCCAGGGTGTCGGCGCCGAAGAATTCCTTCGCCTCCGGAATGCTGCCGTAGAAGGCCAGCTGGCCCACCTGGTTTTCCGTGCTCTTGGCCAGGACGATCACCTTGTCAAACAGGTTGGCGACCCGGTCCGGGGCGTGGGTGATGACCAGCACCATCTTGCCCTGGCAGGCGATGAGCCGCAGGTTTTCCATCAGCTCCCGGGCCATGATGCCGTCGAGGCCGGAGTCCGGCTCGTCGAGGATGAACAGGTTCGGGCTGGCGATGAATTCCGTACAGATGGACAGGCGCTTTTTCTGGCCGCCGGAGAGCTTTTCCACCAGCGTATCCTCCCGGCCGGAGAGGCCGAAGGTTTCCAGCGCCAGGCGCACCTTCCGCTTCTTTTCCTCCGGGCTCAGGTTGGAGGGCAGCCGCAGGTCCGCCGCGTTGCTGACGGTCATCAGCACCGTGTCCTCCTCGCGCATCAGGTTATCCTGGGGCACGAAGCCGATCCGGTGCTTCACCTGTTCATACTGCTGGTAGTAGTCGATGCCGCCCTCGGTGATGGTGGCCTTCGCCTTTTCATAGCCGGTGACCGCGTTCACAAAGGTGCTCTTGCCGGCGCCGCTGCCGCCCAGGATCATGACCATGTTGCCCGGCTCGATGGACAGGCGGATATCCTTCAGCAGCGTATATTTCTTCAGGGAATTGGTGACGGTCCGCTCGTCGATGGCGATGTTCAGCCCGCCCTCCACGGTAAGCAGGCCGTACAGAAGGCCCGAGCCCTCGAAGATGAACCGGGTGGAGCCGATCATCAGGCAGTCGTCAAACTGCAGGGCGGTGGCTTCCTGCACGTTTTTCCCGTTGAGCATCAGGTTGTCCACGCCGATGTCCTTCAGGGCCCAGCGGCTGTCCTCATATTCCAGGGTCATGGCCGCGGGGCCGCCGTTGCCGGAAGCGTTCTCGATGGTCACGGTGTGGCGGCCGTCATCCATGTTGATGATCTGCCAGTCGGTGGAGGAGGCAAACTCCTGCAGGAACACGGCGGTCAGCATCCGGTCGTTGGACAGGCGGATCACCGTATTGTCCTGCAGCTCGCATTCCTCCCCGCAGGGCAGCAGTTTGCCGCCCACGAAGGTGAACACATTCGGGCTCAGGTTTTTGCAGATCCATTTCCCGTCCTCATAGCGGATTTCCATCTGCTCCGGATCCAGGAAAGGATACATCAGCTGCAGGCTGGAGGTGGTGAACACATCCATCTCCTGCTGGCCCCTGATCAGGGCCCGGTCAAAGATCACGTACTGCCGGGGCTTCTCCTGCGCTTCGAAGAAGACCAGGCCGGCCGGGATGTCCGGCCGCGCGGAAGTATGTATTTCGCTCACTCTGCTCCCTCCTCCTCTGCCGGCTGTCCAAAGGCGTCATAGATCGGCGTCAGGTCCATTTCCTTCGCCTTCTCCACCAGCTTATCCACGATGTCCATGGCCCGGTGGAGGAGCCCTTCCACGTCCGGATCATTGGACAGGCGGTTAAATTCCTCCCGGAGAACATCGTCCAGCTCCTTGCTTCCGTTGGTGATCTGCAGGAGCACGGTCCACACATTTTCGTTGCTCATGATCCCGAGGAGCGCGCCGTTGACTTCCGCTTTCAGGTCCGTCAGCCGGAGCATCTCCGACAGGAGCCGGCCGGTGAAGGATTCCCGGTCCAGGTGGCGCTTCTCCGCTTCCCGGGAAAGGACGCCCGCGGGGGCGTCCGCCTCCTTCTGAAGGATATCCTTCCCCTCCTGCATCAGGCTGTCAATGGTCTTCAGCGCGCTGGAGACGGTACCCTCGTTGACCATGTCCATGAGTTCGTGCAAGTCTTTCTGGAATCCCGGATCGGATTCCAGCGCCGCGGCGGATTCCCGCAGCGTCTGTCCGTCTTCGGAGGCCTTGAAGTTGCGGATCACGTCCACGACGCGCTCGCCGCTGTCCCAGATTTTCCCGACGCCCACCAGGTCCTCCTCCGTGAGCCCCAGCTCCAGCAGGATCTTCATGGTCACGTCCCGGTTCTGGAACATCCACACCAGCACCCGGAGCACCACCTCATGCATGACCTTGTTGAAATCCTCGATCCGCATCAGGCTTTGCACATCCTCCCGCAGGCTCAGCTGCACCAGCTGGAGCAGCATGCTGCCGATGGAGTTCGCGGCCTCCCCCTCCCGGGTGACCACGGACTGCTGGATTTCAGCGTCCGTCCGGGCGGAGGGATTTTCCGCGGCGGCGGCCGTCATCCCGACGGCCAGGATCCCCGCCNNGGATCCCCGCCAGCAGGAGGGCCACGGCCCTCCGTATCATTTTCCTCATCCGGAATAATTCCTCCCTGCGCGGCCTCCCGGGCCGCGGTAATACATTCACCATCATACTCCATCGGGCTGCAGAAAACAATCTGCAGTACGGCGGAAAAACCGGCCATAAAAAACCTGCCGGGGCTTTGCGCTCCGGCAGATCGGATCCCTTAAGCATTATTTCTTGTTCTTGACCAGGTACTTGGTTTTGACCCAGCCGATGCGGTTGCCGTTGAACCGGATGCGGCACCAGTTGACGCCGGCGGACAGCACGGTTACCTTGGTGCCTCCCTCCAGCCGGTCCAGCAGGCGGGCCTTGATGGAGGCGGAGCGGCGGATGTTCACCGGGCCGATGCCGGATTTGATGTAGCGGGTGCCGGTGCCGATGGAGGAGCCGCCGCTGCTGCTCCCGCCGGAGGAGTAGGTGGACAGGTACTGCTTGTACATGTAGCCGACCTTGCCGTCCGGGGTACGAACCCTGGCCCAGTATTTGCCGGATTTCAGGATCTCCACCCGGGTCCCGTTCCTGTACCGGCCGATAATCGCGCTGTCGCCGCTGGCCTCCTGCCGCAGATGCAGCACATCGTTGCTGATCACCACGCGGGCATAGGTTTCTGCAAAGACGACTTCCGGCACCGCTGCCAGCAGCAGCACCAGCGCCGCGAGACACGCAAATAAGCGCTTCATTTTCACAGGTATACACCTCCGCATATAATTCTGTTTGTGGGCACAGTTTATTGTAAAGCAACTTGTTTCGTCAAGGGCTCCGGGCCGGTGTAACCGCCCAAAATGGTCCTTTTTTGGGAAATATCAAAAATTGTAAGGAAAACATAACAAAAGTGTAACGGTTTTGGTTACATAAGCGGATGCATAGAAAAAGGCTCCCTGTCACATCCGGCAGGGAGCCGGCACATCATTTTTTGTTCATGACGCTCAGGATGGAGATTCTCCCGGCTTATGCCGCAGGCTCCAGGGCCTTTGTCAGGTCCTCATAGGTGTAGGATTTTTCATAAATGACCGAACCGTCCGCATTGAGATACCGGATCCCCATCACCACTTTGTTCACGTCGATGCCGGAGCCGGTCATCTCCTCCATGGAGGTCTTCAGGTTCTGCATCGCTTCCTGGGTTTCAAAGGTGGCGGCAATGCTTTCGGCAATCGCTTTGGCATTATCCTCGTCCGCCTGTTCCTTCATGGTATACACGGAAAACATTTCGTTCCCGGTCACCTGGACATCGATGGTCATCGGAAGATCTTCCGGAATCTTGCCGTTCTCATCCATGAACTGCATGGAGCCGAAGAGCGTCCAGGCGCCCGCGGGCAGGCAATCCTCGAGGGTGATCTCCGCACCGCTGGCCTTCTTCGCTTCGAAGTCCTTTGCAAAGCCTTCCCAGTCGATCTGGTCCATGCCGGGAATCAGCTGCATGATGGCCATGAACATTTCCGTGTTGTCACCGGTGGATTCACCGGACTCAGCGGACTCAGCGGACTCAGCGGATGCAAGGCCGGCGCAGCAGACAGAGAAGCACAGGATCAGCGCCAGAACCAGGGAAAGCCTACGAATCATTTTTTTCATGGGAAACATTCTCCTTTCAGGTTTACAGATTTATTCTGCTTTCAGAGTTAAATCATGTTACCACAAAAAGAGCCCGGAAAGTTGCTTTCCGGGCTGAACGGTCGTTTTGGGCGTCTGAACGGTCAGTCAGCGTTTTCCCTGGACTTCCATTGATTCAGGTTTTCATTCATTTCCCTGATTTTCCGCCTGCAGGCAAGATACTGGATCAGCCAGATGATCACATAGGCGACGGCCATGCAGCCGATAATGATCCAGAAGAGGGGATCCTCCAGCCGGAACCACTTCATGCTGATGACCAGCAGGAAATACAGGGCAAAGACCAGCAGGAAATGCGTGACGGTCGCCCGGGTGATGCTCCATTTTTCAATGTCGTAAACAATGGAACTGCCCATGGCCGCGGCACCGTATACGCCGCCCAGCAGGATATGCGGGAGATTCTTCCCGGACAGGCCTTCGGAGGATCCGGTCAGGATAAAAATGATACTGATGATTCCGCCGATCACAAAGCCTGCAAGGCCCAGGAGCGTTGCTTTTTTCCACAGCATCCGGATCAATCCTCCTTTCCTTTGTCGAGGCGGGCCAGCACCTGCTGGATCGCATGTACATACCTGCGGGCAACCCAGGTGACATTTCCGTCGTCAAAGACAAGATGCACCGTTCCGGCATTGCTGAAATCGAACCGGGCAATTCTCCGGATATTCACAATCTCAAACCGGCTGATCCGGACAAAGCGGTCCGTGTTCAGGACGGTTTCCAGCCAGGAAAGCGTTTTCCTGGAATCGTATATTCCCCCGTCGGTGCAGATCCGGACCTTCCGCGCTTCCACGTAGACGCGGATGATATCCCGCTGGCTCAGGAGTTCCATTTCGTTGTCATGGTATCCGGCGATCAGCGGATAGCTGCTTTCGGTACACGCTTCAATGGCGTGGACAATGTCTTCCACCCTCTGGGTTTTCCGGTCCGTATGGATCAGAATGACCGGATCGTGGCATTCCGGATCAATCCGGATCTTGATTTCCACGGGATACTTCATGCTCCACCTCGTCACGCGCGCAATGCGCACTGCTCTGTCCCCTCTGATGATTCCGGGAAACAGCGCGATTATAGCATGTTTTCCCGGGGATGATAAGCAGGATTGCAAAAACGGGGCCAAAAAGGCCGGAAACCGGGAAATTATTGAAACTGCGGCGGAAGTGTATTATAATAGCGCCTGAATTTGTTGAAAGACTATTACGAAAGAGGGGAATTTGTTATGGACAATATGACCGTCTATAAGAAAACCATCGGCTTTTCCCTGCGCCGGCTGGTGTGGGACCTGCTGGCCATGGTCGTGCTGGCGGGCTGCGGCGTCGCCGGTTTCATGATTGCGGACAAGTCGACGAACAAGGGCCTGATCGGCCTGCTGATCGGCGCCCTGGTCGCCATCGTGATCATCGTCGCGATGATGCGCTGGGTTTCCTACAAATATAAGGCCGGCCAGATCGCCATGATGACCCGCGGCGTGACGGAGGGCAACCTGCCGGACGACGTGATCGGCGAAGGCAAAAAGGTGGTTAAGGAACGGTTCGTGACGGTGGCTGCCTTCTTCGCGGTGACCGGCGTGATCAAGGGCATCTTCAACGAGATCGGCCGGGCCATCACCCGCCTGGGCGAATCCATCGCTGTCTCTTATACACATCT
>LXOW01304466.1_pt1 | contig 12544 bp, 6 predicted proteins | sample 1368591 | NCBI WGS metagenome assembly LXOW01 (sample SAMN04884650, study PRJNA319009) | bovine gut metagenome | isolation source: Cow rumen | host: Bos taurus | place: Italy: Legnaro (PD) | collected 2014-07-09
TCGTTCCGGGAAATGAGCCCTTCCGGGTAGCGGATATGCATCAGTTCCAGATACGTGCTGGCGAAGGCAATCTCCTCCGACAGGGGGACCAGCCGCTTGCCTCCCTGGTTCATGAGGTAGCGGTACAAGGCCGCCATCTTTTGGATGTACTCACTGGCTTCCTCCCGGGTGCCGTCGTGCACGATGGAGTCCAGTACGTTAAGGCAGTTGAACAGGAAATGGGGGCTCACCTGGTTCTTGAGGTTCATGTAGCGGAACTCCGCCTGATGGCGGCGCGTACGCTGCTTGGAAGCCTCCCGCTGCATGTTGATGGCAAAGTTTACCATGAACAGCAGGGAAATCACGATGGTGACGACGATCAGGACCACCGCGCCGGAATTGTCCAGGACGATATTGCCGGAATAGCTGAGGTCCGTGTAAACGCGTACGCCGAAGATGATGGCGATGGAAAACACCAGCCAGCCGGCGTTCTTGTACCAGGACTGCTCCCGTTCATAGCCGGCGGGACCGTAGGGGGAGAAGCGGTGCGCGAACACATACATCCCCCAGCCGATGGCTTCCGTCACCACCAGGGTGGAGATGGCATGGTGCCACAGGGGCGGAAGGACGTCTTCCAGCAGTATGGCTCCCACATTGCCCATCAGGAAGCCAATCACATTTACCAGGATGAGGGCCGTGACCGTGATTTCCACCGTCAGGTTTTCCCGGAAGCAGATGATGCCGGCCAGCGTCATNNAGAAGGGATGTTCCTTTCCGATGCATGGAACAAAATTACAAATTATTCCGTTCGTCGCAAAAAAATATCCATTCGTACCCTTTACACGCGCGTATATTAAAAGGTTTGCGAAGCATTTTGTACTTTTGCCGATGCCATACAGGCTAAAACTAATAACACCATGTCCACAAAACGTGACTTAACCTTCCGCCAGCTGGTGGATCTAAGCTTCGGCTTTTTCGGCGTGCAGATTGCCTACGCCCTGCAGAGCGCCAACATCAGCCGTATCTTCGCCACCCTTGGCGCAGACCCGCATCAACTCAGTTTCTTCTGGATCCTGCCCCCGCTTATGGGCATGATCGTGCAGCCGCTTGTCGGAAAATACAGCGACCGCACCTGGTGCAAAATGGGCCGCCGCAAGCCCTACCTGCTGGTAGGCGCCCTCATTGCCGTGCTGGTGATGATTTTCCTTCCTAATTCCGGCAGCCTCCATTTCGGCACCCGACTGTTCCTGGGTCTCAATATGGCCATGTGGTTCGGCCTGTTCTCTCTCATTTTCCTGGACACCTCCATCAACATGGCCATGCAGCCGTTCAAGATGATGGTGGGGGACATGGTGAATGAGAAGCAAAAAGCCACCGCCTACTCTATCCAGAGTTTCCTGTGCAATGCCGGATCCCTGGTGGGCTACATTTTCCCCATTCTGTTCACTTGGATCGGCATTGCCAACACGGCCCCCAAGGGCGTGGTTCCGGACAGCGTCATCTATAGCTTCTATGTAGGTGCCGCCATCCTCATCCTGTGCGTGCTGTACACCTTCCTGCGTGTCAAAGAAATGCCTCCCAAGGAGTATGCCGATTTCCACGGCATCGACCTCCAGGCTAAGCAGCAGGAGAAGGGCGAAGGCCTGCTGAAGCTGCTGGTGAAGGCTCCGGCCACGTTCTGGACGGTGGGTCTGGTACAGTTCTTCTGCTGGGCCGCTTTCCTGTACATGTGGACCTACACCAATGGTGCCATCGCCCATAACGTGTGGCACACCGGCGAAGTGGCCTCCGAGGCTTATCAGGCCGCCGGCAACTGGGTAGGCGTGCTCTTCGCCGTGCAGGCCGTCGGTTCCCTGGTCTGGGCTGCCGCCCTGCCGCGTTTCAAAAACCTCAAGTTGGCTTATGTGGTGAGCCTGCTGATAGGTGCCGTGGGCTTTGCCTCGGTGTTCTTCATCGGCAACCAGTACCTGCTGTTTGTCAGCTATTTCCTCATCGGCTTCGCCTGGGCCGCCATGCTGGCCCTGCCGTTCACCCTCCTCACCAACGCGCTGGAGGGAAGTCCTTACATGGGCAGTTATCTGGGCCTGTTCAACTGCACCATCTGCCTGCCGCAGATTGTTGCAGCGGCAACGGGCGGCCTGGTATTGTCGCTGCTAGGTGGCAGCCAACCGGCGATGTTCCTGGCGGCAGGCGTTTTCCTGGTGTTGGGAGCAGTAAGCGTAAGATTCATCAAAACCAAATAACTATTAACAATTAACTACACACTAATGAAAAGGATTTTAACCGCACTCGCAGTGCTGCTGACAGCCTGCGTTACCGTATTCGCCCAGGGCGGATACCAGGTTAAAGGTGTGGTGGTAGACGCCATCGGCCCCGTCATCGGAGCCTCGGTGATCGAGCAGGGAACGACCAATGGCGTTTCCACCGGTCTGGATGGCGACTTCGCCTTCACCGTTTCCAGTGCCAATGCAATCATTGAGGTGAGTTGCATCGGCTATGCAACCCAGACGTTCGCGGCTTCCGCCGTGCCCGCCACCATCACTCTCGCAGAGGATACTCATTTCCTGGACGAGGTTGTGGTGATCGGTTACGGTACCGTGAAGAAGACGGATATGACAGGTTCTGTCGTAGCCGTAAAGAACGATGAAATCAACCGTGGTGCCATCACATCTCCTGCACAGGCCATGATGGGTAAGGTATCCGGTATGTTGGTGACTCCGGCTTCCGGCAGCCCGGGTGAAGGTGCTACCATCCGTATCCGTGGCGCCGCATCCCTGAATGCCAACAACGACCCGCTCATCGTGATTGACGGCGTTCCCATCACCCGTGAGGGTGGCGCCGGTATGGGCGATCCGCTGGCTTCCGTGAACCCGAACGATATCGAGAGCTTCTCCGTCCTCAAGGATGCATCCGCTACCGCTATCTACGGTTCCCGCGCTTCCAACGGTGTTATCATCATCACCACCAAGAAGGGCAGCAAGGGCGCCCTTCAGGTCGATGCGTCGGCCAGCTTCTCCGTGAAGGAGAATACCAAGACCATCAAGATGATGACCGGCGATGAGCTGCGTAAATATGTGGAAGACGTTTATGGCAAGGAATCGGCCGCTTATGCTATTCTGGGCACGGCCAACACCGATTGGCAGAAACAGATTTATCGTCCGGCCATCGGCACGGATGTGAACATGAGCCTGCGTGGCGGCAACGCTGTCCCGTTCCGCGTGAGCTTCGGTGCCAACTATGACCAGGGTACCATCAAAGGCGGTGACAACGAGCGTTACAACGTGGACGTGAACCTGTCGCCCAAGTTCTTCAAGGATCATCTGAGCATCAATGCCAATGTGAAGGGCGTTTACCAGAACACCAACTGGGGCGCAGGATCGGGCGCTATCGGCAACGCCATGCGCATGGATCCCACCAAGCCCATTTATGCAGAGGACGGTTCTTACTTCAACTGGTACGATGGCGGCAACCCCAACTCCATGGCCGGCATCAACCCGCTTTCCCAGATTTACGAACGCAGCAATTTCAATAAATCCCTGCGTTCTATCGGCAACCTCCAGCTGGACTATAAGATTCACGGTTTCGAGGACCTCCGCTTTAACCTGAACCTGGGTTACGACGTGGCCAAGAACCACAACGAGAACCACAATATTCTGGGTACCTACATGGCCGCCCTCAGTTCTCCCGACTACGCCTACATCAGCGACAATTTCAACAGCAACACGCTGTTGGAGTTCTATGCCGATTACAATCATGAATTCAAGCACTCCAACCTGGATGTGATGGCCGGTTATTCCTGGCAGCACAACTATGTGAAATACGACAGTTCCACCTATTACAATCAACCGGAACTGTGGAAAGAGGCCGACCTCTTCCAGAAGAACCCCACATCGGCAAAGGAATATTACTTGCTGTCGTTCTTCGGCCGTGTCAATTATTCCATCCTTTCCCGTTACCTGTTCACGGCTACGGTCCGTGCCGATGCCTCTTCCCGTTTTGCTAAGGGCAACCAGTGGGGTATCTTCCCTTCCGCCGCCTTTGCCTGGAACATCAAGAACGAAAAATTCCTGCATAATGCCAAGGGCGTATCCGCTCTCAAACTCCGCTTGGGTTGGGGCCGTACCGGTCAGCAGGATATTGGCGATGACTACTATCCCGCCATGGCTTTGTATCGTCAGGAAACCACGGTTCTCATGCAGTACAACATGGGTGGCGAGCTCATCAATGTCCTGGCCCCTCAGGCCTACAACAAGAATCTGAAATGGGAGACCACCGAAACCTGGAACGCCGGTTTGGACTTTGGCTTCATCAATGACCGCATCACCGGTACCGTGGAAGTTTACTACCGCAATACCTTCGACCTGCTGAATGTGGCTCCTACTGCTTTGGGTCAGAACTTCAGCAATACCACCATCCAGAATATCGGCGACATGGTGAACAAGGGTGTGGAACTCTCCCTGAACTTTGTCCCTGTGGAAACCGACAACTGGCATTGGAGCATTGGCGGTAACGTCACCTTCCAGGATACCAAAATCACCAAACTCACCGCTGATAAGGTGGAAGGCTTCCTGGGTACGACTACCGGTGCTTCCATGGGTAGCAATACCGGTTTCTCCTCGGTACACCGTGAGGGCTTCGCTCCGTACACCTTCTATCTGTTCGAGCAGCTCTACGACAAGAATGGCGACCCTGTCTATGCCGGTCTGGTGGACCGCGACGGCGATGGCACCATCACCGATGCAGACCGTTACGTGACGGGTTACAGCCCTATCCCTTCCATGTACTTCGGCGTGAATACCCGTCTGAGCTACAAGAACTGGGACTTCTCCATCAACGGTCACGGCTCCTTCGGAAACTACGCTATCAACAAAGTCCGCAAGGGTTATGCCTCCAGCCTTTATATTCCTGACCAGGTGGGCAAACACTACATCGACAATCTGTCTTCCCAGTACCTGATTCCCGGTTGGAATGGTGGTACCGACAGCTCCAACCAGGCCTATTCCGACCTGTGGGTGGAAAATGCCTCCTTCTTCAAGATCGACGACATCAACCTGGGCTATACCTTTAAGCTGAACAACGAGATCTTCAAGACGCTCCGCCTGGCAGCTTCCGTCCAGAATGTGTACACGTTCACCAAATACTCCGGCATGGATCCGGAACTGACGGCCGCAGACGGCGTGGATAACACCATCGTCCCTCGTCCCCGTTTCTATACTCTCCGTGTGAACATTAACTTCTAATGGAACGACTGTAATGAAAAAGATAGTTTACAGAATATTTGTTGCGGCACTGGCCCCTGTTCTGGTTTGCTCCTGCCTGCAGAACCTGAATACGGTTCCGCTGGATACAACCACTACCGCTGCCAACGATGCCTATGCCAAACCTAGCAGTTACCTGGCAGGCCTGGCTTATATCAATGCCTACTACAACTTTGTGAGCACCGGAGATCCGGGCGCTTCGGATCTGGCCTTCAGTGATGCCGGACAGAGCGAACTGGTTCGCCAGTGGACTAACCTGAACGAACTCAGTGTGGACTCTTTCAAGTGCACCTGGGGTGACGACTATGTTACCGATATCCAGTACGACAAATGGACGACGGCCGACAATGCCGCTCTGGTAGCCGTTTATACCCGTTGCATGAAGGGTGTCACCCTGGTGAACGAGTACCTGGCCCAGACGACGCCTGAACTCATTGCTCAGCGCGGTCAGGAAAGCATCGCCGCTACTGTGGCCCAGTACCGTGCCGAGGCCCGTTTCCATCGTGCCATGTTCTATTGGATGCTTCTGGACTGCTACGGCAATCCTCCTTTCGCTACTTATGAGAATATCTCCAACGGAACGCTTCCCAAGCAGTTGGGCCGCGCCGGTCTGTATGAATGGCTGGTTGGTGAACTGGAAGCCTTGGCCATAGATGACGATATGCCTGAATATGGCGAGGTCCCTTATCCCCGCGCTACCAAAGGCTCCGTGGTTGCCCTGCTGGCCGAGATCTACCTGAATGCAGAGGTCTATACCGAAACGGACGAAGTGATGGGCACGCCTGAATGGCAGAAAGCCAAGGATGCCGCTGCCGATGTTATCGCCATGGGATACACCCTTGAGCCCAAGTATGAGAACCTGTGGAAGCAGGACAACACCACCAATGGTGCTGCTGAAAGAGAGTTCATTTTCGCCGTGGATTACGACAAGGACCATGCTCAGAGCTGGGGCGGTACCACCACCCTTGCCTCCGCTTTCATGAGCGCTGACGTGAATCAGCGCCTGGCGGACCTGCTGGGTACTGGCGGCTCTGGTATCATTCCCGAAAACTGGAATGGCTACCATGTGTCCAACGAGTATGTCAATTACTTTGAGCTGAAAAACGTGGATTGGAGCGGTAAGGGCTTCGGCTACGACCGTGAGAATTCCGACAAGCGTGCCTTCTTCATTAACGAAGGCATCAAGGAATTCGACAAGGCCGATGTTTCCAGCGGCTGGCGTTGCTGGAAGTTCAGCGGACTGTATACCGACGGTCACGTGAACGACGCTTCGGTGGACAACTACAAGTTCTCCTCCATGGACTATCCTATCTTCCGCCTCGCGGAGATGTATCTGATTTACGCCGAGGCCGACGCCCGTCTGAATGGCGGGGAAGTGGTGGATCCTGTTGCAATCGGCTATGTGAAAGCCCTTCGTGACCGTGCCGGTGTGGATATGCCGGATACCATCGATCTGGACTTCCTGCTGGCTGAGCGCGCCCGTGAGCTCATGCTCGAAGGCCACCGCCGCACCGACCTCATCCGCTATGGCTACTTTACATCCATGCAGTTCCCCTGGCCGTACAAGGCTGGTGTGAAGAATGGTAAAGCAACCATTCCTTCCTACATGCAGGTATTTCCCATTATCCTGAGTGACCGTACCGCCAACACTACCCTTAAACAGAATACCGGTTATTAATCGATACGCATTATGAAAGCGACAAAATATATAGCAATGGCTGCTGCCGTACTCTCACTGTGCGCTTGCGAGCGGGAGTTCGTGAAAACCACGATTGCCGATGAAAGCAAGTTCGTGGCCCCTGTGCTGCAGCCGGTGTCCGACGTCGTAGTGGACGCAAACAATAATAAGGCTGAGTCTGTTACCTTCGTCTGGTCTCCTGCCTCTTTTGGAGTGAGTACTCAGATAGAATACACTGTATACGCCATGCCCGAGGTGGATGAAGGTGACCATCTGGCCCAATTGGGCTCCACTTCTACTACTTCTCTCTCCATAACCAAGGAAGACCTCAATAGCCTGGCTGTTTCCGACCTCGCTTTGCCCCGCAATGCGAAATCTCCCATTGAGGTTTGGGTGATTGCAAAGGTTAATGGCCTCGGCACTGGAGAAATTGAGTCCCAAAACAAAATTGTCTTCAATATCACCACTTATGATCCGCCGAAGTCTTGGGTATTCTTCCCGGGCTACTACAACAGCTGGGGTGACAATATCGACAAGGAGCCCTGGAGAGTTTGGGAAATCGAAGGTGGTTCCGGTATTTTCCGTACGATTGTCGAACTGAAGGAAGACAAGGACAATACTCCTGGCGTTTGCCCGCTCAAACTCTATATGGACGGCGCCTGGCTGGGTGGCAACGATGGTTATGAAGCTACCTGGGAAGGTTGGGATTATGGTGATAAGGATGGCAACTGGGGCGTTCCCGCCTCTGAACCCATTAACATCATCGAGTTCAACAAGAACAAGAAGACCGCTTCCCGTACCCATCTGGAGAAAGGCGTGGGACTCATCGGTAGTTTCGCTGCATCCAACTGGTCTTCCGATGTGAAATTCCAGTACGATAACAAAAACAACCTCTGGGTGATTGAAGAAGTGGCCCTTGCCGCAGGTGACGAATTCCTGGTTCACCTGAACGAAGCCTGGGATAAGTTCAAGTATGGCGGCCCGCTCAAGGCTTCCGACGCTATTGAAGGCGGCTTTGAACTTGTACAGGGCGGAGACTCGGCCAATATTCCCGTAACCGACGGAGGTACTTACACATTCATCCTGCATGCCAACCGTACCCCTCTGGTACTGGAAATGGTGAAGAAATAGTTAATCCTGCAAAAAGATGAAAAGATTATTCAACATATTAGCTGTAGCTGCTTTGGTGGCAGGAATGGCTTCCTGCGCCAAGATCGAGCAGGAGGACGCCTTCTCCAAAGCTCCGGTAGCTCCCGAGCTTTACGCTCACAATGACATTCTCATCACCAACAATACGTTGGGCGAGGATGTGACCTTCTCCTGGAGTGCTTACCGCTTCCTGTCGGAAGGCCTGGAGTATTCCCTGTATGCTTCCTATGACGGGGATCCTGTCTTGCTTGTCCAAACCAAGGAACGTTTCGTAACCTGGACCAAGGCCGAATTCCGCAAGCTCCTTTACCAGAAGATAACCACCCTTCCGGACAATGACCTTTTCTCCTTACTCCTGCATGTGTCGGTCCCGAACGGTACCAAGGAATTGAAGTCTTCTACCATCCGTGTCACGGTATACGCCGCCGGTGATGCCGTTGAGCCGATTATCACTGAGGTTATGGAAGAAACAGTCCTTGATCCCTCTGAGCCTACTGCGTTGATTCCGGTTTTGAGTTGGGAGCCCGCCCGCCTGGTCTATGGCGAAAAGGTTACTTACGATGTTTTCGTTTCCCTGCCCGAAACCAAGGCCGATGAAGAGCCGGTTGCGCCCAAGAAGGCGAAACTTACCACTGAACCCATCGAAGAGACTTCGCTGATTGTTACGGTTGATGCCTTGAATGAGGCCATCGTTGCCGCCGGCGGCGTAGAGGATGCCGAGAATGACATTCTCTTCGAGGTCGTGGCTTACTGCGCCTCCCTGCCCGAAGGTGTCGTTTCCTCCGCTGCTTTGGCAACGGTCACCACCTACCTTGCCACGTTCCCGGAAGTCCTGTATGTACCTGGTAACTATCAGGGCTGGGACCCCGCTTCTGCACCTACCCTTAAGCACAGCAAAGTGACCAAGGGCTTCTATCAGGGTATCATTAACCTGACCACTACTGACGGTGCTGCCGCTATGTTCAAATTCAGTCCGGTCCCCGAGTGGAAGGACGACTTTGGCGGAAAGGTGGAAGTGAATGCCGCCGGTTCCGGTGCGTTCGCCACTGCAGAGGGCACCGTGGGTGTCGCCGACAACATCGAGGTTCCTTCCGGTGTGTATTACATCGAACTGGACAAGAAGTTTGGTGAGATCCGCATGGTGCAGTTCGAGACCCTGAGCCTCATCGGCTCCGCTGTGGGCGACTTCAGTTGGGGCAGTGACGTGGATCTTGTCTACGATGCCCAAAAGCAGGAGTTCTCCGCCACCACCGAATTCAAGTCGGGTGAGTTCAAGATGCGCTTCAATCACAACTGGGACATGGCCCTGGGCGGTGATTCTGAGACGGGTTACACCCTCGCGGGCGGCAACATTGCCGTAGAGAAAGACGGCGAATACAAGATCGTGGTGGATGCCTCCGTGGTTCCTTTTGCGATCAAGTTTATCAACACCTCCTTCCCTGAGCAGCTTTATGTTCCCGGAAGCCATAATGGCTGGGTCCACAGCAAGACATCCTTTGCCGGTAACGGTGAAGGCCAGTACGAAGGTTTCGCCAACTTGGGCGGCGAGTGGGGCTTTAAGTTCACCCCGGCTCCCAACTGGGACAATGGCGAATGGGGCTTCCTGAAGAACTCCGCTCCGGTCGAGGAGGGCATCTGGACCACATATCAGCTTACCGACAGCGATGCCGGAAACATTCTGGAGGCATCCGAAATTACTTACTACAAGGCTGTCGTGAATCTGACCGATCTCACCTTAAAGGTGACTCCCATCACCTCCGTCGGTATCATCGGTGGCTTTGTCGGCAACTCCTGGGCCTCCGATATGTATCCGATGGAATATAATGCCAACAAGGACTGCTGGGTGGCCAAGGAAGTAGAAATCATTAAGGGCACCGAGTGGAAGTTCCGCATGAACGAGGCCTGGGATATCAACCTGGGCGGCAGCCTGGACAACCTTGTTCAGGACGGCAGCAATATCAAGGAGGAAGGGGGCGCCATTTACGACGTTGCCCTGTACATCAACACCACTCCTTACCACGCTGTTATCACCAAGACCGGCGAGAGTGACTTCGTGGATACCACGGAAGGTCCCTGGAGCATCATCGGTGCCATCGGAGAATACGACTGGAATACCGACTTCGATATGGAGAAGAACGGAACCACCTTCATTTACAAGGGCCTGGCTTTGACGACGGCGGATGAATTCAAACTCCGCTTCGACCACGAATGGGCCTTTAATCGCGGTGCGGATACTGCGGAGGAAGGTGCCTATACCCTTACCCTGGGTGAAGCCGTGGCTGTCGTGAATAACGGTGCCAACATGAAAGTGCCGGCCGATGGCTCCTACGATATCTACTACGATGCCTCCAAGGAGACCGTCACCATCTACGAAGCCGGTACCGTCTTTGGCGACACCTGGTCGGTGGTCGGTATCGACGGTGATTGGGATACGGACGTAGATATGACCGAAGTGGCTCCCGGCATCTTCGTGAGCCCTGTCATTGAAGCAGCCAGCGAAGGTTGCAAGGTCCGTCTCAACCATGACTGGGCCGTTAACCGCGGATGTAGCTCCCTGGCTAATGACGGTGTCTTCGTGGACGCTTTCCAGAATGGCGGCAACATTCCGCTTTCCGGCAAGTACCAACTGGTCTATAATGCCAATACCGATATGCTCGGTACCCTGGTATGGGGTGTCGTGGGCAGCGTTGCCTCTCTCCCGGGTTTCAACTGGAATAATGACGTTCCCATGAACCTGGGCGCCGACGGCAAGTGGTACAGCATTGCTCCTGTCACCCTGGCTGCCACCGATCTGATCAAGATCAGGAAATATGGTGCTTGGGACGAAAATCGAGGCGGCGNNAAGTGGTATGCCGGTGGCATGACCGCGACGGACGGATGGAAAATCCGCAAGGGTGCCGCCTGGGCGGTCAACCGCGGCGGTAGCTTCGAGGCGGCCGGAACTCCGTTTGACGTTGTGCATGACGGTTCCAACATCACGGTCAGCGGTCTCGAGTCTTATTCCGTGACTTACGATTCCGTTGCTGAAACTATTACCGTACAATAAATATTCAGGCGGGCGCCCCTGACCGGACGCCCGTCTGCCAATTAAATATCGAGCCTTATGAAAAGATACCTTTGGATACTGGTCGCAGTATTAGCCATGGTGGCTTGCGGCAAGAACGAAACGCCGGGTGGTGTTACGCCTGGTACCACNNGTGACGGCCTCTGGCGCATGGACCAGTTCAAAATCGGCCAATTGGATTACGGTGAACCCCTCATCCGGAAGCGGGAATGCAACCGTGACAGTCTCGGCCGCGTTCAATGGGGGAGACGCCCGTAAGGGAACGGTTACTTTCAAAGTAGGGGCCGCTTCCCAGCAGTTGTCCGTGTCACAGGCTGCCGACAGCCCGGCAGAAGAAACGTCCGTGGAACCCAAGCCTGCGACCTTCGACGGCACCAAGCGTTCCAACACTGCCTACCAGCTGCTTATCTATTCCTTCGCAGATTCCGATGGTGATGGAGTAGGGGATTTCAAGGGTATCCAGAACAAGCTGGATTATCTGGATGAGATGGGCATTACGGCCCTTTGGCTGAGCCCGGCTCATCCCACCAGCTCTTATCACGCTTATGACGTGAACGACTACTATGCCCTGAATCCGCTCTATGCGGTGGGTGAGAAGACCGAGGCCAAAGCCGAGCAGGATTTCAAGGACCTGCTGGCCGCGGCCCATGCCAAGGGTATCGCCATCTATATGGACTACGTTCTGAACCACAGCGGCAAGAATAACGCCTGGTTCCAGGAAGCGCTGGCCAATCCTGACAGCAAATACCGGAACTACTATTTCTTCAGCACCAATCCTTCGGCCGATTATAGCAAGTTCCCGATGCTTACGGGCACTACGTATCAGTCCGGCGAGTGGAAAAAGACCACCAGTGGCGCTCCGCAGATTACGATTACGCAGACCGAAGACGCCGTCAAGTCCGGCAATGCCAAGTGGAATCTCTGGTTCTGGAAAGATGGTGGGAACGGATCGGCCATCAAGTTCGTGGATAACGGGGATGGCACCTATTATACCGTTGTGGAAATGAATGGAAAATATGGTATGCTGGTGCGGCCGGAGGACAACTGGAATTCCAAGTTCGGCGCAGTCTCTGGCACCAGCCCCGTGGAAGGAACGCCTTACCAGCTAGTGGCTGACGGAGCAGATATCTTCTTTACCGGTTCGGGCCGATATAAGATCGAATTGTCCAACGTTTCTACCCAGACCCTCTATTATATGGGTTGCTTCAGCGACTGGATGCCCGACCTCAACTATGGCAATGTGAACGAAGCCCAGAACAACCCCTGCTTCCAGGATCTGGCCGCATCAGCCGACAAATGGATCAACATGGGAGTGGATGGTCTGCGCCTGGATGCCGTGAAGCACATCTGCGGCGGTATCAACTCGTACAACAATACCTCCAATATTACGCTGCTGGGCAAGTGGTACGACCACTG
>LXOW01220383.1_pt1 | contig 12540 bp, 11 predicted proteins | sample 1368591 | NCBI WGS metagenome assembly LXOW01 (sample SAMN04884650, study PRJNA319009) | bovine gut metagenome | isolation source: Cow rumen | host: Bos taurus | place: Italy: Legnaro (PD) | collected 2014-07-09
TAGTCGACATAGTCGTCGGCTTTCAAGTTAAAGAGGTCGTCGGAGGCCTCATCCAACGAGAGCTGTGCCTCGCCTTTGCGCTTGCCCAAGAGCCGCAGAGCCTCGTTGGTGGCGATACGGAATATCCAAGCAGTAAGCGATTGTTTCTCATCGTATTGCGAGAACGAACGGAAAACTCTTAAGAAGGTTTCCTGCATCGCATCCTGGGCGTCATCGTGGGCCACCACCAGCCTACGGATATGCCAATAGACGGGCTTCATGTAGGAATCCATAAGAAGGCGGAACCCTGTTTGGGGATCCTTCTTCATGGCTTTTATGATGTCTTGGTCGGTTGGCATACCTCAATGTTTGGTCTTTATCTACAATACCCGACAAAAAGGAGAAAGTAAAATCGGTGATTTAATTTATTGGGCAAAAATAGGAAAAAGGTGCCCATTTCAATTGAATCTTGTATTTTTGCGGTCGAATCGACGAACAAATTCCACCGAATGAAACACGGACGGCTTATCATACTGACACTGCTTTTGTTGGCAGGGATGTTCTCCGCAACGGCGCAACGCGTCGGTGGTGGTCTGATGGTAGGTCCTGCTTTCAGCACCATGCGCATCCAGGGTAACGACAGCACGAGGTTCCGCCCTGACTTCACTGGCGGCGTGCGTATCGCCCTCATCCCGAAGCATTCTCTCATCGGTGGCGAAATCGACGTGATATATTCTCGACAAGGCACAAGCTCGAAGAAAGGTCTTGACGAAAACAACAATACCATCCGATATAAGCAGAGATCGCACTACATCAATATACCGCTGCTGATTAACATCTATTTCCGCAGATGGACGGAGGACGACCACGACGAATCCAAGATCCCGCGATTACGCATTGGGCCACAAATCGGCTTCTGCGTCGGCGGCAACGAAGTGCTGGACGTGAAAGGCAAAAAGAAACAGCAATACATTACCCCTTGGGAAAGAGGCAGCTACAATTGGCTCGACTATGGCTTCACGGCAGCATTGAGCTATTGGTTCGTCGAGGTGCGTTACACCTTCGGCATGGCCAATGTCTTCAAGAACGGTGGAAAATCCACCAACCACGTCATCTCCGTGACTTGGTCGGATATTTGGTGACGCGGTTTCTGATGTGCTATACAAAAATAACAAACGGCGGAGCTTTTGAAGTTCTGCCGTTTGTCAAATGTAGGATAGACTTCTTACATTTTTATTTGATTAAGTCGTTGTTTGTGTGTTGTTGCTTCAGATAATTATAATCCCAATCAGTCCCTGTTTGATCTGCAAAGAAAAAATGCAAAAATGGTGTTATTGCCAAAAAGGAGTTGGGAGTTGAACGATTCTTGTTTTTATAATCCAATGCAAATGGAACAAGAACATCAGAATTGGGGCTTTTTGCCTGCAAAAAGGCTTGATAGCCAGCCTCTCTATCATAATAATTCATTTTGATTTCAGCCATGCCGTTTTGATCAATAATAGCTAAAGTTTTAGAGCCATTCATTGATGTAATTACAGTTCCTGGTTCACCAACAACATAGAATTTTTGATTCCAGCAAGATGTCATCATCAGTATAAGTGCCATAAATAATAATATCCTTTTCATATTACTCTTTTTAATCATTTGTAGTTATAGAATATTCCATGTTTATACTTAAAAGCATTATAATTCGTTGATTTGCTATCTTTTAGCGAATTTTTCCAAGGATCTCCTCCGAAGCAAAGCGTATACCAATCTTCATCAAACAGGTCGCTCTTCGCCATATAAATTGCTCTCAATGCATCATTGACGTATCCCTTCCGTTGGACATGGGAAACAATCAAAGAATTAGAATAGAACGAAACATCGACTTTATCGAATGTTTTTTCATTGTCAATGGAATACGAAACAGTGACTGAGCATGAATATGGTGAAGTCGATCCCTCTGAAGTATAAACTTGATTGATTTCTTGCATGGTACTTTGAGCCAAATCAGCCATCCCATCAATATCAAATCTTGATTCATGGAAAACTCGTCCCATAGAAGCCTTGCTGTGAGGTGCAATTGCAATTTTGGGTTGGTCAACGAAATATGTAGTGTTTGTTGTAGAGGTTGAATTTTCATTAGCACCACCTACCGTGACACCGCTGAGAAGTGTCCCTGCCACGCCTCCTACTCCTGTAGCTCTTGCAACTGAGCCAAGATTCACGCTCGCTCCAGACATCTGTCCATTTGTGGTCGTTTGAGCAAGCACATTTACCGTTGGATCATAATAAGCCGTTGAAATGCCATCGCAACCTCTAAAAAAGGACTTGGTTCTGTCTATTGTCATAACCTCGTCTGTATTGTTCTGAACCTCAACATCAATATTGCCATTTGCATCAACCTTAACAGCCATAATAATTTTGGCTTTCTCGGGAATTTTTCCTCTATCTATTGGATTCTTTGACCTAATGGATTGATATGCAATCCCTCTAACTCCAAGATAAGAAGGCGCACATGATGATAGTTCTCCTATGGCTATCATTGCCAACATGAGCACAAAAAAAGTCTTAATCTTTCTCATATTAGGAATCTTCTTTTTTTCCAGCGCCGACACCCCAAACGCCAAATCCATTTTGAATTTGATTGTTACTCTCAAAACATACCGAAAAAAGAAGCGCGGGTGTCTGAACTATTGCTCATCCCGAACTCAGAGGCTCTCGCATTGCCCATCTTCCAGAGATAAGCAATGCCGAAGCCCACGCTGTTAGTATATACGATTAAATTGTATAAACTACCATAATGGGCGTTGGCCATTGCTTTACCGTGAGGAAGATTTTGAATTTGCGAGATTCTGAGTTCCGCAGATAAAGCGTTAGAACAACGCCTTTTCTTTAAGTATGTCTGCCGCTTAGCATCTTGGCTTTGCGGCAAGGCAAAAATACAGAAATTTTGAATTATGCAAGGAGTATAGTAACAAATCCAACAAAATTTGTCATTTCGGTTTTGAGGTTACCATGGTATGACAGCCCTACCCAACGGGGCTGTAGGGCTGTCACATCTTGGCAGCCATATGAAATCAATTGCAAATTATTTTATTGGTAATCAATCAACTATCCGATAGCAAACGACAACAAACGATTACTGTCGACTACAAACGTTTGTTCAACGGCTTTTTCTTGACGGATGACGTTTCTTTGCAACATAAAAAACACAAACGAATTATGACCGACAAAAAACCTTTCGAAAAAGAAAACGCCAACAAAATCGCTTTTCCAGAACTAATTGAACTCATCGGTACACATTGCGACTACAAATTTTGCATTGTTGACGACATTATTGATGAAGAATTAATGAAACTTGCCGCTTCACATGGCATTGACCTTCGAGGTTTCAAACATGTGATTGAAACATCTGGAATACAACATTCTGAAAACCGACATGGCAAACAAAGTCAAGACCGAGAGCCCCTGTCACTTGAGGATTATTTGCTTGTTCCTTTTATTATTAGAAATCGGGACAAAGTAAGTATCTCATCATCAAAATCAAAACACCATGAAATGAACATCATAGTGTATGAAAAACTGATTGGATCGAACTTCTACTATGTTGAAGAAATAAGAACTGGAAAAAGGAGTTTGGCATTTCAAACGATGTACAAACGAACAACAAAAAACCCCTCTAAGGAGGGGTTATAGGTGTTATCGCGGAGGGTGCATCCTTACGGCCGCCCCTTTACGTCTTGATAATCAATTCATTTTTCATTCCGTTTCCGCGACCAACTGAGTGCAAAATTACAGATTTTTTTGGATTAAGAAAGGGAAAAGAGAAAAAAAACGCATCAATTTCAATTATTTGCCTACATTTGCATTCTTTATAAAGAAAAAAGAAATGAATATCGTAATAGCTGGAGACGGAGAAGTAGGTATGCACTTGGCGGAAGCCTTGGTGCGCAGCAACCATAGCATCACCATCGTCGACCCGCACGAGGAGCTGCTGAAGATGATGGAATCGCACACCGACTTGATGACCGTTACAGGCGACTCCACCTCGACGGCAGTGCTGCAACGCGCCAACGTGAAAAAGGCCGACCTCTTGATTGCCGTGCTGCACGACGAGCACATCAACCTGCTGACGGGCATCATCGCCAAGAAACTCGGTGCCAAGAAAGTCATCGCCCGCGTCAACACGATGGAAAACCTCAGCCCCGAGGTGTGGCGCATGTACCAAGACCTCGGCATCGACGGACTGCTATCGCCTGAAGACATCGCCGCACAGGAGATCATCTCCCTGCTGAAGAAAAACGCCTCGTCGGAGACCTACGACTTTGCGGGCGGCAACCTGCAACTCTTCATGGTGAAACTCGAAGCAGAGGCAGAACTTCTCGGCAAGACCGTCGACGAGGTCGTCGACCAATACGAGCATATCGAATTCCGCGTGGCAGCCATCCACCGCCGGCAGAACACCTTCATCCCACGTGGTGACGAGGTGTTTCAGGTGTCAGACATGGTGTATGTGGTCACCAAACCCCACGCCATCAACGACATCATCAAGTTGAGCGGCAGGAAGCATATCAACGTCCACAATGTGATGATCGTTGGTGGAGGCCGTGTGGGACGCATTACCGCCAAACGTCTTGAAAAAGAGCTGAACATCAAGATTTTGGAGCTCGACAAAGAACGCTGCATGGACCTGACCAACTACCTCTCAGAGGCCTTGGTCGTCAACGCCGACGCCCGTAACCTCGACCTGCTTGAGGACGAGGGCATCAAGGAAATGGACGCCTTCATCGCCGTCACCGACAACACCGAGACCAACATCCTCACCTGCTTGCAGGCCAAGTCGTTCGGCGTGAAGAAGACCATCGCCCTCGTCGAGAACATCGACTACATCGACATCTCGCAAAACATCGGCATCGACTCCATCATCAACAAGAAACTCATCGCGGCCAGCTACATGGTGAAATACACCCTTGGTGCCAAGGTCTCCACGCTGAAGAGCCTCAGCGGCATCGATGCCGACATCGTGGAGTTTGAAGTCAGACAAGGCTCGGCTGTGACACGTAAGCCCATCGGCCAGCTGGCCATGCCTCACGATGCCATCATTTGTGGCATTACCCGCGACGGCGAGAGCTATATCCCCACCGACGACTTCCAAATCGAGACCGACGACCAAGTGGTGGTGCTGGCCCTGCCTAATGGCATTCCGGCTGTCGAACGCTTGTTCCATTAATCCATGGTATTCAAGAGCAAAATAAACCACCCCTTAGTCCTCCGCATCGAAGGCCAGCTTTTGCTCATCGAAGGCCTCTTCATGCTGATGGTGCTCCCCGTGACTTATCTCTACCACGGGCTGTATGCCTTCAGTATGCCTTTCTCGGCCCTTATCACACTGCTCATCGGTTTCATTCTGCTCATTGCCACCCGCGAACACAAAGACGACAAAATCACCTCACGCGACGGCGTTTTCGTCGTCTGCATCTCGTGGCTTGTGCTCTCGTTGTTCGGTGCCATGCCCTTCCTGCTCAGCAAGAGCGTGCCCAACTTTACTGACGGATTTTTTGAGGCATTGTCGGGCTTCACCACCACGGGAGCCACCATCCTCACCCGCATCGAAGACGTTTCAAAAGACATCCTCCTCTGGCGCAGCATGACGCAATGGATTGGCGGCTTGGCCATCATCGTTTTCTCGCTGGCCATCCTGCCCTATCTCGGCATGAGCGGCATGCAGCTCTTCGTCTCCGAAATCAACGGCATCACCTACGACAAGCTGCACCCGCGTGTCATGCACACCGTGAAGCGTATTTGGTTTATCTACCTGTTTTTCACGCTATTGGAAACCTTGTTGCTCTATTGGGGCGACATGGATTTTTACGATGCCTTGTGTCACTCGATGAGTACCATCAGCTCGGGCGGTTTCTCCACTCGCACTGAGAGCATCAAGGCTTTTTCCAATTACTCGCAAGTTGTCATCACCATATTCATGGTGTTGTCAGGTTGCAATTTCTCCTTGCTCTTGCTCTCCTTGACTTGGCGTTCTTTCTCCATCCTGAGAAACCAAGAGTTCAAGACCTTCCTGCTCTACATCATTTTCCTAGGCATCGCCATCGGTCTGGTGCTGTTTTTCGGCTGCCACAAGAGCTTCGGCTCTTCCTTCCGCGAGTCGTTCTTCAGCGTCATTTCAGCCTTCACCACCACGGGCTTCTTCGTCGGTGACTATATGAAATGGCCCGTGTTTCTTTGGGTCATCCTCTTCTTGCTGATGTTCATTGGTGCTTGTTCCGGCTCCACCTCGGGTGGCATCAAGATTTTCCGTCACCTCATCTTCATGAAGAACTCGATACTTGAGTTAAAACGTATCATCCACCCCAATGCCGTGCTGCCTGTAAAAGTCAACGGGAAGGCCATCTCCACCAGCGGTGTCTACAAGCACATCACCTTTATTTTCATCTATTTTTTGGTTTTCATCATCGGTGCCATCTTCCTGCTGGCCATAGGCTTCGACATTGAGACTTCGTTGGGCGCTTCGGTGGCTACATTAAGCAATGTAGGCACTGGCCTCGGGCAGGTGGGACCCGGAGGTTCATACGTCATTTTCCCACAAATCGCCAAATGGGTGCTGATGCTGATGATGCTCCTCGGCAGGTTAGAGCTGTTTTCTATGATTATGCTGTTTTCAAGGAGTTTTTGGAAAAACTAAACCTCATTCCAAAATCCAATCCGCTGCTGTTTCAATCACGTTGTCAATGCCTTGTGCCGTCATGGCGGGGTCAAGGAGGACGCGCACATCGGGCGGGACACCGTTTTCATAGTTACCACCATCAAGGGCAATGGTGCGGGTGATGCTGAAACGATAGACCCATGTGTTGGGCAGCGCACCAGCATTAGGCAATCCCAGGCCACCACCGCTGTAGTCGCCAAACAACTTGACGTTATCGTAACCCATCGTGCTAATCGAGAAAAACGAAGCAGCACTGAAAGTGCCTCTGTCAATGAGCACCGCTATAGGCTTGGTATAAGGCTCGGCATTGCTGGTTTCGGAGGCATAAACTTCTTCTAACTCTGTGAAATTGTCGTGCTCGGGTCCGGCCTTGATTTGGGTCCGATACAACAATTGTCCGTGGTTGTCGAGAATACTCAGCAAACGACGGATGTTGTAGATATTGCCACCATGATTTTGGCGCAAATCGAGGATGATGCCTTCGCAGTTTCCATAAAAGTCAAGAAGAAACTTCAAATCCCGCATGGCGATATCTTCCAAAAAAGAGGGATAACGAATGTAAGCGACCTTGCCGCCACAAATGGCATTGTGCAATAAGCTGCCCGTTGTGTAATGGTTGACGGTAAGATAATTCATCGCCACCACGTCTTCGTCAATGTTTCTCTCGGCATACATCCTGTCATACACCGATTCGTTGTACACTTCTTCATCACCGACAATCAGACTGGTATGGCCATCGTTTAAGGTGTTGAGCAGGGCAACACAAACCTTGAAGAGGCTGTCGTCGTCCATTTCGTCATACACTTTGGGGCGGTAGACCTCGTACACCGAGTCCCAATCCACGCCTTTCAGTTCAAAAAACGAGTACTGCTGATCCAACTTATTCCACAGGTAATCAAACACATTGACCGGATTGTCGGGCGCATCGCCATCAATGAAGGCACGCTCGCACGAGGCGAAGGCAAACAAGGCAAGGCTCAGCAGAATTATAATCTTGTTTTTCATCGGACCTATCTATTGAGTTTGAAAATGAAATCAACAACAACGGAATGAAAAGCGTTGTCGAAGCGGTAATATCCCCTATTGCGAGTGGTGAGATAATCCCAACGGTAGGAAAGTCCTATTTTGTTGCCATTCGGCAAGTTGAACCGAAGGCCTATGTCGGTGCTGGCCCCTGGAAAAAAGACGCCTTTCGTTTCGTAGGTGCTTAGGAGGGTACTGACCAAATTAATGTCAGAAACAAAATTATCCATATAGGAAAAGCCCGGATAATTCACGACACCCACAAGAGGCAACCTCAGTTTGGCGTATGCCGTCAACAGATTGCGCGAACCGTCACGAGCGAAAGCGAAGTCATACCGTATCATGCCTTCAGCGCTGATGTCGCCAAACACTGATGAACTCACGGCACAAGTCTTCAACAAAGGAACGATCTTCATGCTGCCTTCCCCATGTAAGCTACCGCCCAGCCATAGATGAAACCTATTGTCTTTCGAGTCACAGACACGATAAAGGAACCCCGAGCCTTCGTTCATGCCAATCACATAACCTTCATAAGGCCATGCCAACAAGGCGAACGCATATCGCGACTCCCTATGCCAACGGTAACGCCCCCATTCGACGGCAACACTCAATGGCAAACTCGTGCCAAATCCCAACAGGGACATTGGCGTGGCGCCATTGTCGTAAGCATCGACAACGCAAGACCCCACCCCGCCATTCAGCCAAACGGTGGGCCTAGACCCCGATTGCTGACCATAGGAGAAACCCTCCAGGACAAAAATCGCTGCAACGACCAAAATAAATCTATTTAAAGCGCTGTATTTCATTTTTTTGATAAAATAGCACACCTTTTAGGCAAAGGCAAAGATACAGAATTGTTTTTCTGGAACTCATTGGATGCTACAAAAAAATGGTTGCGCTCTTTCTGCTTTCCATGAGTGCCAAGAGGAAGCGGATTACTTTGGAACCACCGTCAACAGGGTGGATAAACTGTGCGGAGGAATGAGGAAAAGAATGACGAGAAAGTCCTAAATCCTTGTACTTTTACGAAAAAAGTTTGGAATGAATAATACTTCAATTTATTCATTTACAATATATTATTTCTATCTAATCAATAAATTGTTTGGAATGACATTTTGACCATGAAATATTCGGATTACATGGAACTTTGAAAAATAATACCTTTGTCCCCATGAAAACACATCACTTGATACTGTTTTTCCTCTTTTTAGTCTTGGCCGCCTGCCATTCCTCAACCAACGATGTAAAGCAAGTCGCTTTCAATGCCTTGGAAAACGCTCGTATTCAGTTGGATTCAGGCAACAAGACGGAGGCCATGAAGTTGTTCAAAGAAGCGGAATATTATGGCCTTATGGCGAATCATACTTTGACGGTAGCTCATGCACGGTACCATATTGCTCAATGTTTAGGCTATTATGCTGACAAAAAAGAGGTTGTTTCATTGCTGAAGTCTGCTGCCGAGGGCTTTGGCGAAGATTACGCCGACCGTGCTGAAGCGCTGAGAGAGTTGGGCGATTTCTATCAGTTCCACAAGCAATTTGATAGTGCAACGTATTATCTGGACCAGGCCATGACCTATGCCGACCAAAGCGGATCAACAGAAGCAAAACGCAATGTCTTGTCTGCTTTTCATACCATGTATTTCAATATTGGAGATTACGAAAAGTCGGCCGATTATCTTAACCAGTTTTGGCAAGCCTCAATTGCTGATGGTGACGACAACCTGCTCATGTACTACTATCACGATATGGGGAACATCTATTTTGAGTCTGGCGATTTGGATTCTGCGGATTATTATTACAGCCGTTTGGAGGAACTTGTGTCCCAAACCGAGCCTAACGAGGATACTTGGTTCTATTACGGAGTCCTGTCCGATTTTGCCGAAGAGCGCGGTGATTATGAAACCGCTTGCAAATATGGCTGTCTGTATGAGGAAGGTAGCAAGTTAAGAGAAATAGAGCAACAGGGGAACAATCTTGCGCTCATCAGCCATAAATATGACAGTGAGGTGATGCGGAACGAGTTGAACCGAAAAATCATCATCAAGCAGCGCATCATCGTCATTGTCAGTTTGGTAGCGACTTTGGTTTTGGCTGCGTTGTTGGTTTCACAAATCCGCTTGGCAAGACGGCGCAAACGTGAGGCCGAAATCAATGCCGAGTTGTTCCACTTCAAGCAGCAGAACAAAGATTTAGCCCAAAAACACGTTGAGAACGAGCAAATTCAGCAGGATTATGCCGACCGCCTTTCGGATGCCCTGAAGAAGGAACAACGCATTATGCTATTATTGGACAACTATCTGAATAGCAACAAAAAAGCCATTCTTCTCAAAGAGTTGGAAACGTTCGTTTACGGCGACAAGGACCATTGGGAGGCCATGCTTGAGGTGGTGGACCAGCTCTATCCCGACCTTATGGCAACCCTCCGGAAGAAATATCCCGACTTGGACGAGGACGAACGGAAGTCCTACATCCTTTCCTATTTCAAGCTCTCGCGCCAAGAGGAAGCCGACTATCTCGGCACTACTGTCAATATGATTGACAAACTGCGCGGAAGACGGAGAAAAAAGATGGAGGAAGGGTAAAAAACTTTGGACTGTTTCCAAAAAATGTTTGGAATAGGTACTGAATTATCTTATTTGTTTTCAATATTTTACACTTTTTATAACTCGGAATTGTTTGGAATGCCTGTCCGACCGCTTGACAAAGGTGGTAGTTTTGCAGCATCATTTCAAAATCAAAACGTATGTGTAAAACAATGTACCTGTCCAAAACACAAATTACCAATTATTCACAATTTTAAAATCAAAAGCAATGAAAAGAGTTATTTTTCTGCTTGGTATCATGCTCCTTATGGCAGGAGCGGCCAAGGCGCAAGACGCTAAGACCCAGAGCGGTCCTGAAATCGAATTTGAGGAAATCGTCCACGACTACGGCGATGTGCCTTACAACGGCAACGGCGAATGTGAGTTCCGTTTCACCAACACGGGCGACGCACCCCTGCTGATTCAAAAGCCCAAGTCGAGCTGCGGATGTACCATTCCTTCCTGGCCTATTGAGCCTATCCTCCCCGGCAAGTCGGATGTCATCAAGGTGACTTATAGGACCAACCGTACCGGAAACTTCAATAAGACCATAACGGTTACCTCCAACGCCATCAAGAACTCCACTGTGGTGCTGCGTATCACAGGTCAAGTGCTTTGTCAACCTACGGAAACCCTTCCTGAGAAGACGGACGGCTTCAGCAACAGCTCTCCCGTCAACAACGACTGATCTGAAGTAACTATATGGTTATCATAAAGCTGTCTAATGTTACCATTAGATGGCTTTTTTTTGTGAAGTGCGGCAAAAAATATTATTTTTGCCTGCATAAAACTTCACCATCATGAAAAAATTCCTTCTCTATGCGCTCCTTATGCTTTGCGTGAGCGCCTTCGCCCAAAAGCAATACACCCTGCAATCGCCCGACGGAAAAATCACCGTGACTGTCTCGGAGGAAGAGATAGCTGAAATGAATACCGAACGATCTGAGTACTGTTTATACTATTCAGTAAAACATGAGGAAACCGTCGTCTTGGACATGTCGGAAATAGCCATGCAAATTGATAACGGCAAAACGCTTGGTATTTCCTCGAAGCCATCCATCACTTCTGCCAAGACCAAATCCGTGAACCAAACCGTTGAAACACCTTTTTACAAGAGAGCCGAAATCCAAGACCAATATAACGAACTGACACTCAGTTTTAAAGGTAATTATAAGGTGATTTTCCGCGCCTATAACGAAGGTGTCGCCTATCGTTTCCAGACCGATTTCAAAAAGCCTTTCAAAGTGATTAGAGAAACTGCGGCTTTCCACTTTGACGAGGACTACACTGCATGGATTCCATACGTCAACGCCCGCAAAGGCGATGGCAACTTCATCCAACAGCAGTTTTACAATTCTTTTGAAAACACCTATACCGTCACGCCATTGAGCAAGATGGAATATGACCGATTGGCTTTCCTACCTTTGCTCATCGAACTCAAGGATGGCAAGAAAGCTGTCATCACCGAGGCGGACTTGGAAGATTATCCCGGGATGTATCTTCGCAACTCGTTGGGTTTAAAAAATCTTCATGCCGTTCATGCAGGCTATCCCAAGACCCGCGAGCAAGGCGGACATAACAACCTGCAATGGATTGTGAAAGAACGTGAAAACTACATCGCCAAAGTGGAGGGTAAACGCTCGTTCCCATGGCGCTGCATTGTTATTTCCGAAAATGACAAAGAACTGGCTGACAGCGACTTGGTCTATCTTTTGGGCGCACCGAGCCGCGTGGAGGATGTCTCATGGATCCAGCCCGGCAAGGTGGCTTGGGACTGGTGGAATGCCTGGAACATATATGGTGTCGACTTCCCTGCGGGGATCAACAACGACACATATAAGTATTATATCGACTTCGCCTCGCAATACGGTATCGAGTACGTCATTTTGGACGAAGGCTGGGCCGTCAACAAGAAGGCCGACCTCTTCCAAGTGGTGCCCGAAATCGACATCAAGGAACTGGTGGACTACGGTGCCGAACGCAACGTGGGCATCGTGCTGTGGGTGGGCTATGCCGCCATCGACAAGGACATGGAACATGTGTGCCAACACTACTCCGACATGGGCGTGAAAGGCTTCAAGGTCGACTTCATGGATGGCGACGACCAAATGATAGTGGATTTCTACTATCGCATGGCCAAAACTGCCGCCAAGTATCATCTTTTTATCGACTTCCACGGTGCCTACAAGCCCACAGGACTGCACCGCACCTATCCCAATGTGCTCAACCACGAGGGTGTGTATGGTCTGGA